>Ga0182015_10005657_pt1 | contig 12881 bp, 9 predicted proteins | sample 712P3MmetaG_FD_120478 | JGI IMG/M metagenome (GOLD analysis project Ga0182015, IMG submission 120478) | Permafrost microbial communities from Stordalen Mire, Sweden - 712P3M metaG | ecosystem: Environmental > Terrestrial > Soil > Wetlands > Permafrost | place: Sweden: Stordalen | collected...
GCGAACCCGATGCAGGCATAGTTGAACAGCTTCAATGCCGCCGCCCATTCCATGAGCGCCAGGTGACGGGCCGAGTATTCGAGCAGCAGGGCCTCGTGAATCATGGTCAATTCAAGATGCGTCGCGGGATTGTCCACCGGGATCCGGGCGTTTTCCGCCAGGAGAATCATGGTAAATGCCACGGCGGTGAAGGCGAGACTCGGGTTCAGCGCAAACGTTTGGGCCGACAGGCGTTCGGCGATGATCGGCAGCGCCGTGGTCGCGCAGGTGAGGGAAACGACGAAGATCACCACGAGCAGCGCGGGCTCGGCGAGGAAGCCGATCATCATTTCACGGCGCGCGCCGAGCGTGCCGAATGCCGTACCGACATCCATCGCGGCCAGCGACAGAAACACGCGCGCAGTTGCCAGCAGGCCGACCAGCGCTATCGCGTCGGCGGCCTGCGTGAACGGCAGGCGCGTCGCGATGAACGGAATGATTGCGGCGGCCGTCACCATGGCGCCGAAGACCACGTACGGCGCCAGCCGGAACAGCCGCGAGGCGTTCTCCGCGATCACGGCGTCCTTGTGAAAGAGCTTCCGGATTCCGCGGTACGGCAGGAGGATGCTGGGCGCGGACTTGTTCTGGAGCCAGGCGCGGCACTGGTTGACCCACCCGACGAACACGGGCGCCGCGGCCATCGCCAACGCGATTCCCATCAATTGAACGATCCAGTCGTAGACGTTCACAGCATGAGCGCCAGCAGCACGACGAGAGTGGCGAAGCTGTACAGCAGATAGGTCGCGATGCGACCCTGCTGCAACCAGGCCACCTTATCGGCCACTCGACGGACGAGCGCACCCAGCGGTTCGTAGAGCGTGCGCCAGATGCGATCGCCGATTTCCAGGCGATACCGGGGGTTGACATCGAAGGGGCTCGGAAGCGTCCGAACGATGAAGAAGAGCGGTTGAAACAGGTGCCGGATCGGCTGACCGAAGCCTTCGGCAGTGTCCTGCATCCGGCTGTTGAGGCCGCCGAATCCGCAATCCCAGGCGGCGCCGCGTCGGATGCGCTGATGATAAAAGAATCGCACGCCGACGATGGCCAGCGCCACGACGATCGCGATCACCGCAAAGAAAACCAGCGGCGAGTAGGATGATTGACGTTCCGGGATGGGCACCAGCAGCCACCAGGGCGCATTGCTTTGCGGCAGTCCTCCCAGGCCCAGCTGCCGGGTGACGATGCTGAAGGATGCAATGACATGGGTCGGCAGAAGGCCGAGCAATACGCATCCGAGCGCAAGCCACGCAAGCCCCAGGCGTTCGGCGAACCCGGCGTCGTGCGCACGTTGCAGCGTGGGTTCCCGCGGCTGTCCCAAAAAAATGACGCCGAAGAACTTCACCATCACATAGCCGGCGAGCGCGGCGGCGAGCGCGATCAGGGCCGCACCCAGCGGCAGCAGCATGTTGATGAAGGGGTGGGGCACGTTGTACGCAAATAGAAACGACTGGAGCAACAGCCATTCGGACACGAATCCGTTCAGGGGCGGCAATCCAGCGATGGCCAGCACGCCGATCAGCGTGAGCCACGCCACCCATGGCATCCGATGAATCAGGCCGCCGAGGTGTCCCAGGTTGCGTTCGCGGGTGGCGTGCAACACGGCGCCCGTGCCCAGGAACAACAGGCTTTTCATGAATGCATGGTTCATGGCGTGATAGAGGACGGCGATCAACGTGAGGGCCGCCGCGGCGTGCATGCCCACACCCGCAAACACGATCGCCAGTCCAAGTCCGGTAAACAGGATGCCGACGTTCTCAATGGAAGAATAGGCGAGCAGGCGCTTCATGTCGGTTTGGGCGGCGGCGAACACGACTCCATACAGCGCGCTGAAAAGACCGAGAGTGAGCGGCACCAGGCCCCACCACCAGGTGGGTTGACCCAGCAGGTCAAAGGTCACACGAATCATTCCATACAGGGCGGTTTTGAGCATGACGCCGCTCATCAGCGCGGAAACGGGTGAGGGCGCGGCGGGGTGCGCTTCGGGCAACCATACATGCAATGGCACGAGGCCTGCCTTGGCGCCAAAGCCGATCAGCGCGAGGCAGAAAGCGGTCGTCGCCCATTCCGGACTCAGGTGCGCCTCGCGCATGGCATCGAAGGTGAAATGCCAGCTGCCGCCCTGCAGCACGCCGAAGCTCAACAGAATGGCGATGGCGCCGAGGTGAGCAATCAGCACGTAGAGAAAACCCGCCTGACGGATCTCGGGAATGCGATGTTGGGTCGTGACCAGGAAGTAGGACGATAAGGCCATCATCTCCCATGCCAACATGAAGGCGTAGGCGTCATCGGCGAGCAGAACGAAGCCCATGCTCGCCAGAAACAAATGATATTGCAGGCACAGCAGGCCGGGCGGCGTGCCTTCGCCCCGCCGGAAATAGCCGGCGGCGAAGATTGAAATGCCGGTGGACGCCCCGCCGAGCAGAAACAGAAATACGCTCGAGAGGCCGTCGAGGCGCAAATGCGCGGGCAGATCCGGCAGCCCAATGGGCAATATGAGCCTTTCCGTGGGGCTGCCGAGGCTGACCAGCGCAACGGCTGCCAACGCGATGCCGAGCAGCGAACTTAACGGAAAGAGTGTACGCCCCACAAACACGATGCTGCGCGGCCGCAGCAATCCCGCAAAGCCAACCACGCACCATGCAGTCAGCAGCAGTAAGCACAGCATCAACGGCGAATAGAAATCAGAGCTCACGATGCACCGACCCCCAAAAAGGCGGGACCGCCGAACATGGCCGATTGCGACCATGGGTGATTTATTATAATGTGATGCACATTCTCATGTCACTCGATGTGAACCCAATTTGAGCACCGAAGATCGCACGGCCCGGCTCACCCTGTTGATCGATCCGCGCAAGAAGGCGTTGTTCGAGCGATTGTGTGCGGAGGAGGACGCGACGCCGTCACAGGTGGTGCGCCGTTTGATCCGACGTTACATCGAGGATCGCACCGGCAAGCCCTGGGCGCCGACCGACACCCGCGTGGACGCATCCCGGCGCCGCGTGCCGGTTCGTCGGGCGTAGGAGCCCTAAGCGTGACGGCGCCGATGGGCACATTGCCAAGCGCTGCTCTACGAACGATCGTTGCCCATCGCGGCGCCCGCGTCGTCGTCACGCTGTGGGTGGCCGGCAATGTCACGGCCCTATGGCTCGCGCAGGGATCGTTGCCGTTCGATCGTCCCGGCGTCGCGGGGCTGCCGTTCGCGTTTCAAATGGCCATGCCAACGCTGGGAATGATCGAGATCTTGGTTCTCATGGGGTTGGTGTTTTTGCTGACTCGAACGCGCGCCATCCCCGACATGGCGGCGCGCGCACCCGAGGCCCGGGCCGCGCTTCGTGAGACCATGCTCGTGCTCGGCTACGCCGCGCTGTGCCAGGCCGGCGGCTGGGTGCTGGGCCCCGCACTGGGATATCGTCCGTTCAGCTTTCACATTGCCGGAACGGTTTTCGGCTGTACCGCGCCTCCGTCCCGCGGCGAAGTCGGCCTGTGGGCGCTGTACAATTTCGTGTTCTTTGCGCTCCTGCCGTACGGTTATTTCCGGCGGCGGTACTCCAACACGGAGCTCAATCTGCGTTCAACGAATCGACGGAACGATGCGCTGGTCATCTGCGTCGTCCTCGTCATCGAAAGCGTGGTGGAGCTCGCGGTGTTCGACAACAACATCCTCAAGCTGAACCTGCATCAGGCGATCGCGGGTGCGCCGCTCACCTTCGTGATTTATTTAGCCGGGACGGTCCTGCCGACGATGGTGCTCATTTATTCGATCCTGCTGCCAAGATATCTCAGGATGACGGGGTCGACGGTCAGCACAGTGCTGCTCGGAGGACTGACCTACGCCGCCATGCATCTCGTCGAGGGCTGGTCGGCGTTCGATTCGCCGCGACACGCCGCGCTCTCGCTGATGTTCGTCTTCTTCCAATATCTCGGCCCGGGAATGATGAAAAGCGTGTTGACGCTGCGCACCGGCAATGCGTGGGTGCATGCCGTCAGCTATCACGCCATTGCCCCGCATGTGCTGGTCGATGCGCCCCTGATGACCAAGATCTTCCGGATCGGCTGAAGGCGGCGGCGGCCGGGGAATTCCGCACCCTCGTGGGCCGGGACTCAACCGCGTCATCCGTGAAGCACGCGATGAACCTGTTGGATGCAGGCGGAGCCTTCGCCGACCGCGGCCGCAACGCGCTTGACGCTGCCGCAGCGGACGTCGCCCACGGCGAAAATCCCCGGCACGCTGGTCTCAAAGAATTCGGGTTGGCGCGCATTGGGCCAGCGACCGGGCGCGAGATCGGCCGACTTGAGATCGAATCCCGTCAGGACGAAGCCCTTTTCATTCAGCGCAATACAGCCGTTCAACCAACCCGTGCAGGGCACTGCGCCGGTCATCAGAAAGACATGGGCGATGACCCGGGTTTCGGAGGCGTTGGCCTCCGCGCTCTTCCAGGTCACGCTCTCGAGTTGATGACGCCCATCCAGTGCAACGATCTCGGTGCGCGTGTGCAGCGTGATGTTCGCGGTGTCGGCGATACGGCGTATGAGATAGAGGGACATGCTGTCGGCCAGGCCGGCGGATCGAACCAGAAGGTGAACGTGCCGGCAATTGCCGGCGAGAAATACCGCGGCCTGGCCGGCCGAGTTTCCGCCGCCAACGACAATGACCTCGGCCGCCGCGCACCGGCGCGCTTCGGTGGACGTCGCCGCGTAATAAACTCCGAGGCCGAGAAAGCGGTCCGCGTTGGGAAGCGCGAGTTGACGGTACTCCGCTCCGGTGGCCACGACGATGCCGCGGGCGTGAACCGTCTGGCCGTGGGCGAATTCAACCCCGTAGGGCTTCTGACCGCAATGCAGCCGCAGCGCGGAGTAGGCGGTTCTGATCTCAGCCCCGAATTTCTGCGCTTGGACCAGCGCGCGCGAGGCCAGGGCAAGTCCGGATATGCCGGTCGGAAAACCGAGGTAGTTCTCTATCTTGGAGCTGGAGCCGGCCTGCCCGCCGGGCGTTCCCGTCTCGATCACGAGCACGTCGAGTCCCTCGGATGCGCCGTACACGGCGGCGGCCATCCCGGCGGGTCCCGCCCCGACGACGATCACGTCCCGAACGCGATCATCATCGATCAATTGATTCATCCCCAGGCAGGCGGCAACCTCCTCATTGCTGGGATTCTTGAGAACGACGGTGCCGCGGCAAAGCACCACGGGGAGATCATGAGGTTGGATGTGCAGCCGCTCGAGCAATGTCAGAACCGACGGATCCGCGTCCACGTCGAGATTCACATAGGGATAGGTATTGCGGGTGAGGAACTGCTGCAGGCGAAGGGTGCCGGCGGAGCGCGTCGACCCGAGCAGAATGACATCGCCGCCTTGCGATGTGATGAGACCCACGCGCCGCAAAATAAAGGCGCGCATGAAAATCTCGCTCAGCTCGGAGTCCGTCTGGATGATGGAGCGCAGGTCAGCATCGGAAATTTCCAAGGCATCGCCCGAGTCGCGGACCCGCACTCGCACGTTGCCGCTGATACCCCGGAGCGTGCTCATTTCCCCCGAGAAGCTGCCGGGGGTGTGCAGCACCAAAAATGTCTCCCCGTCGATGCCTGCCTGGACGACTTCGATGCTGCCCGAAAGAACCACGTACATGGGCCGCCGGTCGCCCGGTTCAGCCAGCACGTCGCCGGCACGCAGGGTAATCCGCCGTGCGTGGGGTGCCAGGCGGGCGATTTGCGCCGTGGCCAGCTGCGGAAACATTTGCGCCGCGCGCGCGACGTGAGGAAGGTCGCGCGCGGATCCGTCGATGGTCGTTCCGGCCGTCATGTTGCACTCCCGAGGGACCGGCGGGCCTGTATTATAGATCGACGTCGGCCATTCGGAGTGCTTCGCATCGACAAACCCCTTCTCGAGTATCCATTTGCGGATGCTCCCAAAGTCGGCGAGTCCCTGGAGGTGGCTGCGGGCGTGGTGTGGATTCGCATGCCGCTGCCCATGCGGCTCGATCACATCAATATCTGGGCCCTCGAGGACGGCGATGGCTGGACCATCGTCGACTGCGGGATGCGTTACCCCGCGACCGTCGACGTATGGGCACGACTGCTGGCCGGCCGGCTGGGGTGCAAGCCGGTGACGCGGGTGTTGGTGACCCACATGCACCCGGATCACATTGGCATGGCGGGATGGCTGACGCGGCGCTTCACCTGCCGCTTGTGGATCACACGGCTGGAATACGTGACCGTGCGAATGCTGGCCGCGGACAGCGGCCGCGAGGCACCGGACGACGCCATTCAATTTTATCGGGCGGCGGGGTGGGATGAGCCGCAGATCGAGAATTATCGAGCGCGCTTCGGGGGCTTCGGCAGCTCGATCTATACGCTTCCGGATAGCTATCACCGGATATCCGATCGTGATGACATCGCCATCGGTGAGCATCTCTGGCGCGTGGTGGTCGGCAACGGGCATTCACCCGAGCATGCCTGCCTGTATTGCGAAAAGTTGGGCGTGTTCATTTCCGGCGATCAGGTCCTGCCGAGGATCACCTCCAATGTTTCCGTCTTTCCCACCGAGCCGGAGGCCGATCCCCTCGGCGATTGGCTGGAATCCTTGCGGAAGCTGCGCGGTGAGGTTCCGAACGGCGTTCTGGTGCTCCCTTCGCACAACGATTGTTTTCGCGGGTTGCATGAACGGCTCGCGCAACTCGAGGCGCATCACCACGAGTCCCTTGCGACGCTGCGCGATGCGCTGTCGCGGCCATTGCGCGCCGTCGATGCGTCCGATGCGCTTTTTCAGCGCAAGATGACCGATGCCTTCCAGAACTCGCTGGCGACGGGGGAGAGCCTGGCTCATCTCAATCATCTCGTGCGCCGCGGCGAGGCGGCGATGTCCGCGGACTCGAACGGCGTCAATTGGTATCGGCGCGCCTAGAAGGCATCAGCGCTCAGATCTCCACCTCGCCCTGCAGGTAAAACACGCAGCGGCCTTCGAGTTCCACCCGGTCGCCCACCATCCGGCAGATCACCTCGCCACCGCGTTTCGATGCTTGGTATGCCCGAAATGCCGACTTTTTCAATCTTCCGGCCCAGTAGGGCGCCAGTGCGCAGTGCGCACTGCCCGTCACGGGATCCTCGGCAATGCCCTTGGCCGGGGCAAAGTAACGGCTGACGAAGTCGTAGCCGCCGGTTGCCGGCGCAGTGACGATCAGGCCGCAGCGATCCAGCCCTGCGACCGCCGCGAAGTCGGGATCGAGTTCCCGCAGAACGTGCTCGCTTTCCAGCACGGCGAGGTAGTTGAAGGCATCCGCGAACACTTCGACGGGCGCAACCTTGAGCGCCTCGACCAATTTCGGGGGGGTTGCGACGGAATGCGACCGTCGGGCGGGGAAGTCCATGATGTACGCGCCGCCGGCCCTCCGCACCGTCAGCGGACCGCTGGCGGTATGGAACACGACCGCATCGCGTGCGGGCTCCAGGCGTTCCAACACGACGGCGGCGCTGGCGAGCGTCGCATGCCCGCACAGCGGTACTTCGACAGCCGGGGTAAACCAGCGCAGCCGGTAGTCGCCGCCATCGCGGACCAGAAACGCCGTCTCGGCCAGGTTGTTTTCAGCAGCAATGGCCTGCAGGGCTGCGTCTTCCAGGAAGCCATCCATGGGCATGACCGCGGCCGGATTGCCGCCGAACAGGCGGTCGGCGAAGGCATCGAGTTGGTAGATCGGCGTGCGCATGCGATTGGCCCTCGTAGATAACCAAGACCGGAAGTGGCATCTAATATTGGGTCACATTCGACCTGATTAAAATAGCCATTCTGCAAATGGACTGGCACAATGATCGACCATGAACCGATCAATGCAGATGGCCGATGTCGACTTTCGACCCGATGCAGCGGCGGCCGAGCCCATCTACCTGCAGTTGGCGGCGGTGCTCTCGGCGGCGATACGCGCGGGCCGGATCCCGATCGGCACCCGGCTGCCGTCCGAGCGGCACTACGCCCTGACCCTCGGGGTCAGCCGCACCACCGTGACCTCTGCGTACCAGGAACTGAAGGCGATGGGCATGATGCGCGGCTTCGTGGGCAGAGGTGCGATCGTAATCGCCGATGATCCGGACCGGTCCCAGGCCGGCGCGATTCCCTGGCGGCAACTCGCCTCGCGCCGCGCACCACCCGCTCTGTCGGCGAGCAGTGCGGCTCGCCCGGGTGTCATCTCGTTCGGCGACGGTTGGCTTCACCCGAGTCTTACGGCGCATCCCGCTCTGGGGGCCAGCGCGGCGCGAATCGCCCAGGAGCCGGATGTGTTTTCCAGGGCGGCGCCACTATTCGGGCTGCCGGCCCTGCACGAAGGGCTGATCGAGATGCTGCGGACAGGCGGGGTGAAAGCCACGGCCGGCGAAATGCTCGTCACCAGCGGGGCTCAACAGGGACTCAACGTGATTGCCCGCGCGTTGATCACGCCGGGCGACACCGTCGTCTGCGAGAGCCCGACATGGTACGGCGCCGTCCGGGCGTTTCGCGCGGCCGGCGCGGACGTCGTCGGCGTCGGCATGGACCACGAGGGTGTGGATCCCGACGCGCTCGAGGATGCCCTGATCCGGCTGCGGCCCAAGTTCGCCTATTTGATTCCAAGCTTCCAATGCCCGACAGGCCGGCTGTTGGGCTTGCAGCGCCGACGCCGGATCCTGGAGATGTGCGCGCGAACGCGGACGCCCATCGTGGAAAGCCACGTCTACGGCGACATCACGTTCGCCGACCGCATTCCAGCCCTGAAAAGCCTCGATGCGTCGGGACTGGTGATTTTCCAGGGCAGCGCTTCGAAGACCATCAGCCCGGCATTGCGCATCGGGTGGCTGGTGGCGCCGCCGGCCGCGCTGGAGCTGCTCGCGCCCGCAAAAGCGAGCCTGGATCTTTCGACACCGACGCTGACGCAGGCGACTCTGGCCGCGTTCCTGATGAGCGGGGCGTACGCGCGACATCAAGTGAGATTCCGGGACGCGCTCAGAAGCCGGCGCGATGTCATGATCGCGGCGCTCGGGGAATATTGTCCCGACCTTCGCTACGCCCGGCCCGAAGGCGGACTGTACTTGTGGGCGCAATTGCCCAGGCGTTTGGCGGCCCAGGAGTTCGAGGCGGTTGCGGCGGCAGAGGGGGTGGCGGTGCGCAGCGGCGACTCCTTCCTCACCAACGGCGGGACATCCAGTCACATCCGGCTGTGCTTCGCGGCGCCCGCTCATGACGAGATCTCCATCGGCGTCCAGCGCATGGGCAGGGCGTTGCGAAACCTGTTACAACGCCACAAGGCGTCGGGCGCCGCGGATTCTTCGTTCGCGTCGGTGTAATGGTGGTTCGATTCCCGTGCCTCGGCCTAATCCGCGGGCACGGTGCGGCCGTCGGCCCAGGAGCGCAGCGCCGCGATCTTCTCCGCCATGACAACCTCGAGCGGCCGGGTCGCGGCAATTTCGGCGCTGAGGAGCGCTGCAGTGGGCGCGGTATTTTGCGCACGGGCGGTGTAGAGCGTCGCCACGACGGCCTGTTCGATTTCGGCTCCGGCAAATCCCTCGCAGGCCCCGGCGAGCGCGGCCAGCGCGGCCGGATCGAGGGCGATGCCGCGCTTGGTTGCGTGGATGCGCAGGATTTCCGCACGCGTGCCGGCGCCCGGCAGGTCGACGAAGAAGATCTCATCGAATCGGCCCTTGCGGATGAGTTCGGGGGGCAACGCCGAAATATCGTTGGCCGTCGCGACGACGAACACACTGCTGTTCTTGTCGGCCAGCCAGGTCAGGAACGCGCCCAGCACGCGCCGCGTGGCGCCGCCGTCGTTGTCTCCCGATGCAAAACCCTTTTCGATCTCGTCGACCCAGAGCACACAGGGCGCCAGCAATTCCGACGTGGCCAGCGACTCGCGCAAATTTCGCTCCGATTCGCCGACGAACTTGTCGAACAGCGCCCCGCAATCCAATCGAAGCAGCGGAACATTGAAAATCCCCGCGCAGGCGCGGGCCGCGAGACTCTTGCCGCAGCCCTGTACGCCCAACAGCATGATCCCCTTGGGGGCATCGAGTTCCGGCGCGGTGCCGTCAAAGGCGGCGCGGCGTTTCTCCAGCCACGCCTTGAGATTCGAGAGTCCACCGACATCCGCGAGTTGGGCCGTGTTGTGCTCGTAGCGAAGTATGCCGTTATGGTTGAGCAGATCGTACTTGGCCTGCATCATCGCCGGCACGGCCGATGCGAGCAGGGCGCCATTGTCGAAAATCGCCTTGCGCGCCAGCCGTTGGGTGTCCGAAGAAGTCAGTCCGTTCATGTTCTCGACCAATAGCGCAAGCGCGTGCTTGTCCACCTTGATCGATTGGCGTGCGTTGTCGCGCATCCATTGTCGCGCGACTTCCTCGACGAGTTGACGCCGCTCATTGCGATCGGGCAAGGCAAGCACGCAACGGGCCATCAAGTGCTCGATTTCGTGCGGGATTTCGACCGAGTAGCTGACGAACACGATGGTGCGGGCACACCGCTCATATTCCTGGGCGATATCCTTGAGAAACCGGACCAAGGTCGGGTCGTGCAGGTAGGGATGAAAGTCCAACAGCGCGTACGCGCCCGCGAGGCCCGTCGCGCGCAGGTGCTTCAATATCTCGATGGGCTCGGTGAGGGTGCGCTGGGGTGTGGCGGCATTGACGTCGAGACGCTTCAGGCCGTCCGTCACCGTCCATTGAAACAGAGGCAGTCCGGGTGCCGATGCGAGGCCGTGGGTTTCCGCGGCGAGCTTGGCGTTGGTGGGCAGGCGCGTACAGGCCCGGGTCAGCGCCTTCAGCACCTCGGTTTCGTCCCGCGACTCAACCGCGATCAGCGGAATTCTTGAACGGAGCAAAACCTCGAGATCGTCGTGTTCCATCCGCCGAAGCCTATCAGAACGGGGTTTTCGTCGACTGCGGCGTGGCTCTCATCGGCGGCATGGTCCGCCGCCACGGCCGCGGCGGGGGGAAGCCGGGCCTCGTGCCCGGCTTCCCCCCGTGTCGAACTTGGGAACGCCCGGTTTACTTCAAATCGAGCTGTTGCCCCGTCCACGACCCCAGCACCCGCCGGATCTTGCCGCGATCCACGGCACTTTGGTTGGCGGCCGCCAACGAGCCCTCAACCTCCTTGGCTATCGCATCTCCCTTGGCAGTGGCGCCGTCCAAGGCAGCCCAGTTCTTGAAATACACGACGAGATAGATGTTCGGGTCATTTTCACCGCGCGCCTCGACCTGGATGACCTTGTAGCTGGTGATGTATCCGGCCTTCTTGGCCGCTTCCTCCGTTGCCTTCCAGGTCGTAGACAGAAATTTCATGTAGTCATCGAACTTGCCGTATTCGGTGCGAATCGCAGACACGTTGACGACCTGACCCTCGGTAAACGGGTGGTCGTCCGCGGCCGCCACGCCGCTCGTAAGCGCAAGACCAAAGCCAGCCGCAGACGCGGCGATGAGTGCATTGATGTTCATGTTTTCCCCCAACAATTATTACGATTAGTTGTCAACTGGGGCGAGTTGAGGTCGTCCCCCCCATCCCCAGCCCGGCCATGTTACAGCAAAGCGTCGGCAGCACATATTCGGGAATCGCCGATCCACTGATGCCCATTTTGGCTCCATCAAACCGCCGAATTCCAGCTGTCGCAACCGGCATGCCCGACCGTCCTTGTCCATGCCGGAACTCAATAACGTCATATTGAAACAGTAGTAGATCAATCATGATAGTGGTAATACAATGGTTTCGACAACGCACAAAAAGTCGATATGGATGGGATGTGATGCTTGCAGCGTGAAGTCGGGGAAACCGCGCCAAATCACCGCTGCACTACGCCCGTCTTTCGTGTCTTTCGGGATGCCGCGTTTCTTGGGCATTACGTGTCGGGATATATTCCAATGAGTACTGTGGCGACGGATTTTCGGCGTTCTACCGGAGCAACCAGGGTGGGTGCAGGTGCATTTTTTCGCCCCCTCGGTCGCGAGCCCTTCCTGCATTTTCTGATTTTGGGTGCAGCCATCTTCGCGGTGGCGCATTTCGCACAAAGCGAGCGCGCGGCAGCGGAGCGGAAGATCGTCGTCGATGACCGGATCAAGCAGCGGATCGTGGAAATCAACCAATCACAGAGCGGCACCACACCGCGCCGCGGGGAGCTTGAACGGCTGGTCGAGAACTACATCGACGACGAAATAATGTACCGGGAAGCCGTGCGTTTGGGCCTCGATAGGGACGATGAGATCGTGCGCCGGCGTCTCATTCAAAAGATGCAGTTCCTGCAGCGCGATCTGGCCGCCGCGCCCCGGCCGGACGAGAGCGAAACTCGGGCCTACTACACCGCTCATTCACAGCTTTTCACTTCGCCTGCGAACGTGACCTTCGAGCAACTCTACTTCAGTGCGGACCGGGGTGGGTGGGGGGAAGCCGAAGCGCGTGCCCGACATGCCCATGATCAGCTGGAGCGGGTGACCACGACATCCGGAGTGCCAGCGGATGATGCATTTCCGTTCCAGATTCCGCAGGGAGCTTTGACGCGCGTGGATGCGGGCCGTCTGTTCGGCGACACGCCGATCGTCGATGCTCTGTTCAGCACCCCGGAAGGGCAATGGTCCGCACCGGTTCGATCCGCCTATGGCTGGCACGTGGTCAGAGCCGGTCACCGCCGGATATCGGGCGTGGCCCCGTTTGCGGAGGTGCGCGCGGATGTCGAAACGGCCTATCTGCAGGAACAGGCAAGCGCAACGGAGCGCCGCGAACTCGACGCGTTGCGCGCACGCTATGAAGTAATCCGAACCGGCAAGCAGAGCGCGGAGGCATATTGATACGGCGCGGCGCCCTGCTGGCGATCCTGTTGAGCATCGTACCGCAACTTCGGGCGC
>Ga0182015_10005658_pt1 | contig 12880 bp, 12 predicted proteins | sample 712P3MmetaG_FD_120478 | JGI IMG/M metagenome (GOLD analysis project Ga0182015, IMG submission 120478) | Permafrost microbial communities from Stordalen Mire, Sweden - 712P3M metaG | ecosystem: Environmental > Terrestrial > Soil > Wetlands > Permafrost | place: Sweden: Stordalen | collected...
GCCAGCAAAGCCTTGCCGTGCGCGGTGCAGTAAAGCGGCACCAGTTCGCCAACCTGCCCGGCCACGGCAATCACGTTGCTGGCCGCCGCGTGGTCGATAAAAAGCGCGTATTTGCCCTCGCGGATGGCAAGGTGCGCGGTTTCGTTGATCTGCGTAGCGAGCAGCTTCAGTTGCTGATTGGCAACCCGGATCAGCATGTTGCCCCAGTCGTACCGGTGGGAGAGGCGCCACATGGAAGAGCCCAGGATGTAGTCCTTCCGGCCGGCCGGGCAAGCGAGAAACCCACGTCGCCGGAGCGTGTTCGCCAGCCGGAACGCGCTGCTGCGATCAATCCCCAATATCTCGGTAAGTTCTCCGAGGGAGACGGGTTGCTTGGAAAGGGCCACTGCTTGCAGGATCGTTAGACCGCGGTCGAGACTTTGTATGAAGGGAATCTGGCGAACTTTGTCCTCGGGCATAAGAAAGAATCCGCCTCTAAGCTCGAAACGTTATTCCCAGAGTCTCCAGGTAGACTTTGCTGGTCTTAACCAAATCCAACGGGGGGGTGGGCGATAGGTTTTTGGGGTCGTTGTCGAGTTCACCCATAACCATACCATGAATTTTTCTTCCCTCCATGATGTTCAGGATGGCAGGAATGTTTACCTTGCCCTGCCCCAAAGGACAGTAGCCGAGGAGGTGGGGATCCAAACCGTTATAGTCCTTTAGGTGCATATGCTGGACTATCGGCAGATAGTCCTTAACCACCTGAACGGCATCGGAGCCGCCCTTGGTTAGCTGGCCGATGTCCGGACCGAACTTGACATACTTGGTATCGACCGCGTCCAGCACCGCATAGGTTTCATCGCGTGATTCCACGCAGGTACCCGTATGCTGATGCAGCACCACAGTAAGGCCCTGGCCGCTGACCGCCTTGGCGGCTTCATTCAAGGTGCTAACGATATTTGCCTTGTTGGCCGCAAAGTCGTACTCGGCGCGTTTGACCTGGTTGGGTCCAAGGACGAAGATGCGCCCGTTGTACTTCTTGATGAGCTTGGCCCAGACGACGGCCTTGTCGATCTCGTCCTTCTGCTTGGTGGAGTCGGTCAGGTTCAAGGTGCAGTAGCCGGAGATGAGGGGTAAGTGGTGCTGTTCGAGCATCGGCTCCAGCCCGCCTTGCGGCTCCCATTTCGTTAGCACGTCGCCAAACGTCTCGAAGCCGTAGAAGCCCAGATTGCCCGTGTCGGTGATAGCCTGGACGATGTCGTTCGGCCAGGTAATGCCGGTATGGCCGATCTCGATATTCCGTTTCTTCTTTCCCAACACCGCACCCGGCAATGCGGCGGCTGCCGCGCCCAAGGCTGCCATTTTCATTAAGCCGCGTCGATTCATCGTCTGTTTCAAAGAATTCTCCAGGATGTGCACGCTACTCCGGAAACTGTATGTCGTCGAAGAATTTATAGTTTTCAAGATTGGTCGCCGGAGCGAAGAAACATACAACCTTCATCTCCTCGGGGCCGGTATTCCGCAACATGTGCACTTTCCCTTGCGGAAACAAGACCGCGCTTCCCTGCTTTACCGGCTCAACCACTCCCTCGATCATCACCTTGCCCGATCCGTGCACGATGTAGATGATCTCCTCACCGTTGGGGTGGGAGTGCGCGGGCCTGACGGTTTCTCCCGGCGCCACCAGGATCATGCACATCGAACAGTGGCGTGCGTCGACATTATCCCCGGTCATCAGCCAGCGAAGTTGCCGCCCGGGAAGATCGAGCGCTTCGACCGAGTTCTCGTCCACGATAGGTAACGTCATGAATTGCTCCGGCTCCTGCAAACGCCTACTTCGACGCTGGCTTCAGGTGTTGTTCAATGGTGCGGGCGATGGCATCGGGCGTCAGGTGAAAGGCCGCGATCAGCTCTTCATAGGTTCCGGAATGAATGAACTGAGGCCGGCCATCGCTCTGCAGGGTGTTGATGGTGACGATCCTATTCCATCCGCCTGATTGCACTTGGCCGCGATTGCGGTAAAGAACTTTGAGAAAATTTTGCCAGATATATCCGTTGTTCTGTTCCGCAACAATTAAGAGTTGGCCTGAGTTGTACAGCTCCAACAGCAGATCATCGTCGATCGATGGCATGTCCACAACGCCGGCCGGGATGCCCGCGGCCGCGCATTTTACGGCGGCAGCCAGCGCCTCGTGCACGCCGCGGCCGCTGCTGATGATGGTCACACGGTCGGCTGGGCTGCTGCGCAGACGATGGCCCGTTCCGAAGGCAAACACATAGTCGTTGCCGTAGAGCACGGCGGAACCCGTTCGCATGACTCGCAGGTAAACCAGGCCGCGATTCCCTTCCATGATCCATTGCATGATGGAAAGCATCTGCTGCGGGCAGGAGACATCGATGATCTTCAACTGGGCGACCGCATCGAAGGTCGTGCTGTCGTCGTTGCCCATGTGGGTGGCGCCGTTGGTGCGGGTTTCGAAGTTCGCGGCGGTGGCCAGGAAGGTCAAATCGAGGCCATGGCCCGCGCTCAGCCAACCGTGGGGAGAATCGATTGCTTCCTGCCGCTCCTGGGCCCCGACGGCGATGCGGCGTAGGACCTTCCAATCGAAAAACGGGCAGAAGGTGCTGACCCAGGTGTTGTAGCCCAAGGCCGCGAACGCTTCGCCGATCAGCATCATGTTCGCCTCGGCGACGCCGGCGTTCAGCGCCCGCTTCTGATCGACCGCGGCAATCCCTGCTTCCAGGCCGCTGGTGGATGCGAGGTCGGCGTCGATGGAGACCACAGCCGCGTCCTTGGCAAAGACTTTCATCGCGCCGGTCACGATGTCTGAGGCCGCATATTCTTTCTTGCGATCCATTTGCGGCAACAGCTTGGGGTCGTAAGCGATGCGCTTGTTGCGCACAGGAGCCCGCCGGGTAAGCACCGGGCCGACCACCGCCGTCACCGTCCGCCCAGCCGGCGCGTCCCAGTCAATCTCCAGATGCATGCGATGAGCCGCATCCAGGAGCGACTCTCGCGCCGCTTCGCCTTCGGCGCTGTTTCCCAGGCGTTCGTAGTAGAGCGCAAATTCATCGATGCGGGCTTGCCGCTGCTGCGACTGCAAAGCATATTCCTGGGCGATCAGGCTATCCGGCATCGTGACCTTGTGCTTGTTCAGGAAATCCGAGAAGGAGCCAAAGCCCTTTCTGCCGTTGCAAATGATGGCCGTGGGCATTCCGTTGCGAGGACCGAAGCGGAAGCTCTCCAGCGCCCCAACTACGCCGTCGTATTGGGTCGCGTCCACAGTGTGCGCCTGCCACCCAAAGGAGCGGAAGACCGTCTCCAGCTCCGGCATGGGGAAGACCATGCGGGTATGAAGATCAAGTTGTCCATTGTTGCGATCCACCAGCACACAGAGATTGTCGAGATGGCTTTGGCCGGCATACATCACCGCTTCCCAGATAGGACCTTCCTGCAACTCTCCGTCGCCGGTCATGCAATAGGAATCGAACTGCGGGTTGACCCGGCCGGCGATGGCGAAACCTTGCGCGACCCCGAATCCCTGCCCCATCGGTCCGGTGGCGATATGCACGCCGGGCAAAATCGGCCCCGGGTGTCCGTTCAGAATGCTGGCGAAGGAGCGTGAGTTGTGCAGGGTTTTGCGGTCGAAATAGCCCAGCTCGGCATAGATGGAAGCCAGCGCAGCGACCGCGTGTCCCTTGCTCAGAGTGAAAATATCCTGCCCGCGGCGGGTGGGATTGTCGATGTCCAGCTGAATAAAGCCCCCGTAGAAGAGGGCGACCAGCGGGATGGTAGAGGAGAAGGCGCCGCCCGCGTGCAGGCCCTTATCGACCGCATCGCGGCATTGTTCCAGGGTGAGCAGACGAACGTCGGAATCCTTGATAGCGAGCAGCTTCAGGATGCCGTGACGCACGGCGTAGTCTTCATTGGGAAAGAACTCCCGGCTCAGCCTTTCCCGTCGCGCGGTGGTGTAAGAAGGATTTTTCATGGTTTCCTATTTCCCCACCCAACCGCCATCGACGTAGATGGACTGGCCGGTCACGTACCTGGCCTCGTCCGACGCAAAGAACGCAGCCACTGTTCCAATCTCGCGCGGCTGCCCGGTGCGCCCCAACGAAATCTGGGCCAGGACTCCAGGCAGGACGCTGGGATCGGGATGACGCAACACCCACTCGATCATCGGCGTCTCGATCAAACCCGGGTGAATGCAGTTGACGCGGATTCCCAAAGGCCCCATCTCCGCAGAAGTATTGCGGGTGAGCGCCTCGATGGCCAGCTTTGCCGGCGCGTAGTGCGTGCGCCCGGGCAAAACTTTTCCCGCCTGGATCGAACCAATGTTGATGATGGAACCACCGCGATCGGCAGCCACTGCGCGGCGGCAGAAAACCTGGGAGCAGAGCCACTCTCCGCGCAGGTTAACGTTTACCACATCGTTCCACTGTTGGTCGGTCAACTCCAGAAAGGGCACGATGGTTTCGATGCCTGCGTTGTTCACCAGCACATCGACCGGCCCCAGCTGCTTCTCCACCTGGCCGAACATCGCCTCTACCTGGTCCCGCCGGCTCACATCTGCCTCGACCGCCAGCGCACGACGCCCTTGGCTCAAGACCCATTGCGCAACTTCCTTAGCCTTTTCGCACGATCCCAGGTGATTGATGGCGACGTCAGCGCCTTCTTCCGCAAATATCTCGGCAATGCCCTTGCCGATCCCCTGGCTGGCTCCCGTAATGAGCGCTACTTTATTGCGGAGCTTCATCTTTACTCCGTTGGATTTCCATACCTGTTCTTCTCACGGCAAATGCTTTAGTGAATCGTCCAGCCGCCATCGACCATCAGCACGTGACCAACCACCATATCGGAAAGGTGGCTGGAGAGAAACAGCACCGCACCTACTAAGTCCTCAGGCTGATTCCAGCGCCCCCGCGGAATCATCTCCTTGGTAGCCCATTCCTTGTAGCCGGGCCGCTCCAGAATATTTTTTCGTGACTCGGTTTCAGTAATGCAGGGCGCAACTACGTTCACCAGCACGCCATCTTTTGCCCACTCCAGCGAAAGGGCGCGGGAGAGGTGATGGACACCGGCCTTGGCCGCTGCGTAGACCGAGCGCGACTTAAAAGCAATCTCTCCAAAGTTAGAGCCAATATTGATGATCTTGCCGCCGCCTTGGGGAATCATGACGCGGGCCGCGGCTTGACAGGCAAAGAAGACGCTTTTCAAGGACGCGGCCATGGTGCGGTCGTACTCCTCTTCGCTCACCTCAAGAGCCGGCGTCGTCCCGGTCCAACCGGCGTTGTTGACCAGGATGTCGATGCGTCCGAAGCTTTCCCTGGTTTTATCGATCAAAGCCCGCACCTGCGCGACATCCGCCACATCGGTCTGGACAATCATTGCTTTGCGTCCCAACGCCTCAATTGCGGCCTGGACCTCTTTTATCTCCTCCTGGCGCTTATCAGGGTATTTCGCCAACACGACATCAGCGCCTGCCTGCGCCAATCCAAGCGCGATCGCCCGGCCAATACCCTGAGAGGCTCCGGTGACGACGGCAATCTTGTCCACGAGCCCGAAGCTTGAGTAATCCACGCGTCCCGATCCCACTGTGTTCATTCAATTCACACCATTCGGAAAGAGAAAAAAGGCGAACAACGTATGCTGTTGTATAATACGCCTCTAGCCATGCATAATAGTCAGCGTAGCCTACCAGCCTACCTATCTTCAAGTCAAGTTACATGCTCACATAAGCTTACTGCGTCAGGGTACGAGCCTTCTCGCGCCGTTACTTGTTAGATCAGTCTTCGCCGTGCCTTTAACCTGCTTAGGCAAGGCGAAGACATAGAACCCTTGCGTTCCCGCGGCCTCGCTTGTGGCCCGTTCTCCTCCGGGCCCCAATTTCTTCAGGCTGGGCCTGGCGCTGAACGCCAGATACTCTCGCCCGTTGACCTCGAAGACTGCCGGAATCCCCTCGGGACCGGCTGGCATTACCTGCTCCCAAAGTATCTTGCTCATAGGCCCGCATCGTCGCGTCGGATATTGTGCCGGAAAAGATCAGACCGCCTGCCGTGACCACCACTCCGCCTCGCGGCCAGTAACTTCCGGTATCTTTGATTCCCTTTGCAGCCAGCTCGGTGACGGATCCCAATGGGATTTGCCACTTGATGGTTCCCTTATTCAAGTCGTAGGCAGTCAAGGTTGACCAGGGCGGTTTGTTGGCGGGCAGGCCTTCGCTGGAGTTCATGTATCCGTATCCGGTCCAGTAGCGGACCGGAGGGGCTCCAGCCGGGGGCGGTGGCGGCCGGGGAGCGGAGAGGTAAGCGAGTATGTCGGGCGGCACCTGCGCCTTTGAGGGGTCAGAAAGATACGCAACCAGCATGTCAATTTCCGGCGCTGGTGAAGGCCGGCATAGGTGCAGCGCCATTCTCCACCGTGCTCTTCACCCGGTCCGCACCGATGCGCGAGACGACATCGACCAGGGAAGGAACATGCCTGGCAATTCTGTATGTAGAGAATGCGTCCCTGGGTTTGGGGAGAGCCTGTCATCTGCCTCTTGGGCTGATGCGGTTCCAGTTTAATCATCGAGGGCGCGTTCTTGGTCTCGATATAAAGGATACCGGTAGGCGGATCGACCGCCCCGCCACCCCAGTTTCCTCCGCCATTGTTCCCCGGCATCTCGACCGTGTTTTTTGTGCTTGCTGGAGTATAGATTCCTTCATTGCGAGCGTCCTGCAATTCCTGCTTGATCTTCGCGCGCTCCGCGGGATCGGCGATATACGGATCGACGTCATCCGGCGTAAACGACTGCGTGGCAAAGGGTGGGGGCGCGGTGGGGAAGGGCTGCGTCGGCCAGGAGTGCTCGCCCGGCATATCTGACTGGGGAACGGGACGTTCTACGATGGGCCAAATAGGCTTGCCCGTGACCCGGTCGAGGACATAGAGAAAACCGTTCTTCCCGGCCTGGGCAACGATGTCCACCATCCTCCCGTCGTGCTTCACGGTGAGGAGCTTGGGTGCGGTGGTAAGGTCGTAATCCCAAAGATCGTGGTGGACTGCCTGGAAGTGCCAAAGGTATTTGCCCGTCCGGGCATCGAGTGCCAGCAGGCAGTTGCCGAAGAGGCCAGCGCCGGTACGATCCGCGCCATAGAAGTCATAGGTCGGGGATCCCAGCGGAAAATAAGCGATGCCGCGCTTTTCATCGATCGTCATCCCGCCCCAATCGTTGGTTCCTCCGATGTATTTCCAGGCATCCTTCGGCCAGGTGTTGTAGCCAAACTCGCCGGGATGCGGAACCGTATGAAAGATCCAGACCATCTTTCCGCTGAGAACGTCGTAGGCACGGATGTCCCCGGGAGGGGAGTTGTACTCTTCTCCAGTTGCGGAACCGAGGATCAGCAGATTTTCAAAGACCCGGCCCGGGGTGCCCGACTCGATCTGCCGGATGGTTTTAGGATCGCGGCCTAAGCCTTCACGAAGGTCGACATTGCCATGGTCGCCGAAGGAATCCACCAGCTTGCCGGTGCGCGCGTCGAGGGCGTGAAGGATGTTGTTGCTGGCGTAGAAGAGCCGGCGGTCGCTGCGATCTTTGCTCTCCCAATAATTGATGCCGCGGTTGGTAATGCCTCTGGGAGTGCCGTTGTCGTGAACCCAAATTTCCTTGCCGGTCTCGGCGTCGAGGGCGACCGTAGTGTTATCTTTCCCCACCACGTACATCACGCCGTCGACCACGACCGGGTTGAAGCCGTAACGGAAGCCGTTGTTGCCATCGGGATAGAACCAGACCTGCTGGAGCTGAGTGACATTCGATTTATTGATCTGCTTCAGGGAAGAGTATTGAGCCGAGTCCGCGCTGCCTTCATAGTCGCTCCACGTGGTATACGCCTTGGCGTCCGCGGCGGCAGCATGCACCGCATGCTGGCTATAGCAAGCAACACCCACTGCGGCGACCGCAGCCGCGGTGGAGCAGACTCCCATGACACTGCCCAACTTGATTCGCATCGATCCCCATCTAGCCTTGGTGTAGTTCATCCACACAGTCAGCTCACCGCGCCGCACTCGACCGGGTGGGGGGTGGGAACTGCAATTTCTTCGCTTCACATTATGCAATGACGATTTCGCGGAAAGTTACCACGCCCGTCGAAACCCGGTCAATGTGGCCGCGAACCCGCGGGGGCACATGCTCGGTTGGCACAAAAGGGCATCGTAGACTCAGCAGGAGGCCTTCATGAGAAGAGCGCCCGGTTTCCTTGGCGAATGTTTCGCTGTGGTTGAGCGGTTTCACAGTTACGATGGCCTCTTAGAGATCGCGAGGCGTGGTTTTCTTTGGCGGAAAACCACGAAGAAATCTTTCGCTTCCCGGATTTCCTGCCGCGCGGCACCAGCCGAGGGCAATGATGTGCGGCTTTCTTCGGGGAAAGCCGCATGCAGTTCGGTGGCCCCACCAAGCTCCACAGGAATCCGGGGTTCGATCCACACCTACTGTGAAACCGTTCTGGTCGCGCTCGCAATGCTCGCTCAACCGGGGAGCGCTCAACCGCTGAATGTTCGCCACCAGGCGGGTTCCATGCACGGGTTTCTGGTATTACGAAACGGCGCCGGAGCAATTCTCGCTTCGGGAGAAATGACGCAAGTGGCTCACGGAGACCGGATCAAGCTGCGCATTGTCTTCCGTTTCCGCGACGGCTCGATCGATGATGAGACTACGGTCTACTCCCAAAGAGGAAGCTTTCTCCTGATCAGCGACCGGCTTCTACAGAGGGGCCCGTCCTTTCCGCATCCGAGCGACATAATGATCGATGTGCGCGGGCAGCAGCTGAGTGTTCGTGATTTGTCGAAAGGCGGGGAGGCGGCAACGACGGAGCACCTGGATCTGCCGCCCGACTTATCCAATGGGCTTCTCTACACTTTGACGCAAAACCTGGCGGCCGATACTCCCAAGACGGAAGTCTCTTTTCTCGCCGTCTCGCCCAAGCCGCGGTTGGTAAAGCTGGCCATAGCCGCGCAGGGAGAGGATCCGTTCACGGCCGGCGGCCACTCTTACAAAGCGGTCAGGTATGTGGTCAAAGTCGAGCTGGGAGGGGTTGAAGGCGTCGTGGCTCCCATGATTGGCAAGCAGCCGGCAGATTCCCACATCTGGGTGGCCGGCGGCAGCATCCCCGCCGTGGTTCGAGTGGATACTACGCTGTACCCCGAGGGGCCGATCTGGAGCATTCAACTCGCCAGCCCGTCCTGGTAACCCACTGTCAGCCCAACGGAGATCACTTGGCTGGCGGTGGCAGCGCCGTCAGGTCGAGGTTATGCATCACCACGATCTGCCACTCGCCATCATTCTTCGCCATCACGAAGTTCAGAACCCCTTGACGAAGAGGGCGTGCATTTCCCTGTGCATCCGTTGCCCCCGTCAGGTCCCAGTGAACATCCACCGCAGCAACGTCGGCGCGGACAAACCGAATCTTGATGCCGGTCAAAGTCTGATGGCTGCTTTTGAAGATAGTGGCGAACAAAGGCGCGTGAAATTCTTCGATCCTGGATCGCCCGCTCGCACCCATCCCCCGCCAATTGGTAAAGTCGGCATCCTCTGCGAACACCGCGGCGAATGCTTTGGCGTCGTGATGGTTCCATGCATCCACAAAGGCGGTCATCACTCCATGGATCTGCTGCGTATCCCCTTGCTGCCCAGGCGGGTCCATCACCGGCAGCAGCAACGCGAGACATATCGCCCCTATGGTCAACATACGATCCTCCCGGCAAGCGCCGCTTTGATGAGAGCAGGTGCTCCGTGCCCAAGACAACCACGGACCATCATTGCAGAAAAAAGATGCCGTAGCGTTCCGAGATGGCAAGAAGCCGCGACAAATCTTCGGGCATGGACAGCACGGAAATTTCTTCCAGATATTTTTCCATTCCGGAGGCGACACGAAGACCAGCATCTTGCCGGTCGTGGCGCCCACGTTGCGGAAGGTGTGGACCGAACCGCGCATGGCCTGAACCGCACGACCCGGCGCAGCGCTGCGCCACTGGCCAGCCAAAGGAACTCGTACTGGCCTTCGAGCACAAAAAAGGTCTCGTCCTCGTTCTGGTGGGAGTGGGGCGGCGGGCCGCCGCCGGGGGGCGAGACTTGGGTGAGGGTGATGGAACTGCCCCCCGTCATCTCGCCGGGGATGAGCACTTCGACTGGTTCGCCGAAGACTTTAAAGGTTTTTATGGTGTTCACGCGTGTCCGTTCTGAAGACAAGGAAATGGTTAAAATCAGGCCCATGCCAGCAAACAATAGCAAACGGGAGCGGATAGCTCTTTTCGGCGCTTTCTTCCCAGGAAAACCCTACCTCGCGATCTTTATGTCGCCTCAGTGATTGTGAAACCACTTTAGAGCCTGCTCTTGGCTTCAAGGACGCGGGAGACAGCCTCTTCCGCCGTATCCGCGGTGGCGGAGAGGTGGCCCATCTTGCGGCCTGCGCGGGCGGTGTGTTTCTCGTACAAGTGCAGGCTGACCTCGGGCACAGACAGCGCCCGATCGAAGTGCGGTTCGCTCTGCAGCCCGTCTTTCAGCCAAAGATCACCCAACAAGTTGGCGATCGCGGCCGGGCGCACAATCCTCACCTCGCCCAGGGGTAGATCGCACACCGCGCGTACTGCCTGCTCGAACTGGCTGGTGACGCAGCAGCGCTGGCTGGCGTGGTAGCTGTTGTGCGGGCGAGGCGCGAGCTCATTGACGTACAGACCGTCTCCCGGGGTGACGAACATCTCCACCGCCAGCAGGCCTTCGAGCTTCAGCTTGCGCGCCATGGTGATGGCCATCTGCTGCGCCCGGGTCTCCAGCCAATCCGGCAGGGAGGACGGAAGCGCGCTCCAGACCAGGATCTGATCCTCATGGTGGTTGGTCGCGGCCGGGTAGACGCGAACCTCACCGCTGGGATTGCGCGCAACCATGACGGAGATCTCGCGCTCCAGCTCAAGCGCCTGCTCGGCGACACAGGGCTGCTCCCCCAACGCCCGCCAGGCACTGGCCACGCGTTGCTCCAGCGAGTCTTCGCCGTTCGGGTCGAGCTTCACCTGGCCCCGGCCGTCGTAGCCGCCGCGGGCCCGCTTGAGGTAGATCCGTCCGCCCAGTTCCGCCGCCGCGCCGAGCAGATCGCCTTCCGCATGGATGGCGCGGTAAGGTCCCAGGGGAAAACCCTGGTCCCGCAACCAGTTTTTTTGCTGTATGCGGTCCTGCACCATGGCCAGCAGCTCCTTCCCCGGACGCACGGGAGCATGGCGGGCGGCAGCTTCGAGCGCGGCGATGGAGATCTGCTCGATCTCCAGCGTGACCACATCGCAGCCGCGGGCCATATCGGCCGCGGCGCGTGCGTCGTCCCAGGAGCCCACAAAACAGGCATCCACGACAAAGCGGGCGGGGCAGGAAGGATCCGGGTCCATCACCTGCACCCGGTAGCCAAGCGAACGCGCAGCCATGGCGGTCATGCGGCCGAGTTGTCCGCCGCCCAGGATGCCAATGGTCGAGCCCTGCTCGATCGCGGTCATCCTGGCAACTCCGCTTCCAGCACCTCGCGGCGGCGCGCTTCCCGCCAGGAACGAAGCCGATTGCCCAGCTCCGCGTCGTGGCCGGCCAGGATCGCCACCGCCAGCAACGCCGCGTTGGCGGCGCCCGGCTTGCCGATGGCCAGGGTGGCGACGGGAACTCCAATCGGCATCTGGACAATGGAGAGCAGAGAATCGATGCCCTGCAGGCAGGTCGACGGGACGGGCACCGCCAGCACGGGGAGGATAGTCTTGGCGGCGATCATCCCGGGCAAATGCGCCGCGCCGCCGGCGGCCGCGATGATGATCTTCAGCCCCCGCGGCTCGGCCTGCTCGGCGTATTGAAAGAGCCAGTCCGGGGTGCGATGGGCGGAGACGATCCGCGCTTCGTAGGGGATGGCGAACTCCCGCAGGAGGTCAAGGCAGGGGAGAAGCACATCGTAGTCGCTCTTGCTTCCCATGACTACGCCGACGGCTGGAGAGGCGTTCATGCTGCCGATTAGAGCATTTCTCCCGTTGCTCTGTCCTGTCGCGCTCCAGGAAATCCGGCCAGGGAAGCACCGTTTCGTGCTTTTCTCCCAGAGAAAACCACAGCTCCCGATCTTTGCGAGGTCATCGCGAAAGCAAAAAGCTTTAGACGCGAAGCTCTCTGCGCGCGGTCTCCGCGACGTTGGGCAGGTCAGAGGAGGTCAGGACCCGGATCTCATACTCTTCCATGGTCTCGACCGCGTACCGGTACTGGACAATGCGGTCTTCGTCCGGCTCGTCCCCGGCCAGCCCGCGAATGGGCTCCACGATCGCGGTCAGTTCCAGGACCGCTCTCTCCACCCTGCCCACCCCCTCCTTGAGGCCCCGCGCGCTGAAGGCCAGCAACTTGGCGGCGTCGGAATCGGCCTCCAGCGAGACCGCATGGAACATGCGTACCACCCCATTGGGGCGATAGCCGCAATCGATACGTAAGGGATCGCCGGGCCTGGTGTAGTCGGCGGCGGCGATTTGCTTGCGCATCAGCGTCCAGACGCCGGCGCTTTCAAACTGCTTCCGCATGGCCGCAATCAGCGCGGAGCGGCCGCTGCGCTGGCGCCTCGGTTCGCGCTGCGGGGTATCGACATACATGCGCATCAGATCTTCCAGGCCGGACAGAAACGTCTCCGCCAGGTATGCCTTGCTCTCGGTCATCTGCAACCCGTTGGAAAGCGAGTCTTGGAGCCGGACCATGAACGGGGTAGGATGGTCTTCCGCGCGGGCCCTCAACTGATCTCCGACTTCGATCTCCATCGCTTCGAGCATCTGGGTGTCCGCGTCGGGATCGAGACACCGGACCCGGCCCCAGTCGCGGGTAAAGCGCAGCGCGCTCTGCTCTCCCCCGGAAGCGCGCAGCAGCACGCC
>Ga0182015_10005659_pt1 | contig 12879 bp, 10 predicted proteins | sample 712P3MmetaG_FD_120478 | JGI IMG/M metagenome (GOLD analysis project Ga0182015, IMG submission 120478) | Permafrost microbial communities from Stordalen Mire, Sweden - 712P3M metaG | ecosystem: Environmental > Terrestrial > Soil > Wetlands > Permafrost | place: Sweden: Stordalen | collected...
AGCCGCGGCCGTTGGCATAAAGCCTGCCGACCGGCAGTTTCTTGGCAAGGGCGGCCAAGTCTTCGGTGGTCGCTTGATAGACCTTGAGGTTCATGACCTGGGCGGCCTTGGCCACCAGCTCGGTATCGGCGGCCGGGAATTGAGCGCCTTGCGGTTTGTGATGCTCGTCATAGCCGAGCACGATGAGTGCGACGGACGGAGCGGACTGCTTGGCTGCGGCGTTGGCTTTGGTGGTGGTCTTGGTCATGACAGGTCTCCTGAAAAGCCGAAGGGGCCCAGCGGGCCCCTTTTCGGTGAAATAGACGGGTGTTTGCAGTAGTTCCGCTGTCTTGCGGGCGAATATTTTGGTCTCATACAGTTATTCTCCCTGCAATATAGTCACTGAAAGGTCAACGCCTCTCATCTGCAGATGATATGCGATATGACGCTGAGCGTCAAACGAATTTATGCTTTGTGTTACTTGACTAATACTCATGATTACTTTTATATTGAGTATACGACGATCACAATGACTTCGAATTTGGCAATAGACGTTGTCGCAAGACTTGCGATCATCAATCCGATTGCCGTTGCAAACGTCGAGGCCGGACTGGGCGCAGTACCGCCAGATTGCATGCTGGACGAACCGCGGAAACGGCTGCGGGAAATCTGGATTGAACTGCCGGGCATCGATCCGGTCCCGCCGCGCTCAGATCGGATGAGCGGTCCGCTCCCGGTCGAGAAACTGCGATAGGCGGCAAGTGCTTTGCAAAGATCGGGGTGCGCCGGGATCAATCAGCCGCCGCCGTTCTTGGCCGCGTGATCGCGCAGCTCGATCACCGAACTGATGTTGCCGGTTGGATCGAGCACCATGTCCCACGTCAGGTTGGCGATCTCGCCAGCCCGCAGGCCAGCCTTGGCGGCCAGCAGGACAATCACGCGATTACGGAGGGGGTGCCGGGTGCAACTGGCAAAAATCAGGAGGTCGTCGATGTCGCCAAGGGAGAGTATTTTTGCTTGCTTGCCTGGCATATCAAGCCGCTGCGTGGCTCATGCCTTTGTATAGCAAAATAACTTTGAGCCCCAACGACTGTTTTCAAAAGAAGATCAGCCCTGAACACTGATAAGGAAAGACGTGTTTCCTTATCAGTGGAGAATGACAAGGATCTAAACGTTTCAATGACCTCGTTACTACATTCCAGATTGACGTATGTTCCCTTTTCGTTCACACTAACGTGTACCTCATTGGGGAGCGTCCAGCCATGTCAACCGTGCCGGAATTCGTATTGCTCATGATTGCGACAGGGTGTGCAGGGGTTGCGGCGCTGTTTGCGATCCTCTGTTTTTTTAGGAAGCAGCCAATCGGCAGGGAGGGAAACCACGCTCGACGATCGAACTCTATTTGACCGGCGTGACTGCCCATCGCCCGAGCGCGCGTGCGCAGGTGGCAGAGACGGCCCGGCTGAGGCGCTTCCAGCGTGAGGAGCGGGCGCTGTGCTCCTACGCGGCCGTCAATCTCAAGCCGGAGCATTTTGAGGATTACCGCGACCGGCGTCTGAAGCACAGGCTGAAGAACGGCAAAACCATTGCGCCCGGTACGGTCAAGCGCGAGCTGACAATGCTCAAGCGCGTGATCGACTACCGCAAGCGGCGACTCGGTCTTCTGGTCACGGTCCTCCATCGAAAGCCGGACATCGCGCTCATCATTCACGGCGGGGCGCTTTGGGACCGCTGCCACGTCAGTTTCAGATGCCACGACCCCGAAGCCTTCCGAGGCAAGCTGCAAGCACCGTTGCTAGGCGGTGTTTTCTGGTGCAATTTACAGCGCATGGGACTGATCTGGGAGATGGAATCAGATGCCTCGTCCGAGAGGAAAAAAGGTTGCCAGTCGCCTGTCCGTTGGATTGAGCGAACCCCAACATGCCGCGCTTGTGGCCTTGGCAGATCAGAACGAAGCAACCGTTGCTTGGCTGGTACGGCGGGCTGTTGCGGAGTTCCTTGAGAAACACGGTTCATCCGCTAGGCCGTCTCTACGGCTCCGACGCGTGGTTAGAAAACAGACTCGTCCGGCTTCGGCCGGTAAAATAGCAAGCTGAGGGGGACGGGGATGTTATGCCAACGCACGAGACTTAACTGCGTCAGACTTCTTAGTTCAAATCTGGGAATCCGACCTGCATTCATCCCTGACGTGAGGATGGGCTGATGCCACGAAGAAGCAGTTCAACCGGTAGCGAACTCTTTATCGTTGATAACAGTAATGAGGACTGGAAAGTCCTGCGGTATCTCCACGACTGGTGCCAACTTTCTAAATCGATCGACATCGCAACCGGCTACTTCGAGATCGGTTCCCTCTTAGCTCTCGAAGGCGAATGGCAGAAGGTTGACAAAATACGGATACTTATGGGCGACGAAGTCTCACGTCGCACCAAGAATTCATTTGCGGCGGGCTTGACCCAAGTGAAGCAGCGCCTCGACCTTAGTCTTGAAAGCGAAAAAGAGAAGAATGGTTTTCTCCCCGGCGTGCCGTGGATCGTCGAAGCGATCCGTTCGGGAAAAATCACATGCCGTGTTTATCGCAAGGATAAGTTCCACGCCAAGGCATATATCACCCATGCTCGGCTGGAAGTTGTCGGTTCTTCGGCCCTCGTAGGGTCAGCCAACTTTACCTACCCCGGCCTGACTGAAAATATAGAACTCAACGTACAGATCACGGGCCAGCCCGTTTCGGTCCTGCAAGAGTGGTACGAAGAGCATTGGGCTGATGCAGAAGATGTCTCGGCTGAGATTTTAAAAACCATTGAGCGTCATACGCGTGAGTACCTACCCTTTGACGTCTACACCAAAGCACTGCACGAGTTCTTTCGTGGTCACGAGATGACGGCTAGCGAATGGGAAGAAACCCGTTCGAAGATGTTCTCACATCTCGATCGCTATCAGAAAGAGGCGTATTGGGCGCTCATGAAGATTGCACGCCAGTATAGCGGTGGATTCCTATGCGATGGAGTCGGCCTTGGCAAAACTTTCGTCGGTCTAATGCTCATCGAACGGCTCATCCTGCACGAGGGGAAGCGCGTAGTTCTCTTCGCGCCAAAGGCAGCAAAAGAAGCGGTCTGGGAGCCGCATCTGCGCGACTGGTTGCCCCACATCGGCGGTGTGAGCGGCGGCGGCGATTTCAGCAACCTCGCGGTCTTCAGCCATACGGACCTCAACCGCAAAGGCGAGTTCCCGGCACGGTTTCGCCGCATAACAGAGCTTGCAGACGTTGTTCTGATCGACGAAGCGCATCACTTCCGTAATCCGGGACAACAAGGAAAAGGCCCGGATGACGAAGACCGGTCGCGCTATTACAGGCTCTACGACCTGCTGGACAACTCCGTCCGTCCAAAGACGCTCTTTATGCTCACGGCTACGCCAATCAACAATCGGTTGAGCGATTTTCGGCATATGACCGAACTATTCACCCGGAAAGACGAGGCCTACTTCGCTCGGACGCTGGGCGTGAACAACCTGCGCGCCCATTTCAACAACATGGAAAAGGCCCTCCGAAAACGGCTGGGCGGGGACGGATTCGATATCGGGGAGAACCTTGCCGAGGTCCAAGACAGCCTGACTAGCGATGAAATATTCCGGCACCTAGTCGTGCAGCGCAGCCGTGCCTATGCACGGGAGAGCCAAATTCGTGAGAGCCGAACCGCAGCGGCCTTTCCGGAGCGAAAGCCGCCCATCGTCGCGGACTACTCTATCCGGCAGACATATGGCCGCCTGCTCGATTTGCTGGAAAAGGCATTTGAGCGAAAGAACCCTTTGTTCACTCTCCCGATTTACTACCCACTCGCTTACTACAAGGGAGATGACAAGACTATCGACCCCTTCGAACAGAACCGGCAGAAACAGGTCGTCGGCCTAATTCGCACGGGGTTTCTCAAGCGCTTTGAGAGTTCCGTGGCTGCGTTCGAATTATCCTGTGATCGTCTGATGAGGAAGTTGCTCGCATTTCTGGAAGTGCACAGCGAGACAGACTCCGAGAAGAGACGCCTCGACCGTTGGAAGCACCAAAACGCCGAGGTACTCAACTATGTGGCGCACCGCCAATTCGAACTCTGGGAAGAGGACGACTCCGAAGAGCTGGATGAGGACATCATCCCGGCCGAACTTCTTGAGTCTGTTAAAAGGCTAGGTCGCGACGAATATGAAGTCGTCGAGATGATACAGGAGACCTTCCTCGACCTTGACCAGATTATAAGCTTTCTTGAAGAAGCCAAGAAGTTCGAGCCTCGCCATGATGACAAGCTAAAAAAGCTCATCCGGCTACTCAACTCGAAAGAACTGGAGACCCAGAAAGTCCTCATTTTTACCGAGTTTGCCGACACCGCTCGTTACCTGTTCCGACAGCTCGCGGCGGCCGGGATCGAGGGGGTTGCGCAGGTTGACAGCGCGACCAAGGGGAATCGCGCCGACATCCTCCAGCGCTTCTCGCCTTACTACAACGGAACCAACTCAGCGACCCTCCGTGAGCAGGGCAAGCAGGAAATCCGAGTTCTCATCTCCACCGATGTATTGTCCGAAGGACTGAACCTGCAAGACGCGAGCCGGATGATGAATTACGACATCCATTGGAATCCGGTTCGCCTGATGCAGAGAATAGGCCGTGTGGATCGCCGCATGAACCCGGCGATCGAGGAGGCCTTGGTCCGGGATCACCCGGAAGTAACCTCTTCACGCGGCAAAGTGTCTTTTTGGAATTTTCTCCCGCCCGATGAACTCAACGCCCTGCTCACTCTGTATACCAAAGTGACCCAGAAGACGCTTTTGATTTCAAAGACCCTTGGCATCGAGGGCAAGAAACTTTTCACCCCCGAAGATGATTTCGCGGCTCTCAAGGAGTTCAACCACGCCTATGAGGGCACGAAGACGGCCATCGAGGAGATGCACCTTGAGTACCAAGCCCTCGTACAAGATCACCCGGAACTCGCCGACCACTTGAATGCGCTCCCCGGCTCTTTCTTCAGCGGAAGAAGGCACACGGCTAAAGGAACCTTTGGCGTTTTCTTCTGCTACGCCTTGCCAGCGCTGGACAAGGAGACCAGCGAGTTCACCGAGGAAGCAGGCACAACGCGCTGGTATCTGTATCAAATCGAAAAGAACACGATTCTTGAAGACCCGGGCGACATCATTGACAGCCTCCGCTGTAAGCCGAACACCCCACGGTACTGCATCACCGAGGAGAAGACGCTCAATGAAATTCGGGCCGGCGTGCTCAAGCACATCAAGGATTCGTATCTGAAACGCGTGGATGCACCGGTCGGCGTCAAGCCGACATTGAAGTGCTGGATGGAAATAAACGATGGCTGACCCGGTATTAAACCAGCGCGATGCCATTAGAAACATCCGCACTTTTCCCCAGCTCATCAAGTTTCTTCGAGATGAGCTTGAGTGGCCCATCGAGTCCGATGACTTCGAGGAGCTCACCTTTGATTACACGCCCGAGGAACTGGGCATCGACACCGCGAACGCCGCCAAGATTCAGGAGATCAAGCGACTCCGCCCTTTATCCGCCGGCCAACCTTGGGGTATCTTTTTCGTAAAGTTCGAGCCCAAGCGGCTGCCCGTAGTGGCTCTACGTCGTGTTCTTAGCCGCGTAGTCCTCAAGAAACGTGCATCAGCCAACAGCGCCGACCGGGCAGCTTGGCAAGCTGACGATCTTCTCTTCGTCTCAAACTACGGCGAAGGAGAAGAGCGGCAAATCAGCTTCGCCCACTTTTCCCAACACGCAGACAAAGCCGACTTGCCAACTCTCAAGGTGCTCGGATGGGATAACCGCGACACCCCCCTTCATCTGGACGATGTCGCCGAGGCACTCCATCAACGGCTCGCTTGGCCCGAGAATGATCGCGACGCAGAGAACTGGCGGGAACAATGGCGATCCGCCTTCACATTACGGCACCTCGAAGTCGTCACAACCTCGAAAGACCTGGCTGTTCGGCTAGCAGACCTCGCCCGAGCCATCCGCGATCGCATACAGACTGTGCTTGCAATTGAGACGGAAAGCGGTCCTCTCACGAAGCTCATGAAGGCCTTTCAGCAGGCCCTGATCCACGACCTAAGTGCAGATGATTTCGCGGACATGTATGCGCAAACTATCGCCTATGGGCTGTTGTCCGCCCGCGTCGCTAACCCCGCGCACGACACCGCTGACGCGGTCGCTACTCATATCCCGGTTACCAACCCATTTCTGAAAGAGTTGATGGAAACCTTCCTTCATCTCGGAGGACGAAAGCACAAAGAGCGGGGAGGAGATGGCATTGATTTTGATGAGCTTGGGGTCAGTGAGGTCGTGGAGTTACTTGACACGGCGAACATGGAGGCCGTTGTCCACGACTTTGGAGACCGCAATCGTGACGAAGACCCGGTTATCCACTTCTATGAGCTTTTCCTCAAGGAGTATGACGCGAAGAAACGTATGCAGCGCGGCGTCTTTTACACCCCGCAGCCCGTGGTTTCTTACATTGTTCGCAGCGTCCACGAACTATTGCAAAACGAGTTTGGCCTCGAAGACGGTCTCGCCTCGATCGTTACTTGGGGAGATATGGCCGCAAAACATTCCAACCTCATAATCCCTGACGGCGCGAGTCCAACTGATCCGTTCGTCGTTATCCTTGATCCTGCCACCGGCACCGCCACTTTCCTCGTCGAAGTCATCGACGTGATCTATAGGACCCTCTTGGCCAGGTGGAAGCGCCAGCGCCTAACAGACGCAGATCAACGCGTTGCTTGGAATGCTTATGTACCCAAGCATCTCTTACCGCGACTCTATGGCTACGAGCTCTTGATGGCTCCCTATGCTATCGCCCATATGAAGATCGGTCTCAAGCTCTATGAGACCGGCTATCATTTCGCCAGCGACGAACGCGCTCGCATCTATCTCACCAACGCGCTCGAACCAGCGAGCGACGACAATGACCAGCGTGAGTTTGAAACAGTGGGTGCCTGCGCTCGCTCATGAAGCCAAGGCTGTCAATGCCATCAAACGACACCAGCGGTTCACTGTCGTTATCGGCAATCCACCTTATTCTCTATATACAGCCAATCTGACTGAGGCTAGTGATCGACTGATTGAACCCTTTAGATCGATAGACGGAGAACCTGTACGTGAAAGGGGTGCGCTTCAGTTGGAGAAGAATCTCCAAGATGACTACGTGAAGTTTTTTGGATTTTGTCTGCACACACTGCAACGCTCGGGTCTAGGAGCGCTGGGATTTATCTCCAATCATGGGTATCTCAACAATCGGACACTCCGAGGTATGAGGTACGCGCTGATGAAGTTATTTGGTCATATGCACCTCATGGATCTTCATGGCAGTACGAGTCGGGCTTCAACACAATCGCGCGATGTTCTTGACCAAAACGTCTTCGAGATTCAACAGGGTGTCGCGGTAGGTATCTTTGCCAAGAGCCCTAGCCAAGAGCCCGGGATCTTTTACTCTCAAATGATCGGTCCACGGAATGTGAAATACGATTGGCTCGTATCTCATAGTCTCTCGGATGTTGACTGGAGCCTGATACGGCCTAGCGCACCTCTTTTCTTGTTCGAGCCGCGCGACGGTAAGACCGAGATCGAGTATCTCGCTTACCTTGCGCTCGATGAGATTTTTCCCGCGAATTCAACAGGAATTGTGAGTGCGCGGGATTCGCTGGTTGTTCAGTTCACGCGATCGGAAGTTGAATCAGTCACCGAACGTCTGGGCCGTCTAACGACTGAGGATGCCCGCGCTGAGTACAAGCTGGGTGATGATACTAAAGACTGGGCCGTCTCCCGAGCACAAAAAGATGTACGCGAAGGCTTGCGAGCGAACATAGCGCCCTCTCAGATATTGTATCGCCCATTCGATATTCGGTGGACCTTTTACACCGGGCAGGCGCGTGGCTTTATGTGCAATCCACGTAGACCGGTTATGGCCGGCATGGCCGATGGAACCAACCTTGCCCTTTGCGTGAACCGGCAAGTAAATTCCGAGTTTCGACATGTTGGAGCGACGCGATTCCTTGCAACGGACTGCACTCTCTCAACGGCTACCAAAGAACGGACCTATGTCTTGCCGTTATATATAATTGAGGCAGAACACGGCTTACTGCGTGGCGGGTCACGTCATTTAAATCTCTCGCCAACGTTCCTCGCCAGATTATCAGCCAGTCTCGGAATCAAGGTGTCGTCAGCACCAACGGACTCTGCGACTGGGCGTACTGCGGAAGACATCTTTTCTTACATCTACGCAATCCTTCATAGTCCGGGATATCGCAGCCGCTACGCCGATTTTTTTAAGACTGATTTCCCGCGTGTTCCCTTACCCGGAAACCTGAAGCTGTTCCGTTCACTTTCGCGCCTCGGCGGCGAACTCTTTGCCCTGCATCTTCTGGAGTCGCCGAGGCTCAACACTCCCCTCTCGACTTACATCGGTTCGGCCAATCCCGAGGTCGAGAAATCCTCCCACGCTCGCGATACCGTGTGGCTCGACAAGGCGCAGACGCGCGGGTTCCGTGGCGTGCCTGACGACGTTTGGGACTTCCACATTGGCGGATATCAGGTCTGTGAGAAATGGCTCAAGGACCGGAAGGGCCACACTCTTTCGAAGGATGATATTGTCCACTACCAAAAAATCGTCGTCGCGCTGAGCGAAACCATACGCTTGATGAAGGAGATCGACGAGGTCATCGAAAATCACGGCGGCTGGCCCGGTGCATTTTACGGTAAAGACCGCCTTGGACCGCATTTGGAAACATGACTATATCCTCCCGGCGATCCAGCGGGAGTTTGTCTGGAACCCCAAGCAAATATGCAAACTGTTCGACAGCCTCATGCAGGGATTTCCCGTCGGGTCGTTCTTATTTTGGAAAATCGAGCCCAAGACGGCGAAGAGCTTTCGATTTTTTGATTTTAGCCGAGAGTATCATCAGCGTGATAATCCTCACTGCCCGCCCTTGGGCAGGGCGCCTGACGGCGCCGTAACGTCTGTTCTGGACGGGCAACAGCGTCTGACAGCTTTGAATATAGGTCTGCGCGGGTCACTCGCAGTGAAGGAGCCGAATAAATGGTGGAACAATCCGAAGGCATTCCCCGTCAAGCGCCTGTATCTCGACTTGTTGCATCTTCCGGAAACTGACGAAGAAGGTGCTCTCTACCGCTTCGAGTTTCTTACGGAGGAAAGAGCTTGTGCCCGAACCGATGGCGAGTTCTGGTTTGCCGTGCATCGGATTTTCGAGATGGGAGAGCCATCTGAACCTATGGTCTTTCTTGCCGAACAGGGTCTCGGCAATAACCCGAACGCGGTAAAGACGCTGCACCGCCTGCAAGCCACCGTACATACCGCGCTGGTCATCAGCTACTACGAGGAAGAAACGCAGGATATCGAAAAGGTTCTGAATATCTTCATACGCACGAACAGCGGCGGGACGGTTCTCTCCTATTCCGACCTTCTCCTGTCGATCGCAACCGCGCAGTGGGAAGAACGCGATGCCCGCTCGGAGATCAACACTCTTGTCGATTCCCTAAATGCCACCGGGCTGGGCTTTAATTTCTCAAAGGACTTCGTCCTCAAGGCCGGCTTGATGTTGTCGGACATTGCGAGCGTCGGGTTCAAGGTTGAGAATTTTGATCGCAACAATATGAAGAAGCTCGAATCAAACTGGCCATCGGTCGCCGAAACTTTGCGGTTGACGACACGTCTAGTCGCGAGTTTTGGATTATCGCGCGATACGATCAACGCTGATAGCGCGCTGTTGCCCGTTGCGTATTACCTGCACAAAAGGAAACCGGGCGACACCTATCTGACGTCCAAGGCGGAAGCTGATGATCGTAAGAATGTGAAGCATTGGTTGGTTCGGTCTCTGATTAAGCCGGGTGTTTGGGGAAGCGCGCTCGACGTGTTGCTAACCGCCCTGAGGGAAGTGATCCGTGATGATGCAACGGCAAAATTTCCGGACGAAGCGCTTGAACGCGCCATGCGGGTGAAGGGTAAGAGCCTGATCTTTACGGACGAGGAGATTCAGGAGCTTGCGGACATGAAATACGGCGCTCGCGATTTGTTTGGCTTGCTGACGTTACTTTTCCCGTTTGTGGATACCAGGAACCTGTTCCATATCGACCATGTTTACCCGCGCGCCGGGTTCCATGCGCGCAAGCTCAAAGAGCTTGGACTCTCCGAAGATGACATCGAACGCCTGCAGGATATGAAGGACCGTCTGCCGAACTTACAATTGCTGGAAGGACCGGATAATCAATCCAAACAGGACACGATGCCGGCGAAATGGATCGTGGATACATATCGCCGGGAGGATGAGCGCAAAGACTATATTTTCAGGCATACGCTCGACGGCGTTACGCCTGATCTCAAAGGGTTCGAGGCGTTTTACAAGGCAAGACGGGAGCGCCTGCTCGAAAAGATTGTCGCCGTTTTGAATTCACCGACCGAGATGAAAGCAGTTGCCAACGGTTAGGGGGTCGGAGGACGTCTACGCGACTCCACTCATGCCGTCCCTTCCGGGAACTCCACCGGCTACAAGCTGGCCAACGACGGACATGACACCCGAGCCTTGCAGCACTACATGGGCCATAAAAATATCATGCACACGGTTCGCTACACCGACATGGCGCCCGATCGGTTCAAGAATTGTTGGCAGGATTGATGATCGGGCCGTATGATCGAATACCTACAACGTCAGCTTAAAAATCGCTTCTGAGAAAAATGCTTGTTGGAAATGAGCAAAGTATCTATTGAGGCCACTTCTTTTTTACCAACGCCGCAAGCGTGCCATAGATGCTTTTTGTTCCGTGACAGGCAATGATTCTTGTCAAATCGCACCCAACTCCGACCCCCTGTCTCGCGTGCAAGAACGACCCCTGTGACGGAGCCGAGACCGGCGACGCGGAGCCGCCGATAGCGAAGCAGAGCCGGTCTTGGCGGGCGGCGATTGGTGAGCAGGAGATTATGCGCGGTTCTTGAAGCGCCAACTCTCGTTGCCAGTCTCGACGATATCGCAGTGGTGAGTGAGGCGATCGAGCGCTGGAACTGGACGGCGTAGCATTGGACGAAATCTAAATCAGATGACATACACCTTCCGGCGCGCCAAGAAAGCGAGCTATTAGGTTCTGCCCTTCAATTATTTGCGGTGCAGATGGATCGGGCAAGAACGCTGAGAGAGTCATCACGTCCTTCGGGACTTCTGCATAAGCGACAATGATTTGCCGGTGATCGATCCAGCGCGCTTCCAGAAAAACTTTTGTAATTCTGTCGAAGAGGCCCATGGAAGCAAATCTAGCCTTAGCTTCCTTCGTTTTTGCTTCTACCATCACTCGCATGCCATTTGGGATGTCGGAGAACGAGACGCTTACACCAATTGTGTCAGCCCACGCCTGGACGTGGCTTTGCACCGCCTCTTTCTGTCTTTTGGCGTCTTCTGGTGTCTGAGGCTCGGGCACATCACAAGCGAAGATAAATCTATCCAGTCGCGATTGCTGTGGCACCGCTGGCAGCGGCTGCAATGCTGGTGACATAGATAGCCAAACAGCTCCCACGGTTCCGGCCGCCATTACAATCGTCGCCACAGCAATTATGATGCCAAGGCGTCGCTTGTGACCTACCGGGGGAGCCTGTTTTTCTCCGCGCAAAGCGACAATTATCGCAGCGATTATCAATAGGGAAGCCAATCCGATGCCGCCCCAAAATGTCGCTGGTATCTGCCACCCGATCAAATGGAGGTATACGGGAGCGACCATTAAAGAAGCTCCTGCGGGAAACGCGGCGACCGCCAATAAGATTGCGATGAGGTAATCACGGCGCATAGGATTCTCATTTGAGAATATATCTCAAAGGCGCGCCATGCATTTCGATCCCGATATTTCTTCACCGGGCTCCCTTCCCGGCATTAGGACCAAAATCCACAGTTACGCTTTTCTGCCCATTTGTGGCGTTTGCGCCATAATACCGCGCAGAAGTACCCCCGAAAGCCGTCGCGCCGTCACACGATTAGCGCGGCTGAGGCGGGCCACTTTCAGACTCATGCATCACGGTGTTTACGCAGACACGGCCGCTCGTCCATGTGAAAATGCTTCGATTGTAATGGAGCCAAACGAAAGGTCCTCACAATGAAAAAGCCCGTTTGCGTCGTGGTAGGCGTCGGCCCCGGTAATGGCGCCGCCCTGGCCCGACGCTTCGCCGCAGGCGGATATCTGCTGCTGGATTTTCACTCCGGCGCCACCGAAATGCCCGGCAGCTTCACTGAGGGATTATTCCTCCGGCGCTCTCAAGGCGTTTTGGCGCTGGAAATCCCGAAACAGGGCAGGGCGTGATCTTCGCGGCAAGGCAACCGCGAGCTTCTCGCAGGGGGCCCTCGGAGGGTCCGCAAAGAGGTTCTTGGTCCAACCAATAGATAACCAATAAAACGGCGCAACCAAACGCGAACATTCCTCAACGAGCGTGCACGAAACTGCCAATATTTATTGGATTTTCCGGTGAAGGCACGGCGCTCATAACTGCCTGTTCGGAGGTGCTGATTTTTGGACCGAGCTGAGGAGCTTGCGCAAACTGATTAAGAAAGACTCATTTCCTTATCAGTCAGGTCGGCGTCGATACGACGTTTCCCGCAACACAGTGCCCGATGACGGAACAGGGCCCAGACCGATTTCCCGGCAGAATTCCTGACCGACCGTCAGGAGCTTGCATGCTCGTGCATAAACTTGCTGCGCGCTGGCCGCTTATCATCTTGCCTGCGTTCAAGCAGCAGCCTTGCTGATCGGCACGTATAGCACCTTCAGTGGCTCAACCATCCAGGCCGTTGTACCGTCCTTCACAAACCTATTTGGCTTCATTTATTTTGAAAGCATTTTCTTTGCGCTCGGCACCTCCG
>Ga0182015_10005660_pt1 | contig 12876 bp, 13 predicted proteins | sample 712P3MmetaG_FD_120478 | JGI IMG/M metagenome (GOLD analysis project Ga0182015, IMG submission 120478) | Permafrost microbial communities from Stordalen Mire, Sweden - 712P3M metaG | ecosystem: Environmental > Terrestrial > Soil > Wetlands > Permafrost | place: Sweden: Stordalen | collected...
GCACCGGGAACGGCAAGAACCCTGTGTCGGCCCGGCCGAGCGCATCAGCCGTTCGGCGGCCGAATTAGCCGGTTGCATCAACCCTGAAAAAGATGGACCAAGCCCCAGACCAGCGCGACATCCCATGCCAGCGTGATTGCGACGCTGGCTAAAATTAACGCCGCAAAGACCTTCGACATAAGAGGCGAATTCCTGTTTAAGCGGGACCGCATAGAAGCTATTAGGTGCCGTCCCGCCTTCGCAACCTGAACTGTGGTTGCCGGGGGTATTGGGATCAGCTTGCGTGCAAGACATAGCAGCACGCCGCGGCCAAGCGAGCCCAAACACAAATAAACCTTAAGACGTCTTTGTTGGCCGCTTTCTTAAAATAGCGGCTCAAGCATATTTACCAACCAGGACGACTGTGCGTTATAGCGGCTCCACGTCGGAGCTGACAAGATATTGAACAACAAACTGATCAATATTTGCAATACCCCGCGCCGCCCGCTGCGCAGCGGGCGGGGGCAGTAATGGCCTGATTCCTTGTTGTGGGCACCTCCCCAAAAAGGATCAAAGGCGTAATCGCAATAGGTGGGAGCGCTTTTCATGTCTGAGCCCTCCATGCGATGCTGAACTATCCCGAAGGTATTGAAATATAACGCGGCATCTTCCGCTATTAGTGCGAGAAGGTATGGATGAAGAGCATTCGGCGGCTGATGAACCAATGAACCAAACTTCACGAAAACCGACCTGAGCCACGCATGCAGGGTGAACGGAGGGCATAGTGTGGAAAGCTTCTTGTTTGGAATTTTGGGCGGATTCATCGCGTGGGTCACAACAGAAATTTTTGTGCGGCCACTGACTAGATTCTTTGCATTGCGTGCAGAAGCTGCCGAAGCTTTGGCTCTATATGAGGACCGCTTTAATCCAGACCCGGACGCGCCGCCACCGAACTCGGAGTGGCTGGCGCAACGAAAGCTGGCCTATGAACATTGCGGAGCTGGGCTGGTGGCATTCGCTACTTCAAACTCGTTTATTTCTCGCCTTGTGTACCGGGTCCCACTGAAAAATTTTCGGTACCGTGTGCGCTCAGCCGGATCGAACATGCAAGGTTTGGCAGAGACTGCGCCAGGTACTCAGGCGAGCGATTACTTCCGTACACACGTGGTCTCGGCCCTAAAGCTCTGGTATTGGCCCCGGGGCCAAAAACGGCGGCGCCGATGGTTGCAGTTTTTTGTCAAATATTAATTCGCGCCGTGTTGGCTCACAAGTGCTCTGATCCAATCGGCGTCAAATCCTAGATCTGCTAGCAACATCGCTCCCGATTTCAGACCTGACAGCAGGCTAAGGACGAGACGGTTGTCGTGCGCTTCGCCAGTGGTCAGCGCGAGACGGACAGGTAAGCCACTGGTATCAACGACCGCGTGAATCTTGGTCGTCAGTCCGCCTCGCGACCGGCCCATCAATTGCTCATTGTTGGCTGCGATGCACGCTCCGTGCTGGTGGACGCGTACGATGGACGTATCAATCATCTGCACAGCCGTATCATGGTCGGCAGCCAACGCATTCATAAGCTGGTCCCACACGCCAGCCCTGCGCCAGCGAACGAAGCGATTGTAGCAAGTCGTGTAAGGCCCAAAGTTGTTCGGCAGGGCGCTTCGGCAAGCAGGACTTTCGCTACCTGGATGAGGAAGACGCTTACCTTTGTCCTGCCGGAGAGAGGCTCGCCTATCACTACACAAACGAGGAGAATGGATTGGTCCTGCGCCGTTACTGGACCAATGCCTGTCAGAGCTGCGCCATCAAGCATCGCTGCACCACTGCCAAGGAGCGACGGATCACGCGATGGGAGCATGAGCACATTCTCGAGGCCGTTCAACGTCGGCTCGACGAGCATCCTGAGAAGATGCGCCAGCGGCGCGAGACCGTCGAGCATCCCTTCGGCAGGATCAAGGCCCGGATGGGAGCCACGCACTTTCTGATGAAGACGCTGCCGCGGGTCGCCTCAGAGATGGCGCTGCACGTGCTGGCCTACAATCTCACCCGTGTCATGGCCATCATGGGCATCCAGCCGCTCATGACCGCGATGAGGCATAGTCGAATTAGAAATGGACCGTGCATTGCCCCAAGACCGCAATGCTCTAGCCTTCCGCTACAGCGTTTCCACACGACCAAGGCCCTAAGCTGACCTGTCACTCGCGTCAAGCAATGTCCGCTATCAAGGGCATAGCAGACGCGCCGTCGCGCTGGTGTTGCGTCGTCTTCGATTTGCTGGTCGGGCAGGCATCTTCTCCATTTGGATCGCGAGGGCTCAACTACGCCGTTGAGCGAGGTCTCCAGGCATCGAGCTGCGGTCGAAGGTGTGCCCCCGCGGACAACCCGGGTCGTTTCAGGCGCATGTCGTGGAGGAGCAGTAGCAAACGTTTTGCAGGAAATCTTCGCCATGGAAAAGCCAATTAGGGCGCGAGATCAGATCATGGACGTTCTCGTGAATTCGGGCACGTGAAGGTTGCACAGGAGCTGGCCAAGGACCAAAGCGCCATCGAGGCCTATGGGCCCATGGCATGAGATACGAAGACCATTCTTTGGTCCGTAGAAAAAAAAGTGGGCTCCGCCGGGCAAATTGTCTCGAGCGCCAAATCGCGGCGCGGAACGTTGTTTTGATGGCCTCCTACGCCCACCCACCGCGAAGTTCCCGCCAGTGTAAATAGCGCCAAGCAAGCGGCTCTCCCGGACATCCACGTCTCAAAAATATTTCGTCTGACTAGCTGGAGTTCGCTCGCGGCGCACGCGCTGTGGCGGCCAAGCAAAAAGAGCGTGTACCCAACGCAAACAACCGGCGGCACGGCAAGCCAAAACGGTTGCTGCTTCCATCCAAAAGCAATACTGCCCGCCCATGTTCCGAAAATGAGTATGAGATCCAAATTGCGAATTCCCCACTTCTTCCTAAGAACCAGCAGCCCCGCGGCCAAGGTTCTGGCCCCTTGGCGTGAATTTGGCATTGTCCTACGTCCACTTTCCCTTGGCCTCCACTCCTCCACTACAGTTTCCTTGCATGGTCCGCATTCGTAGGTCCGCAGTTCAGGATGAGGGCCATGCTCAGCGATGGCTCTCGCAAAGCGCATGGGACGGCCGCACGTGGGGCAAGGACGTGCATGGTTGGCAGGCTTCACCGCCGTGATTATGACCACAGCGATGCCAGCGGCGATGATGATGTACTCAATCGCGGCGGCCGCTGACTCGTCTTTTAGGAAATCTCTGAACTTTCGGACCATGCCCAGGATGGTAGGCGATTGGCTCTAAAGCATCCCTAAGCAAGCAACGGTGACCCAGTCGCGTAACGCCCCGAGCTTGATCTTGGCCGCCCGACCTAAAGATCACCGGGCCAGGACAGAATGCCTGCATTACACAGGCCAGTGGGTAAATGGGGCGAGATTGCGGTAAATGATTGACTTTTTCGAGAATTATGCGGAATAGATTCTCATCTCCGGGGATTGGAGCCAAACACAATGACCCAAGTGGCAGAGATCGTCGACCGGCACGCTGTCGCTCGGCGTTTGTTCGATGCGTTGTGTGTTCAGTATCCTGACAAATACATAGCTTTGATTCAACCTCCCGATGTTGCGAGCGACCCGCTGCCCGCGCCTGAAATTGGCGACACAAAAGGCTCCGGCGTCTCCATAGAGGCCGATCATTCTATAGCTGCGAGATCATCGAGATCGTGACGCCGTAAAGACCAGGCGATCGAGGCCGGCGTCTCACCCGCCGCCGGCTTCTTGATGGCTTCCCAGCGCTGGTAGTCCGAGAGCTTGTGCTTGCGGCCAAACTTGGACGCCGTTCGCTATGGTGGGCGTGGGCGGGGCGAAATCGTCCGCGCTGGTGGAGAGCGTGATGCCCAGCAACAGCATCGGCTGTTCGTTTAGCGCAACTCAGTGGATACTAAGGTTGATCTTTAATATTTTAAATCAGCCACAACTGCGGCGTGTTAGGGAATTAACGCGCGCACAAGCCGTTCCAGCTTGAGGGCGCCCGTCGTATCACTCATCGCCTCAGATCAACAATTTGAATGTCATTTCTCCGACATGCTCAACGGACCAAGCGCGTCCTAACAAATGCATTGATCCACAATTACGGACGTCGCATGCCGTATAGCCGCGCAGCAAAGCCGCGCATGCGATGCATGCGCGGCTCTCGACTGAAAAGGGCGGCTAGTCGAGCCGCTGGTTGAAGTTGACGAAGGATGGGAAGGCGTGGGGGTCGAACAGCGCAGTGGGGTCGGTAACGGTTACAGCTTCTCGTTCACCGGCGACGCCGTGGGCAGTGCCAACCCTACTTCGTTCACGACGAATCCGGCGCTCGGTACGGTCATCAAGGCAATTAAGATTAAGTATTGAGCGTCGGAGTCATCGCACGACATAGAGCGGCGTACACCTGATGGCGCTTGTGACTTCTTCGGCGCCAATCGCGGCAAGTCGGCCAGTGCCGCGCATCTCTGCGGCGTACCGGGTCGGATATTTGTTAATGCAGGCGCGCTGGCTGTGGCGTATTCCGGCTTCCAGGTCGCATGGGCGCGGCTGTTCGGCAGCGCCAGCAGATAGAACGAGGAGACAAGGACGGCCGCGAACGCTACAAAACCGGGCAGGCGAAGAAGAACTCTCATGGGATTATTCCGATTCCATTTTCGATCCCGGCCCGCATGATCATCTTCCGCTTCTATTGGAGAGCTGTAGAAACGCTAGTGTATGTGTCATTCCGATCGCCGCCAAAACTAAAAGCCATTGCGATGATGGCCATAGAGATGATGCCGGCGGCGACCAAGCCGTATTCAATCGCCGTGGCAGCCGATTGGTCATTCACAAAACGCAAAACAAGAGCGCGCATCGAATAACCTCTTCGCAGGATCATCTCGCCCGCTATTTCTATAACCATCGCAATTTCATGGCGCGTAAAGGAAATCAGTAAATCTTGTTTTATTCAAAGGAACCCACTACCAACGACAGACCTATGTCGAAGTCTGTGTATATTTGAAGTGGATTGGGGCGCACTGCGGGGCCAGGCCGCCGAACGCCGGCGCCAGCTAAACCGCCTTGTCAACTAATCTGCCGGTTCCGGGTGGGAGCGGTGATGGCGACGCATGATTGGACGTAGTCCGAGCGTTGTCGGTGTTGCGATCATCCTCGGGCTTACGCTTGGTAACCCGCCACGACGTTCTCGTTGTCGGCATAATCCCTTGAATGCCGATGCTTGAGATGCCTATCTGGTCGCGCGTGGCCGACATAACTCGACACGATAGGCATAGCAGGTTTCAAGAGGGCGTAACTGATTTGTGCGCAAACTGAGAGAACGACGAGAGACTTTGTTGACTAGAAACAATCGGTCATTTCGTCCGGAGTTGAGCTCGCGTCTGTTCGCCGCAATGCAGCGAATGCGTCTGGAGTCGGGGGTAAACCGGAAGTGCCTGGCGCGCGCTCGAATCGACGCTTTGACCCAAATCGGACATGGGGGCCAATCGGCGGGCGGTTACAGCATCTTGTAATAAAGGCCGTGGCGGCAGGAGATCATCTGCCCGCAATTGAAAGCCAGAGACTATTGCTTGGCGCGGTTGGTCTCGCGGCATAGCATGTTGCGATCAGGCTCCGGTCGGGAAGCTGGTCATGGCGGAATAGATTCCTAGGGTAGCCGCGATGCAACAGATTGCAGACTGGCTCAAAAAGCTCGGCATGTCCGAGTACGGTCAGCGCTTCGCCGACAACGACATCGATACGTCGGTTCTTTGTCATCTGAGCGATCAGGATCTCAAAGAGCTTGGTGTCTCGCTTGGGCATCGTCGGAAGATGCTCGCGGCCATCGCCGCGCTTACGAGCGCAGGCGGGAAAATATGCGAACCCCTGGCAGGAACCGAGCCGAAGCCCCAAGACACCGCGGAGCGCCGCCAAGTCACCGTATTATTCGCGGACATGGTCGGTTCGACCGAGCTCTCCGCCCGTATGGACCCCGAAGACCTGCGTGAGGTCATTTCGGCTTATCAGAAATGCGTCGCCTATTCGGTGGGCCGTTTCGGCGGGTTCGTGGCGAAATATATGGGCGACGGTGTCCTTGTGTATTTCGGTTATCCGCTTGCCCATGAAGACGACGCCGAGCGGGCGGTACGGGCGGGACTAGAGCTAATTGCGGCGGTGGTTGGGCTTAAGACACGCGCACCGCTACAAGCCCGCGTCGGCATCGCTACTGGGCTGGTCGTCGTTGGCGACCTGATCGGATCGGGGGAAGCGCAGGAGCGGGCGATCGTCGGCGAGACGCCGAACCTCGCCGCGCGCCTACAGGGGATTGCTGGGCCGAACGCGGTCGTCATTGCCGAGGGGACGCGAAGGCTTCTCGGCAATCTTTTTGAATTCCAGGACCTTGGGGAGAGAATCACAAAGGGCATAGCCGGGCCCGTGCGGGCCTGGGCGGCACTGCGCGCGAGTTCGGTAGCAAGCCGCTTTGAGGCGCTCCACGCCAACGACCTGATCGCCCTCGTCGGAAGGGAAGAAGAAACCGAATTGTTGCTGCGACGCTGGTCCAAGGCAAAGGCCGGCGAAGGGCAAGTGGTGTTGCTCTCCGGCGAGCCGGGTATCGGCAAATCGCGGCTCACGGCTGCGCTGCTGGAACGCATCGCTAAGGAGCCGCACGCACGCTTGCGCTATTTTTGCTCCCCACAGCACACGAACAGCGCGTTTTATCCGATCATCGGTCAGATGGAACGTGCTGCCGGATTGGCCTACAACGACGCGTTGCCGGCGAAGCTCGACAAGCTCAAAACATTGCTGGCGCGGACCTCGACTTCGACCGAGGACGCGGCACTCTTTGCCGACATGCTGTCGCTTCCCAACGATGGACGCTTTCCCGCGCTCGATATGGCCGCACAGGAGCGCCGGCAGCGAACGCTGGAAGCGCTCATCCTACAGATTGAGGCGCTGGCCTGCTCAAGTCCCGTGCTTATGATCTTCGAGGATGCCCATTGGACCGACCCCACGAGCCTCGAAGCGCTCGGTCGGGCGGTGAAACGGATCACGAGCCTTCCCGTACTGCTGATCGTGACTTTCCGGCCGGAATTCGAGCCGCCTTGGATTGGACGACCACACGTGACCGCGCTGATCCTCAATCGGCTTACCGAGCGCGAGGTCGACGCCATGATCGACCGCGTCGCCGACAACAAGCGGATACCGGCGAACATCCGTCAAGATATTATCGAGCGGACCGACGGCGTCCCGTTGTTTGTCGAAGAAATCACCAAGGCGGTGCTGGAAGCCGGAAACCTGAGCGCGGCCGAGCACATGATTGCAACTGCAATGCCGCCGCTGGAGGTTCCCGCAAGCTTGCACGCCTCGCTCATGGCGCGGCTCGACCGGCTCGGCCCAGCCAAGGAAGTGGCGCAGGTTGGCGCGGCGATCGGGCGGGAATTCCCGCATGCGCTGCTGGCTGCGGTGGCGCGCGAGCCGGAAGCGGAGCTCAACGCGGCGCTCGACCGCCTTCTGGAGGCAGGGCTGCTGTTCCGCCAAGGTTCGCCGCCACATGCGACATACCTATTCAAGCACGCCTTGGTGCAGGACGCAGCCCATGGCACGCTACTGCGCGAGCCGCGACGCGCGCTTCACGCCCGAATCGCCGAAATCCTCGCGAGCCAATTCCAGGGGATCGTTGATCGTCAACCGGAGCTGCTAGCGCGTCACTGTACCGAGGCTGGCCTGATCGAGAAAGCCGCAAGCCTGTGGGGCAAAGCGGGACAAAGGTCTCTCGCCCGCTCGGCGCTGGTAGAGGCCGTTGAACAGTTGAAGCGGGCGCTCGCCCAGATTGCGACCTTGCCGCGTACGCCGGCGTTGCGATGCGAAGAGATCAACCTTCAGGTCGCATTCATAACCCCACTCATGCACGTGAAAGGGTATGCGGCGCCGGAAACCAAGGCCGCCGCAGAGCATGCACATCTGCTGATTCAACAGGCGGAAGCGCTCGGCGAGCCTCTCGACGACCCGCTGCTATTGTTCTCGGTCCTCTACGGTTTCTGGGTCGTCAACTACGTGGCTTTCAACGGCAATATAATACGCGAGCTTGCAACGCAGTTCTTGACGCTCGCCGAGAAGCAAGGAGCGACGGTACCGATTATGATTGGGCATCGTCTCATGGGCGTTTCCTTGCAGTTCACGGGAGACATCGCGGCGGCCCGAGCGCACTTGGATCGAGCGATCTCACTCTACGACCCTGCAGAGCATCGTCCGCTGGCGACGCGCTTTGGTCAGGACGTCGGGGTGTCGATCTTGTTCTATCGGTCACTGGCCCTGTGGCCGCTCGGCTATCCCGCGGCCGCGGTCGCTCACTCGAATCAGGCGCTAGCCGAAGCGCGCGAGATCGGCCAAGCGGCCACTTTGATGGCTGCGCTGGCCCTTACATCGTTGACCCATATCCATTGCGGAAACTACACGACAGCCGAAGCGCAATTGGACGAAGTCCTGACTTTGGCGGACGAGAAAGGCGCCTTGTTCTGGAAGTCAAGCGGGATGGTGCTCCGAGGTTGCGTATCAGCCTTGACCGGCAAAGCTTCACAAGCGGTCGAAACGATTACCTCCTGGATCACTACTTTGCGGTCCACGGGTACAACGGTGTGGATGCCCCTATACTTGTTATATTTGACGAGAGCGTATGTGGAGCTGGGTCAGTTCGATGACGCCACGCGCTGCATTAGCGAAGCGATGATGGCCGCGCAAACATCCAAGGAGAACTGGTACGAAGCCGATATCAATCGCATTGCCGGAGAAATCGCACTGCTGTCACCCGAGCCGGATGCCGCCAAAGCGGAAGCGTGTTTCGAGCGCGCCCTTGCGGTTTCGCGCGGGCAGCAAGCAAAATCCTGGGAGCTGCGCGCAGCGATGAGCATGGCACGGCTCTGGCGCGATCAGGGCAGGCGGACCGAGGCGCGCGAGCTTCTCGCTCCGGTCTATGATTGGTTCACCGAGGGCTTCGATACGCTTGATCTGAAGCAGGCCCGGACATTGCTCGACGCGCTGGCGTAAGGAACGTTCGAGCAGTTACAGCACCCGGCCCGGAAACAACAGCGACTGAAACGGATCGGCATACTGCAGCAGCATCGGACGAGCTCCGTCGAGTGCCAAGGTGCGCAGGTTGTCTGCCATGGGATGCCGGGATGTTCCCACCTTCAACACAAAGTCGTCGCCATTACTGATCTGAAATGGTGTCAGCACCCGTATTTGAGTTTTGATCACTCTGCCTTGAAGCAGGCTGAAGGTGAGCATGTCGGCGGGCGGCGATGGAACGGAAGCGCCGCGCGTGGCCTCCAGCGTGGCGATTGTTCGCGTGTCGGGATCGCGGATCGACATCGTGAACTTTTTGCGGTCACGCTTGACGTCAATGGCGGCGATGAACTTGTTGTAACCCCAAATCTCCCGCCCGGCGCGGTCCGCCACGACGGTGTTGACCGGCAGGTTCGTGACGTAGAGCGCCGGAATTGGGTCGCCCGGCGCCACCGCCGAGATGACTAGGCCGACTTCATTGTAGGGGCCGATATCTGTCTTGCGGTACTCGAAGCAACCGAACGCCACTACCGCCTTGCCATCTTCCTGCGGAGCGGGTTGCAGGCCAGTGCCCTTAAGCAGTTCGGCCGCCCGGTTGGGATCAGTGAGGAATGTGGCAATGAGGCATTGGTCGTCGAAATAGCGGATTGGCAACCGAACCTTCGTTCCATCGCTGAGAACGCGATTCTGCAACGGCAGATCAACTGACTGGTTTTCATGGCGGAAGGCCTGCCCCCGCGCGGGCAGATCGAATAATCGGGTTTGATCGCCAAGAATGCTTTCCTCGGCAAGGATCGCCAGCGCGCGCGCCACGAGGCCTCCGGGATCGGCCACGGGTGCGTTTGGCGCAAACGGCGCAGGTCGCCTCTGGTTTTGGGATGGCTGTTTCAAGCAACGCACCTGGGCCAAAGGGTAGATGGCGGATTACAACACAATTCAAACGCCAATGCGAGGTGTTTGCAAAGATCTTCTCGGCAATCGTCCCCCATTTGGCCCCTCGTGCAACCATAGTGATTAGTGCCGGGCGACCGATAGCTTCGCCAATACAATTAAACCATTTGGCGCAGGCTGGATTGCTCAAATTTCTAAGAGCGCTGCCACGCCTGAGGCGTTGCGATCATTGCTTCGGTGAGAAAGGGCGCTTAGCGGCGGAGCATCAATGCGATTCCAAAAAAAACCCGGCACATTTACAGCAGTAGCGTGAGTTTGTATTGTTCTGCAGGGGAAATGGACGTTTTCGATAATCTAATGAATAGGGGCGCTGAAATGACACAGAACAACCCGCAGGTGCCATGGACGGACGAGCAGTGGGCTCGTGTCAACCAGATCATTCAGGAGGAAGCGCAACGCGCACGCGTGGTAGCGACGTTCCTGCCTCTGTACGGACCGCTGCCAGCGGACGCCGACTTCGTGAGGGCAGGAGAAATCTCAGGAACAGCGCCGCTAACGATCGATGACACGGACACGATCCAGCTTTCGACGCTTCAGCTAAATGTTAAGGTGCGTGACGCGCAGATGGCGGACCCCGAGATGGCGAGCGCGCTGGCATTGTTCCGCCGCGCTGCCAACGTGCTTGCTCGCCTTGAGGACGCCTTGATTTTCAATGGACAACCCGGCCCCAACACACGGCCCACGTTTGGAGCGCCAGACGCCGGGGAGCAAATCTACGGTGGGGAGGAGTGGGACGGCCTCCTGAAAAGCGGACACCAGATCAAACCACCAGTCTCCGATGGCAATACGCTGGTGACTAGGGTGACCGATGCCATCGCCTATCTGGAGGGAAACGGCCACTTCGGCCCCTTCGCGGTGGTGCTTTCCCAGGACTTGTTCTCGATCGCGCAGACGCCGGTCAATATTCTCACTAATTCCGGTCCCTCGTCCGTGCCCCAGGATCGCATAATCCCGTTGCTGGGTGGCGGTTCGTTGCTTCGTTCATCAGCGCTTCCCGATGGCAACGGCGTAGTGGTGGCTCTAGGCGGCGCGCCAGTTGAGCTCGTTGTCGCTACGGACATGTCGCTTCAATTCCTCCAAGTCGCCGAAGACGCACAATTTGCCTTTCGTGTGTTCGAGAAGGTGGTCCTCCGCATCAAGGAACAAAAGGCGATTGCGGCGCTCTCATATCGACCCTTGCCGCCCCCTGCTAAAGCAAAGTAACCCGTCGCATACACTGAGGAGGATCAAACGCCTTTAGCAATGGTAATTCATGCCGATTAGGGTGATCGTTCTGGGCGGCGGCGTCGCGGGAATGAGCGCCGCGCATGAGCTGATCGAGCGCGGCTTCGAGGTGGTCGTGCTCGAGCGCCGCGGCATTGCCGGAGGCAAGGCCCGCAGCATCCCTGTGATCGATGATGGCATCGGCACGAGCGGACATGAGCGGGCTGACACAGGCATGACGTCGATTGAACACCGCCTGCCGGGCGAGCACGGATTCCGCTTTTTTCCCGGTTTCTACAAGCACGTGATCGATACGATGCGGCGCATACCGTCGTTCGACGGCCGCCAGGTGGCAGATCACCTCGTGCCGACAACGCGCGTCGGCTTCACGCAGTATGGCAAACCCACGTTTCTTATACCCTCGATCTTTCCCCAAAAACAAAGTGACGCCGGCACGCTGCTGCGCGATGTTCTCCTCGTCTTCGGACCCGTCGTCGACCTCACACCCGACGATCTGGCGCTCTTCGGCGCACGCTTCTGGCAGATCCTCACGTCGTGTGCGCAGCGCCGGATCGGAGAGTACGAACGGATCGGCTGGTGGGAATTCATCGGCGCCGACCAAAGATCGGCATCATATCAGAAATTCCTCGCCACCGGCTTCACACGCTCGCTGGTTGCTGCCAAGGCGCGCAAGGCCAGCGCGCGCACCGTCGGCGAAATGTTCATGCAAATGGTGCTCACGTTCCTGAATCCAACGGCCGGATCGACCGATCGCCTTTTAGATGGTCCCACGAACCTCGTCTGGATCGATCCGTGGCTCACCTTCCTCGAGTTAAGGGGCGTGCAGTATCTCCGTGACGCGGAGGTCGACGAAATTTTTTGCGACAAGGGACGGATCACCGGCGTTGCCGTTCGGCAGCAAGGTAAGCGCACTGTCGTGCATGGCGACTATTACCTGGCCGCGATGCCGATCGAGCGCATTGCGCCGCTGGTGAACGACCGCATGCTCGCGGCCGACCCGAAGCTCGCCAATTTAGGCGCGCTGGCCGCAAACGTGGAGTGGATGAATGGCTTGCAGCTTTATCTGCGCCGCGACCTGCCGATGGCGCACGGCCACGTCATTCACATTGACACAGAATGGGCGCTCACGAGCGTCTCGCAGATCCAATTTTGGCGCAGCATGTCGCCCGAGCAGTTCGGCGACAGCGATGTGCGCGGTGTGCTTTCGGTCGATGTGTCGAACTGGGAGGCCCCGGGATCAGCCGGACGCCCCGCCATTCTATGCTCACGCGAAGAGGTGGTGCGCGAGGTATGGAAGCAGCTCAAGCGCTCGATCAACATCGAGCGCGAGTTGCTGCGCGACGAAGACCTCCACTCGTGGTTCCTCGACCCGGACATCCAGACTGATCCAGCACATCCGCAGTTCCTGCAAAACGTGGAACCGCTGCTGGTGAACCTGGTCGACACTTGGGCGCTGCGACCCGAGGCGACCACTGCCATTCAGAACTTGTTTTTAGCGTCCGACTATGTGCGCACGCATACCGATCTCGCGACCATGGAAGGCGCCAATGAGGCGGCGCGGCGTGCTGTAAACGGATTACTTGACGCTGCGAAGTTCTCCGGACCCCGCTGTGAGGTCTGGCCGCTGCGCGAGCCTGAGATACTGGCACCATGGCGA
>Ga0182015_10005661_pt1 | contig 12876 bp, 8 predicted proteins | sample 712P3MmetaG_FD_120478 | JGI IMG/M metagenome (GOLD analysis project Ga0182015, IMG submission 120478) | Permafrost microbial communities from Stordalen Mire, Sweden - 712P3M metaG | ecosystem: Environmental > Terrestrial > Soil > Wetlands > Permafrost | place: Sweden: Stordalen | collected...
GCCTGGACGACTTCGACGGCGGAGAGCTGGTGATCGCCGGACAGCCGATGGCGGAGCTGCGGCGGCGGCAGCGGGCACCCTACTTCCGCCGGATCCAGATGATCCACCAGGACCCCTACACCGCACTCAACCCAGCCCGCACCATCGAGCACATCCTCGGCGACCCGCTCGCCCTGCGGGCCCGCCAGCTCCACCGGGGCCACAGCTGGATCCGGCAGCGGCGCGGCGACCTGCTCGAACTCGTCGGCCTCGACCCTGACCTGGTGCTGCCCCGCTACCCGCACATGCTCTCCGGCGGCCAGCGCCAGCGGGCCGTCATCGCCCGCGCCCTCACCGTGGACCCGGACGTGCTGGTCGCCGACGAAGCCGTATCCATGATCGACGTCTCACTGCGGCTCGGGATCCTGCGGCTGCTGCGCGATCTGCGCGACCGGCTCGGCCTCTCACTGCTGTTCATCACCCACGACATCGCCACCACACGGTATGTGGGCCACGGCGGTGAGCTCTACGTCATCTACCAGGGAACCGTCGTCGAGCACGGCAGCACAGACACCATCATCCGCCGCCCCGTCCACCCCTACACCCAGTGCCTGCTCTCCGCCATCCCCGTGCTCCACGGCCTCGAGAAGCCAGGACCCCAGCGGGTGACACCAACCAGCCCGGCCGGGGACTGGCTCGAACCACCCGGATGCCTATTCGAGCCCCGCTGCCCATTCGCCACGCCCAAATGCCGGTCGCACGTCCCCCCGCTGCGCCATCTCGGCCAAACCGAGCAGGAGCACGCCTGCCACTACCCCGAACGCCGGGCGGTCGTAGCCGTGCCCGCCGGACGCCAGGCGAGCGACAATGACCCGCAGCAGGCTCAGGGGTAGATGGGACACGGTCGCAGATGCTGCCGTTGCTGGCAGCGACGGGCCACCACATGGCACTGGCGGTCATCGGCCCGTATTCGCCGTCGACCGGGACGTTGTACTGTCCCTGGAGAAACTCGACGGCGGCTTTGGTGTCCTTCCCCGTAGATGCCGTCCACCGCGAGACCGGCGTGGAAGTTGCAGCAGGAGTCCAGGGCTACCTGCAGCCGCTTCACTGCCACGTTGTCGTTGCCGGACTCGAGGTTGCAGTTGTCGTACGCGGTGTCAGTGCCGACGCTTGGGACGCGGACCAGAAAATGTCGCAGCAGCGCCTGCATGGCGGTTAATGCACCTTTATGCGCAACTTTTAATGCAATTTTATGCGTAACTTTGACGCCTTTTCCCGGCCGGGAGCGCCGGATTCCTGCGGGCGATACCGGGGCATACCAGAAAGCATTACACAACACGGCTGCCGACGATTGAGGATGGGTTCAGCGCAGGGTAGATAATGCCGATGCCTGGGCGCATAATCGATGATGTACTTGAGTACCCTGACATATCCGAGGGTCAATTGTATTGACACCACCGCCGCAACCGGCCATGGCTCCGAGCCAGCGCTCAGGTGCCGCCGTGGAAGGGGGGACCTGAGGTGCACTGGCGGGTGAGGGCGAAGCTGCGGGCTGAGGAACTCGGCCGGCTGGCCACGGCGCGGCAGGGCCAGTACTCATGCTGAAGGTCCAGCGGCCCGCTGCTGTCCCGGTCCTGACCTTCGCGGCGCAGTCGTGCGGCGCACCACCGCCGGTCCTGTGCGCCGATGCCGACGGTGACCTCGCGCTGCGGCCCACCGGCGGTGAGCCAATGCTCGTCCTGCGCCGCCCCGCCGACGTGGTGCGCTCACTGACGGACACCACCCGTTTCGGCATGGCAGGCGTCACGGCGACCGGGGCACTGCGCCGGTCACCATTGACCGGGGCGGAGATGCAGTCACCGGACGGCGGTCTGCTGAACATGAACCCGCCGCAATTGCGCGCGTACCGGCGGCGGATCAATGGCCTGTTCACGCACCGCGCTGCCGTCGCGACCCGCCCGGCCATCGCGGCGCTCACCGCTCACCTCACGGCAGCGCTCGCCGCACACCACACCGCCGACGTCCTGGCCGCGTTCGCGGAACCGTTCACCGCCGGCGCGGTCTGCGCAGCCATGGGCATCCCCCGCGGGGACTGGGAGCAGATCCTGGAATACTCCCGGGTCGCGTTTGCGGTCGTGCCCAGCCCCGGCGCGATAGGTGACGTGGCCGCCGCGTGGGATGACCTGTATGCCTACTACGAGCCGATGGTGGCCGCGAACGCCCGGTCTGATGGGGCGTTAACGTCGCAGATCACCGCGGCGCTCGACGGTTTCACCACGGTGCAGATCGCCCACACCGTCGCTACCGTCTCCAACGGTTTCGGCGCGATTCTGCCCGTCGTCGCCGTCGCCCTGACCGAAGTGGCGCAGCGGCCACAGGTCATCGCCGCATGCCTGCGGGGTGAGCAGTCCTGGGCCTCAGTCGCTGAGCAGCTGCTGCGCTCCCGGGCCATGTTCCCCGTCGCCCTGCCACGCATCGCCCTAGCCGACACCTGGCTCGGCGGACGGCTCATCCGCGAAGGCACCACCGTGCTGCCGTCGCTCATCGCCGCCGCCCACGACCCCGCCGGGGCGCCGTGCAGCATCGCGTTCGGGGCCGGCCCCCACTTCTGCCCCGGTGCCGCGCTGACGCGAGTGTGGTTGGCGAGCGCACTCGCGGGATTCTTCGGGACGTTCCCGGCCGCGCGGCTGGCGGACAGCCTCGAGTGGCAGCCGGGAACATTGTCAGTCCCGCGCGAGATAACGCTGGCGCTGCGCTGACGCCCTCACCGTTCACGGGAACACCAGATTCTTCACCGAGACCGTATTGGTGATCATCCCGGTGCCGTACATGAGATCAGCCACCCGCTGGACCTGCCCGACACTCAGAAATGTCGGGTACTGCCCGATCGTGACGAGGGCGGCTTCCCGGGAGGATATCCCCGGCAGCGTCCGCAGAACTGTCCGCACGGTGCCGAGCTGGGCCGTACCGGCCGTCGCCGCGCTGAGCGCGGACCGGAAGCCGTCCAGGGCGGCCGCATGGCCGCGAGCGAAGCCGGCCGAGGCGAAGTACCCCGATAGCGGCAGGCTGGCGGTAACTCCGCTGCATGCGTCAAGCAGTTCGACGGCCCCGAGCTCGGTTTCGGCCTGCAGGATGTAGGGCTGTGTCGCCACGATCGCGCCGACCGTGTGATCGCGCAAGGCACTGATCATGCTGCCCGGCGCCATGGCCTCCCAGCGGACGCTGGGCGGACTCACGCCATCGCTCTGCAGAACCGCCTCGGTCGCCAGCGTCTCGCTGTTGTACGGGGCGTCGGACGAGTAGGGAGCGAGTTCCGTCGGCGGGGTGCCGACAGCTTGACCCTCGAGGTCCTGAGGGGCCGTGATGGCCGAGCCGGGCAGGGTGAGAACCTCCATCAGACCCGGCGTCGCATCGTACCCGTCCGCGATCAGCCGTAGCTGGTCATCGGCCGCATGGGCTTGCATGTAGAGCAAGCCGGCGTAATCGCCGCTGATCACTTCCGCCTGGCCGCTGGCTACCGCGGCATAAGCCTGCTGGAGGGTCTGGTACGTCCGCACCGTCACGTTCACGCCATTCTCGGCGAACAGCGCGTCCTTGGCCGCCACCTGCAGCGGGGCGTTCGCGAAGTCCGGCACATCCGCAACCGTGATCTGCTGGCTCCCCGCCGCCTGGCCCGACGAGGTCCCTGGCACGTGGCAACCTGTCGCGAGCAATATCAGCAGGGCCGACACCAGGGGTAAGCCGGACCTGCGCATCATGTCGCCGCGCCGCACACGGGCACCAGCCCGAACGAGCCTCATGGAGCCTCCTCTATGGTCCATATACTAACTAAACGGACAAAAGTGGCATTCTCGAGCTACACAAGTAATGCCATGGCCCCGGCTTCCGCTCAGGTTAGCCCGTCCGGGTTGGCCGCGCCCCTAAAACAATATTTGGACAATAGTCACATATGACTTAAGAGTGAATTTTGGCAACAGTAGTAACACTTGGCGCGAGATGGCCTGGCCGGGGTTAGAGTTGGCCCCCTGACTGTGTTGAGGACGGCCGCGCGCAGAATGGCTGGCCGAACCGGTGCCGCTACTCGGCTCCGTATCGGCGCCCGCGGCTCAGTATTCGCCGGGGGGCGAGAGGTGCAATACTGTGCAGTCCAGGCAAGGGCGTACAAGCGCGGCCCATGACGCGACCCCCCGGTCATCGGTGCAGGTCGCGACGGCAGCACCAGACGTGGCTCCGGGCCGGAGCCGGTCATATTCCAATGGCGGTGTGCCGGGCGACGTCGGCGCGGCGGGTGGCGACGCCGCGGCGGGTGGCGACGCCGCGCCGGGGAGCCGCTTGTTCACGGCCCCAGTTCCAGGGCGGCACGCCTTCCGTTATGCGCTGAAGAACTGGCGGTTGCGATCCCGCCTCCGGCTGCTGGTCCTCCTGCCCGCGTTAGCGGCGGTGATTCTCGGCGGCGTCAGCGTAGTTTCCTCGGTGCGCAGTGCCGTGGCCTATCAGCGGGTGGAGCGGTTCTCCGGGCTAGGTGGAGAGATCACCAACCTGATCCAGGCGCTTCAGGCTGAACGCGAAGACACCATCAGGTACATCACGATAGGCCCGGCGGCAGGAGGTCGCGGTTCACCGAGCGCGGCGGCCGCGCCCGAGCAAGCGGTCCTGGCCCAGGATTACCGGGCCACCGGTCAGCTCGCGGCCCGGGTCCGGACCCTGGCCGGGACCATCGGCACGTCCTACCCGGCGGTAGCGCAGCAGGAAGCCCAGGGGGCGATCGCCGCGATCGATGGGCTCCAGGCCCTCCGCAGCGTCGCGACCGGCACCCAGATTCCGTCGGTGGTGGTGATCCAGGAGTACGGCGCCGCGATTGACCAGTTGCTCGCGCTTGAGGATGAAATCGGGGCGGGCAGCAACGACGCGGAACTGGTCGACACGGTCCGGGTCGTGGGGCTGATCTCGGCCGCGAAGGAAGAGGTATCGCAAGAACAGGCGATCCTCATCTCAGCCCTCACACCGGACCTGGTGGGCGCGACCCAGTTTCAGCCCGACCAGCTTTCTGCCATCAACGCCGCGCAGGCGCAGCAACAGGCTGATCTGGCCCAGTTCAGCCTCACCGCGACAGGCAGCCAGCGCCAGCTTTACGAAAACGCTCTGTCCTCGGCACCGGCCGACCAGGCGCAGGCGCAGGTGCAGGAAGCGATCGCCCAGGCGCTGGGCGGTGGCTCCTCGGCCGAGAACCCAGCCTTCACCGATGCCGCCAACGGCTCCTCGTACCTGGTGGCCAGCCTGCACACGGTCGAGCAGGGATTCATGTCCTCGATCATCGGCCAGAGCGGATCGCTGCGGGACGGGGCGATCACGTCGGCGCTCATCTGGGGCATCGCGGTGATGCTGGTGCTGGTGCTGGCGGCGCTCTTCACCATCGCCGTGGGCCGCTCCATGACCCGCCCGCTGCAGCGGTTGCGGACCGGTGCGCTTGAGGTGGCGGGGGTGCGGCTGCCGGAGACTGTTCGCTGGATGAGCGGGGGCGGCGGCGCAGGCGCGCCGCTGGAGGTCGAGCCCATCGACGTGGACTCCACCGACGAGATCGGAGAGGTCGCCCGGGCGTTCGACCAGGTCCACAGGGAGGCGGTGCGGCTGGCGGCCAACGAGGCGGCGCTACGCGGGAACGTCAACGCCATGTTCGTGAACCTCTCCCGCCGCAGCCAGTCGCTGGTGGAACGCCAGATCCATCTGATCGACGACCTGGAGCAGGGCGAGCAGGATTCCGAGCGGCTCGCGAACCTGTTCCAGATGGACCACCTGGCCACCCGGATGCGCCGTAACTCCGAGAACCTGCTGGTGCTGGCGGGCCACGAACTGTCCAGGCGATGGACCGCACCGGTGGCGCTGGTGGACGTGGTGCGGGCGGCAGTGTCGGAGATCGAGCAGTACGAGCGGGTCATGCTGAACATCCAGCCGGAAATCTCGATCCGCGGGCAGGCGGTCAGCGACGTCGTTCACCTGCTGTCCGAGCTGACCGAGAACGCGACGGTATTCTCACCCTCGGAAACACCGGTGAAAGTGTCGGGTCACCTGCTCAACAGCGGTGGCATGCTGCTGGACGTCATAGACCAGGGCGTTGGGATGGATGCCCAGAAGTTGGCTCACGCCAACTGGCGGCTAGACAATCCCCCCGTCGTGGATGTCGCGGTCTCCCGCCGGATGGGCTTGTTCGTGGTCGCCCGGCTGGCCGCGAGGCACGGAATCCGCGTCCGGCTCCGGCCCGCCCCCATGAGGGGCCTGACCGCCCTGGTATGGCTTCCCGACGAAGTGATCACGCGGGAGGCCTTCGCTGCCACCTTGGACTCGCGCCGGTTCCGGCCACCCACGCCCGGTGGGGCGGCCAGGTGGATGGAGACGGGGCTGGCCGTCGGCCAGTCGGATGAGCATGCCGGTGAGGCGGATAAGCATGCGGCTGCCGCGCGGGCGGTGTCGGCTGCGTCCGTGCCGCGGTTTGAGCCTCCGCCTGAGCCTGGTGATATGGCGGCGAAGGCCGGGGTGGGCCCGAACGGGAGTGCGACACTCGCAGCGCCGTCGGCGACCGTGGCGGCGGCTGGGCCGGGAGCAGACGGGCCGGGAGCAGGAGCGCCGGGGGCAGGCGGGCCGGGAGCAGGCGGGCCGGGAGCAGGAGCAGCCTTGACGGCCCAGGGTGTGAAGGTGCCACCTCCGGTGAGCAATGGGCAGGAGAACCGGCTGCCCATTTTCGAATCGGTGGAGTCTGATTGGTTCCGGCGCGGCAGGCAGGTTGCTGAGAGATCGGCTCCGGTACCGGATTCGGGTTCGGCCGGCTGGTCGTCGCCCGCGGACGCGGGGTGGCAGGCGGCGGAGGTGGCGCAGGCCCCGGTGTCCGCGGGTTACACGGGGGCCGGACTGCCTAAGCGGGTGCCGAAAGCGAACCTGGTGCCCGGCGCGGCTGGTCCGTCCGCGGCGCCGCCGTCGTCCGCGCCCGCACGGTCCGCCGCCCAGGCGAGGGAACGCCTGGCCAGCTTCCAGCAGGGGATCAGGAAAGCACGCGCGGCGCCACCCGAGGATGAGTCTGACACCAGCGGTGCGGCAGACGGTGTCACATAACACGCTATTAAGCGACCACCTCCGGGTGATCACGCAGGTGGTCACCCCAGGGCCACGCAGAGAGGAAAACTTGTGAGCCCGCTGTCTTCTTCGGTGCAGGATCTGAATTGGCTCGTCACGAATTTTACCGGGCGGGTGCCGTCGGTAGCCCGTGCGATCGTTGTTTCTGCCGATGGTTTGCCGCTGGCATTCTCGGACGGGTTCCCGCAGGACCGGGCGGATCAGCTGGCCGCGGTGACCTCGGGGCTGGCCAGTCTGACGCAGGGCGCGGCGCGGGTGTTTGAAGGCGGGACCGTAACCCAGACGGTGGTCGAGATGCGGAAGGGGCTGTTACTGGTGATGGCGATCAGCGACGGTTCCAGCCTGGCGGTGCTCGCATCGGCTGATTGCGACATGGGCCTGGTGGCGTATGAGATGGCGCTGCTCGTGGAGAGGGTCGGCGGGGCCCTCACGCCCGATAGGCGCAACGGGTTCCAGCCGGAGAATGGCAGTTAGTCCCCGGATCGGAATGCCCGGACCTTAACCTGTTCGAAAGGCTACTCGGTGAATTTCACAAGATCGCAGCCCCTGCGGGGTAATCCGGAGCAGCCCCTGCGGGGTAATCAGGAGGAGACCGTGATGACGTCGGCCAAGATCGTTGTGGCGGGCGGTTTCGGTGTGGGCAAGACCACTTTCGTCGGATCGGTCTCGGAGATCATGCCGCTCACCACCGAGGCGTTGTTGACCGCCGCCAGCGGCGGCATTGATGATCTGGCCAGCGTGCCGGATAAGACAACCACCACGGTCGCTATGGATTTCGGCCGGGTAACACTGGACGCCGGGCTTATCTTGTATCTGTTCGGCACGCCCGGACAGCACCGTTTCTGGTTCATGTGGGACGACCTCATCCAGGGTGCCATCGGTGCTGTGGTACTCGTGGATACGCGCCGGCTGGCCGAGTCCTTCGCGGCGGTCGACTACTTCGAGGATGCTGGCCTGCCGTTCATTGTGGGCATCAACCGGTTCCACGGCGAGTTCTCCCACACCGTCATCAATGTCCAGGAAGCATTGTCGGTGAGCCAGGGCGTGCCGGTCATCGAGTGCGACGCGCGAGAGCGGGAATCGGCCAAGACGACCTTGATCACCCTCGTCGAGCACGCGATGGCCACTCAGCTGGGTATCCACTAGCGCGCCTTCGGCAGCCAGTGTCTTGTTCAAAAGTTCGCGTTATTCAAACTACCCTCAGTGGTCACCGTGGGCCCGGCCTGCGCCGGCCGCTCACCCGGACCTACGGGCCCGGGTTCGACAGCCGGTTTTGAATAACGCTCTCAGGCGATGAAGGCGAAGTGCTCGAAGTCGAAGTTGGACAGCGGCTGGCCAACCTTTCCGGCTGAGTATCCGGTTATCTTGCCGCTGTAGGCGTCAAGCACATCGATGAAAGCCGGGATGATGTAACCGCCCTCGTTGAAGTCGAAAGTTTGCATCTCGTGCAGGATCTCTTTTCGCAACGACGGGTCACTGGTAGCATTCGCCTGGTTGTAGAGGCTGGTGTAGCTGGCATTGTCGGTATGCGTCTCATTGAACGGCGAGCCACTCAGCATCGACTCCGCGACCTGGGCGAGATAGGGATAATAGTTGTAATAATCCTGGGCGAATTTCCATTGGAGGTAGTTGGGACCGAAGAAGACGCCTGAAGGGACGTTGCTGAGATTGATCGTGACCCCGGCCACCTTGGCCTGAGCGGCCAGCACGGTCGCCATCGCGACCGTGCCGGTGGCTACCGCCGAGGTGGTGAGGCTCACCGTCAGGTTCTCCTGGCTGGCCTTCTTCAGCAAGAACTTGGCCTGCTGGATGTCGCCTTGTGCGGGCCGCACCAGCGAGTGGTCGAAGTCGGGGTCATAGGGGGAGAAGATGTCGTTCGCGACCACCCCGTAACCGTCGAGCGCCGAGTCGATCAACTGCGGGCGGTCGACGAGCAGCCGCATCGCCTGACGGACGTTGACGTCGTTGAACGGCGGCTGATCGACACGCATCGTAAATGGGATGATCTCCCCGGAATGCGACACGACCGTTTTGACGCCGCTGGTGGTGGCCAGTGAGGCGATCTGCGGCCCTTCAAGCGCGCCGGCACCCTGGATAACATTCGTGACCAGCGCATCCTGAAGGCTGGTGCTGTCGCTGAAATCGATTACCGTCAGGGTATCTACGTAGGGAAGCCCCGACTTCCAGTAATGCGGGTTGCGGGTGAATACGCTGCGCTGGCCCGGCGTGAAGCTTTGATAGACGAACGCGCCGGTGCCCACCGGCTTGGCCGGGTTGAAGCCGACGGGTGCGATGTACAAGTTGTACCAGAACGCCGCTAGCTGCTCCGCGAAACTGGCGAAGGGTTTGGTCAGTTGCACCAGGACGGTGAGCTTGTCGAGTGCCTTCGTGCCCGTCATGTCGATCGGCCCGAGGCCGAACTTCCCCGTGAAATCGTTGGAGAAGACCCGCTGAAACGTGAAGATGACGTCGGCTGCGGTGAAGTCCTTTCCGTTGTGGAACGTGACGCCCGGCCTGAGATGGATGATCCACTCTGAAAGCGAGCCCTGATTCGCAGCGATCGATTCTGCCAGCACGTACTCGATCTGGGCCTGGGCGTTGAGCTGGACTAAGGGCTGGTATAGCGACTGCAGGCGGGAAGTGTCAATGTAGGTGAGGCTCTTGTGCGGGTCCACGGTATCCGAGCTGGAGCCGCCGGCGAGGCCTAGCTTCAGGTCGCCGCCACGTCGCAGGGAATGACCAGCCTGGGCCAGCTGCTTGGCGTCGCCGGAACCGGACCCGCCGCAGGCGGCCAGTAAGCTCCCGGCACCCGCCATGGCGCCGGTGGCGGCAATACCACGGAGGAATTGGCGTCGCCCCAATCCCGCTGCCGACCGCGGCGTGCTGCTCTGGTCCGATCGATCCACGGCACTTACCTCCACGGAGTTCAACCTATTGATGAAAGCCGTATCCAGGTAGCATGATCAAATAAGCGCACCGTTGCCCAGGCTCGGCATCAGAGCGCCAATCCCCCCAGAAACGGCGTGTGCGGACTAACATGGCCATAATCTCACAAGGCGGATGGCCACGCCAGCCAGTTGGTGCAGCTGCAGGTGGCAAGTTAATCCTTACTCACCAGCAAAGTAGCCGGCGAAAAGGACGCAGGCCTGGCTGGCGTACGGTGAACCCGGCGGGGCGGCTTATGCCCGGTTATGCCGGTTATGCCGGGTAAGCTGCTTATGCCGGGCAGGCTGCTTATGGTGGTAGGCCGCCCTTGCTGGTCTCGGCCAGGCAGTAACGGGAACTGCCGGGTGGGAAACGCTCCGGTAACTGTTTACCCGGCGACAAGGAGCACTTTCCCGACGTGCTGGCGCCGTTCGAGGAAACGGTGCGCGGCGGCGGCGTCACTGAGGGGGAAGGTGGCGGCGATGGGCACCTTGACCGACCCGCGCCGGATGAGGTCCAGCGACGTCGCAAGCTCGTCGGGGGGCGCCAGCCGGAAGCCCACGATGCGCCAGCCGTTCCTGAACAGGGGAACCAGGTCAAGCGGAACGACCTCGCCGGCATGCGCGCCGCAGGTGACGAGCGTGCCTTCCTCGCGCAACACGGACAGGTGGGCCCGGAAAAGGTCGCCACCCACGGTGTCGAGGACCGCGTCGAAGCGGCGGCCACTCGTGGCGTGCATCAGGTCGGTGGCGATGTCGCCGTCGCCCCGGACGATGACCAGGTCAGCGCCCAGTAAGGAGACCCGGTGGGCCTTGGCGGTCGTGCCGACCGTCGCGATCACAGTTGCCCCGGCCAGCTTCGCGCACTGCACCAGAGCGCCCGCCACACCACCCGAAGCCGAAGGAACGAGCACGAGGTCGCCGGGCCGGACGAGGGCCAGCCGGTTCACCATGTGCCAGGCGGTACTGACGACACACTGCCCCGCGGCCACGGCGAGTGGGTCATCCGCAGGCTCGAGGGGGACTACCACCTCGGCTGGCACACGGACAAACTCGCCGTACCCGCCCCAACGGGTGGTACCGAAGATTTCGAAGGCCGCACAAAGATCCGGCCGCCACTTGGCACACTGAGCGCAGCGACCGCAACTGTACTGCTGCAGAGCGGTCACCAGATCTCCGGTCTGGATGGGCCCGGCCTGGTCGCCAACGCCGGCCACCGTTCCGGTGAACTCGGCCCCGAGGACCATGGGCAGTTCGAACGGCCACCGGGACGTCCCAGCGCGTGAGTCAAGGTCCGAGTGGTTGACTCCGCAGGCCTGCACATGGACCAGGACGTCCCGTGGCCCGATCGCGGGGTCAGGGATGTCCGCGTACTGCATCGCTTCCGCGGGGCCGTATTCGTAAAACGCTGCCGCTTTCACCCTGCCGTGACCTCCGTCTGAGTTGGCGTTGATCCCCGGCAGCTTGGTGTCCACTGGCCGGCGGGGAGAAGCCTCGGTAGGCCTCCCGCCGGCCTGGACCATCAGGTTGGTACTGCTGATATAAGTGGCATCGTCCAATCACCTGGCCTGGTGCGCCCATCTCCCGTGACCGAAGGGCCCTCGGAAAACCCCAGGCCGGAGGCGAGGAAGCGAGGCCGCTTCGTCACATCGGTTCCATTCGTCACTTGGTGAACGCAACGCTCGAAGTTGAAGCCGGACACCGGCTGCCCCAAACTCCACTGACATAAGGCCAGGGTTATCAGGCGGTTCGAAGGTGAATGTGCACAGCCTTGGCTGGGCAGCCTGGACTGATGGCAGCGAGGCCGCTCAGAACTCGGGTCTGTGCTTCGAGGAGAATATCCCCGCGAAGGGCGGGATAAGGGCCGATCCCGGCAAATAGTCCGCTCGTTAAAACCAGCAAATATCAGTCTTTAGGATGATATTATCGGTCAATAAGCCACAACTGGGGCAGCCGTGAATGGCGCCGGGCTCACGCTGGCGGCGGGCCAGCACGTGGCGTCCTCCGTCACAGCCGCAGGCTTCACGGCGCGAGCCTGTTGTTGTCGTTGTCGTGCCGCAGCGGTCTGATTACGGTAGGTATGAAGGCCGAGTCATCTCCGGCGGCAGTTTCCCCGCCCAGGCCCTCCGGCTGGATGGCGAGGCGGCGGAAGGCTGGGCCGGTGCTGGCGGACTCCACCGCTCAGGCTGGCGGGAGGGATCGACGACGTGGCAAGCGCGCGGGCCGCTCGGCGGCCGGAGCCTAGTGGGGCGGCAGGCTCCCCGCCCCCGGCCGGGCCACAGCCGGGCCGTGCGGCGCATCCGGTCCTCGACCTTCTCGGCCAGCGGGCCGCTGTCGGCGTGTTCACTTTATTCGTGGTGTCAGTGCTGGTGTTCCTGGCCACTGAGGTTCTCCCGGGCAATGCGGCCAACGCGGTTCTTGGCCGCACCGCCGCCGCCAGCCCGGCGGCGCTGCACCGATTGGAGGTGGCGCTGCACCTCAACCGCGGGCTGGCGGACCAGTACTGGCTCTGGCTCTCTGGCTTATTTACCGGCCACCTCGGCCATTCACTGGTCAACGGCCAGCCGGTCTGGGGTTACGTCGAACCAAGGCTCATCAACTCCGCCGTGCTGATGGGAGTCAGCGGGGTGATCGGCGCGGTGGCCGGCGTCGCGCTCGGCGCGCTGGCCGCGCTCCGCAAGGACAGCTGGTTCGACCACATCACGTCGGTGACCGCGCTGGCCGTGACGGCGCTGCCGGAGTTCGTGGTGGCGATCGGCCTGGTCATCCTGTTCTCGACCGTGGTCACGCACCTGCTGCCTGCGGTGTCCCTGTTGCCGCCGGGTACCTATGCCTGGAATGCCCCGCA
>Ga0182015_10005662_pt1 | contig 12875 bp, 11 predicted proteins | sample 712P3MmetaG_FD_120478 | JGI IMG/M metagenome (GOLD analysis project Ga0182015, IMG submission 120478) | Permafrost microbial communities from Stordalen Mire, Sweden - 712P3M metaG | ecosystem: Environmental > Terrestrial > Soil > Wetlands > Permafrost | place: Sweden: Stordalen | collected...
AAGGCGTCCCGGATCTGGGCGGGATCCGCGAGATCGCAGAAGATCGTGTGAAAGCGCCCGCCGCACAGGGCGAGGGTCTCGGAGCCGTCCAGGACGTCGAGGCTGACGACTTGCCCTCCGTCGCGCGTGAACCGGTGTGCAATCGCCTGCCCGATGCCCCGGGACCCTCCCGTTAGGACGACGCGCAACGACCGCTCGGGCACGCTACTCGACCACCACTGGCTGGTCGCCGTCGTCGATCAGCCACTCCGGGCCGTCGTCGCGGATCACCACGGTGTCCTCGGCAAAGGCTCCGGCGACGCCATCCTGCCAGATGGCAAGCTCGAAGTTGACCACATTGCCGGCCTGAAAGACGGTTCGATCGCCGGCGCGAAGGATAGGTGCCTCGTGTATCTCCAACCCGATTCCATGACCGGACGGAATCCAGAAGCCGGCTCCGAATCCGCGCTCTACGATGAGCGAGCGGGTGATGGCGTCGACTTCCTCAGCGCGCCGCCCTGGCCGTAGCGCGGCTACCCCTACACGCCGGGCCTCACGGAGGGTGTCGAGCGCCTCGGCTGATCGGGGTGGGACGCCGCCGATGAAGATCGTCCGACCGACATCTGCACGATAGCCCCTGAAGCTGACGCCGACGTCGAGCGAGACCGAGCAGGGCGGGATGAGAACGGGATCGGCGTACAGAGTCGCCGGCGATGACCAATCCACGGAGATCGCAGGACCGATCGCCCAGATATCTGGACCATAGACGACGCGGTCGACTCCAGCTGCCAGCAGTTGACGCTCGACTGCTGCAAGCAGATCAAGGCGGCTGATGCCGTTGCGGAGCTCACCACAGGCGTCGCGGATGGCGCCCGCGGTGAGGCGGGCCGCCTTTCGCAAGAGGTCGATCTCGGCTTCAGACTTCAAACTTCGCAGCGGCGTGACGAAGTCGGCGACGCGCAACTCGGAGGCTGGGAAAGCGCGGCGAAGAAGCTCGACCTGGCGGAACTCCGTTGCCGGAGCGACGTAGACAGGTCCTTCGATCCAGCCGGCCATCTCGGCCACCTGACGAAAGTGCTCGGCGGCGTCGCCGCCGGCGAACTCGTGCACTGCCCACAGCGCCATGACTGAACCTGCCTCGAGTGCCCATTGGCTATGGCCGACGGAGAACACGACGCCTCTTGGGCCGATGAAGCAGGCCGTCATGGCAACTCCGGGATCGGCATCGAAGCCGGGATCGTTCGCCAAACGTGGCGCTCCCGTCAACCACTCACAATCCGAGGATGGGCCGAGGAAGAGGCTGCAACCGGGCAGCGCAGAGAGCCGAGTGAGGTAGGTCTCTTGAGGAAACGGGGCTGTGTATCCCACCGACCGCACACTCACGAGCCGCCCCGCCTCAAGATTGAAGCTGGCGCGGAGTGGGGCGTGAGCCCGTGGAAGCCGGGTCGGATCACGTCTCGAGCCAGTAGTCAGCAAAAAAGTGCGTGCCTGGATCAGGCGTGTTGGGCAGCGTAGTGTAATTTCGTACCTTTTCGGACACGAGGAAAGCATCCGCGGGATAGTCCATTGGCACCCACAGCGCCTGCTCCCTCGTCACAATGCGGTCCATCTCCTTGTACATCGTGACGAGCTGATCCGGATCGAAGACGCGGTGCGCTTCCGCCGCCAACGTGTCGAAGGACGGGCTGACCCAGTCCGAGAAGTTGCAACAACCCTCTGACAGAGCCGCCTTCGTGAACCCTCCGTCCATGACGTAGGAGCCGTGGGGATAAGGAAGGGGCCATTCGTTGTCGGTGATCCCGGCCGGATTCTTGACGACTTCTGCATCCCAGGCGGACATCGGCATGAGCTGCGGCGTGACGCGAATCCCGACCTTCGCCAAGTCCTGGGGCACTGTCTGTGCAATGTTGCTGAACGGGGAGAAGTTGCCGCTCCAGAAGGTCACGTCGAAGCCATTGGAGTAGCCGGCACTGTCCAGCAGTTGTTTCGCCTGTGCGGGATCGTAAGTATAAGCCAACCCCGGCTGGAAATATGGGCTCCTCGGCGAGAAGATTCCTCCGCTCCCTACTGCGCCCAGCCCGCCGAGCGTTCGCAGTAGCCGATCCTTGTCGACGGCCATGGCAATAGCCTTACGAACACGAAGATCCTTCATGGCTGGATGCTTTAGGCTCAGCGTGATGTAGTCGCAGTCGCTCACGAGTGACTCCACGATCAGCTTGCTCGTGCGCGGGTCGCCCTTCAAACTCGGGTACTGGGCACCCGGGATCGTCTCGTTCATCATGTCCTGCTGGCCATTCTGGATACGGAGAAGCGAGAGCTCTGGGTCCACTCCGATGACCCACTGGACCCGGTCCAGGTAAGGGGCGGCGCCCACGGAATAGTTCGGGTTCTTCGTCATTGTCAGGCCCGAGTTCAAGTTGACGTCGCTCATCATGAACGGCCCGGTACCGATAGGAGCGAGATTCCAACTGGTCTCTGACTTCGCTTCCACGACGTCTCGTGGAACGATGCTCGCGAACGGCATGCAGAGCACGTAGAGGAACACGCTGTCCGGCTCCTCGAGCTCGATCTCGAGGGTGTACTTGTCGATGACCTTCACGCCCGAGAGCACGTTCGTCTTCTCGTTCTGCATCTGCTCCATACCGGGAATGGTAAGACTCGTGTAGAGAGAGGAGCCTTCGCTGGCCGTCTTCGGGTTAACGAGCCTCTCGAGGGAGAATTTCGCGTCGTCTGCTGTGACCTCTCGCCCGTGTTGGAATTTCACGCCCTGCTTTAGCCGGAAGGTGTACCGGGTGTGGCTGGCGTTGGCTTGCGGCGGCGACGCGCAAAGGTCAGGAACGACCTGGAAGCTCTGGGTCAGCGTGACGAGCCGATTGAAGATCGAGATCGTGCCGTCCCATGACACCGGGTTCCACCATTTCGCAGGGTCGAACCCGGTAGGGGGCGACTCCATCCCGAACACCAGCGTCCCTCCACGACGCGGGGCGCCTCCAGCCTGGGTGGTGGCCGTCCCCGAGCCGGAGCTTCCACACGCCGCTGCGAAGGCCGGCAGAAGAAGCCCGCCGCCGCCTACTGCGATGGCCCGCCGGAGGAACTGACGTCGGCTGAACACTCCGGCAGTGGCACAAGGTGTGAGATCGGAAGACATGTGGTCCACCCGCCTTTTGTTAATAGCTTCCCGAGTACTTGCCGGTCTGCTGCCGACTGTCGACAATATCACTCGCCCCTTCTGCAGACAACCACATTTGAGCCCCGGCTTTGTAGCACGTGGTCGCCCGTGTGATCTTCAAGGAAGGTACGCGCGGGCGTCGGGTGGGAGAGGGTCGCCGGCTGCTATCGCCCTCAATACAGCTGCTGCAGTCAGGTGCATGGACACAACCGATTCAACCGACCACCCAGCAACATGTGGAGTCAGGATCGTGTTGGGCGCATGCAACAGGAGATGTGAGAGGCCCGGTGGTTCTGGGTCGAAGACGTCGATCCCTGCAGCTGCAAGGTGTCCGCGCCGCAACGCTTCAGCGACAGCGCGCGGGTCGTACACTTCGCCCCTGCTGGTCAAGATCAGGGTCGCGCCGATCGGGAGCAAGCCGATTGCCTTTTCGTCCAGCAGACGTTGCGTCGTCGGGGTGGAAGGGACATGGACCGAGAGAATGTGGCTGCGGCTAAGCAAGGCCGTGAGCGAACCCACCGGCGTCACGCCATGATCGCGGATCGTCTCGGGCTCAACGCCGGGGTCGAACGCTAGGATCTCGAGCCCCAGAGGACGCGCCAGTTGCGCCAGCCGCCGAGGGATGTTCCCGAACCCGAGGAGCCCGAGTGTTCGCCCTTCGAGCCGGAGCAGGGGCATGCCAGCGACGGAGCTGAAGTCGCCCCCTCGGACCTGAGCGTCGAAGAACGGAAGCTTGCGCACAGTGCCGAGCATGAGGGCCAACGCGTGAAGCGCTACGTCCGGTGCGTTCGCCAGCGGCATGTTGACAACCGTCACATTGTGCGCTCGGGCATCGTCTCTTCCACACCAGTCCATGCCGATCCCGTAGCCCACCGCCCATCGGCAGCTGCTGGCCAGGAGCAGCTCGCCCGTGAGGGGCCAGCCGCCAGCGTTGAGGCGTACGTCGACTGCGAACGGTTGCTGTCGGAAGCTCTCGATCGAGACGATGCTGAGCCGCATGCCCAGCTCGGCGGCGGTCGCCTCCTCCAGGTCGAACGGCCTGTAATCCGGATAATCGAGGATGGCGACCCGGGTCACGGGCCCTCCAATGGCGAAGGCGGTTTCGTGTCCACACCCTCGGCCCTCAACGAGGCAAGCATTGTGTCGAATCGTTCTCTTGCCACCGGAATGCCCCGCTCGACCCGGCGTGATCGCTCTCGCTCGGCCCGCTCACCTGGCAAGCGGACAGGTCTCGATGGGTCGGCGGGTTTGACGGATCTCGCCTGGCGGCCGAGTCGCTCGATCGCTGAGTCGAACCCCCCATCCGGGTTGAGGACGGTCGGATCGAGCGCGAGAACGAAGGCGCTGTACTGCTCGGGTCCAACGCCCCTTAGATCCTGGCCGATCGGACCGCCTGACAGACCTGCCGTGAGCACGTCGACCAACAGCGCAAGCACGTAACCCTTGGCGCCGGCCGGCAGATATACGCCGCCGTCAGCATCGGCAGGGCGCACGGTCGGGCTGCCGGAAGCCTGGAGCACCGCGCCTTCAGGAAGCTCGCCGTCGCTGTCCAGCGCCTGCCAGTAGTCGGCCATCCTTAAGGCGTTCGTGCGCATGTCCATGACGAGCGCGCGATCCTTGCCCGCAGGAACGAGGGCGGCAATGGGGTTCGTGCCGTGGAGGGGTTCGATGCCGCCGAACGGCGCCACGCAAGCCTCGCTGTTGGAGGTCAGCAGGAGTATGCGATCGTGGGCGGAGAAGGGTACGAGGTGAACGGCAAGTGCCCCCAGGTATCCGCATTCGGCCACTGCGGCAGCCCCGATGCCGAATTGCGAGCAGCGAGCAATGGCGTGCTCGATCGCGAATCGAATCGTTCGAGCTCCGAGCGCATGTCGCCCCTTCACGCGGAAGATAGCGCCTTGCTCGAGGTCGATGACGGGTTCGGTATCGACCTGCACTCGATGGTTCCGCAGCAGGCGTACATAGTGGGGCAGCAGGATCGCGACACCATGCGAGTCGATCCCTCGTAGAGACGCCTCGAGGAGTCCTTGAGCACAAAGCCGAGCGTCCTCGGGCGGGTAGCCAACTGCCGAAAGCACCCGCGTCGCATAATCGCCCAATGCTGGCGCGTCGAACCGGAGTGTTTTTCCGCGGCTCATTGTGGTGGATGCACTAGGTGGCACGCGACGAGATGGCCGGTTCCGGCATCCTTCAGCTGGGGCTCGACGCGCTCACACACCTCCGACGCGAATGGGCAACGCGTCCGGAACCGGCAGCCGGAAGGCAGGTCGATCGGGCTTGGTACCTCGCCGCTCAGGATACGAACCTCTCTTGCCCGCTCGAGTGCCGGGTCGGGGATCGAGACCACCGATAAGAGGGCGTTCGTATAAGGATGCAACGGGTGCTGGAAGACGTCGTCCCGGGCGCCAATCTCCACGATCGAGCCCAGGTACATGACGGCCACACGATCGGTCATCTGCCGCACGACGGCGAGGTCGTGCGAGATCACGAGGAGAGTCAGACCGAGCTGATCCTGTAGGTCCTTCAAGAGGTTGACGATCTGGGCCTGGATCGAGACGTCGAGGGCCGAGACCGGCTCGTCGGCGACTATGAACTCGGGGTGAAGAGCTAGCGCTCGGGCGATGCCGATCCGCTGGCGCTGGCCACCAGAGAAGGCATGGGGAAAGCGAGATCCCGACTCCGAGGGCAACCCGACAAGCGCGAGCAGCTCGCGGACCCTAGCGCTGCGTTCGGAACTGTTTCCTATTCGGTGCGCCCGAAGCGGCTCCTCGACGATGTCCTGTACCTTCATCCTCGGGTTGAGCGAAGCGTAAGGATCCTGAAAGATCATCTGGATACGGCGCCGGAAACGGCGAAGCTGCCCGGACGAGAGCTCTGCCATGTCGATGCCGTCGAAGACCACCGTCCCTCGGTCGAGCTGGTAGAGCCCGACCAGAGCGCGGCCGAACGTGGTCTTGCCGCAGCCAGATTCGCCTACGAGGGCAGTCGTCTCTCCGCGCCGCAGCGTCAGGCTGACGTCGTCTACCGCTCGAAGGCGGAGCTTGGACCCGCGCCACTCACGGGCTGCAACGCGGAACTCGACGGTGAGGGCTCGTACCTCGACGAGCGGTTCGCCCAAGGCCGCAGTCATCGTGCACCCGCGCGGCTGGCGCCGCGCATCCAACAAGCTGCTGTGTGCCCGTCGTCGCCCACCGGTTCCAATGCCGGGTCGGCGTCGCAGCGACCGATCCTTTCCGAGCACCTAGGGGCGAACGCACACCCTTGGCCCAAGGCGCCAGGCGTGGGAGGAGCTCCTGGAAGAGATGGCAACCGCCCGACGACTGCCGCGTCGAGACGTGGGACGCTCCGAAGCAGTCCCTCGGTGTATGGGTGGCCTGAGTCCTTGAGAACCTCGTCTACGTTGCCTTGTTCCACAATTCGCCCGGCGTACATGACGCAGACCCGGTCGCTCATGCGAGCGATCACGCCCAGATCGTGGGTGATGAGGATCGTCGCCATCTCTCGCTCGGCTTGCTCGCGCTTGAGCAGGTCCAGCAGCTGTGCTTGCGTCGTGACATCGAGAGCGGTCGTGGGCTCGTCCGCGATCAGCAGCTCCGGGTCCGAGCCGATCGCTGCTGCGATGGCGACGCGCTGTCGCAGACCGCCGGATAGCTGGTGCGGATATTGACGAAGTCTTCGCCCCGGTTCGGGCACACCGACTTCCTCGAGGAGGTCGCCGGCTCGGGCGAGCGCCGCCTTGCGCGTCGAGCCGCGATGAAACTCGATACCTTCCGCGATCTGGCGGCCGACGGTGAGCAGCGGGTTCAGTGAGGTCATCGAGTCCTGGAACACCATGGCAACATGACGCCCCCGCACCTGTCGAAGCGCGCGCTTAGACGCCGACGTGAGCTCCACGCCGTCGTAGATAACCGAGCCCGACATGATCTTGCCCGAAGGTGGCAGGAGGCGAACGATCGAGAGGGCGGTGACGCTCTTCCCGCAGCCGGACTCTCCGACGAGGCCAAGGGTCTCCCCACGCTCGAGATCGAAGCTGACACCGCGCACGACGGGCAGCAGCTTCGAACCCGTCGAGAAGGCCGTCCGCAGCTCGCAGACCGTGAGGAGAGCCATCACACGACCTCAGCCGAGCATTGGCGGGCGCCAAGTTGGCATCGTTGCACGCTCGCGTTGTCTCGCTTCACGCGCCGCCTGCCGTTCCGGAGTACCGCACGCGCGGATCGATCACCGCGTTCACGAGATCGGCGGCAAGGTTGAGAATCGTGATGAAAAAGGCCGCGACGAGAACAGTCCCCATCACCATGGGGACGTCGTTGAAGCTGATCGCGTTCCACGCCTGTTCCCCGATACCCGGCCAATCGAAGACCTTTTCGACGACCAGCACGCCCCCGAGGAATACCCCCAGGTCGATCCCGATCATGGTGATGAGCGGCCCGATGGCGTTGCGGAGAACATGGCGCCAGATGACGAGTCGCTCCGGCAGGCCACGGGACCGCGCGGTTCGCACGTAGTCCTCCCCGACGATGTTCAGCACGGTCGAGCGCAGCATCCGCGTGTACCACGCGGCACCACCCACCCCGAGCGTCACCGCCGGCAGGACGAGTGCCGCAAAGGACGAGGTGCCGCCGAGCGGGAACCACGCCAGCTTGAAGGCGAACACGTACAACAGGAGGTAGCCGAGCACGAAGGTCGGCGTCACGACCCCAAGCAGGCTGACCGAAAGGATCCCGCGGTCCAGGGGCCGCCCGCGGTACAACGCGGCAGCGACGCCCAAAGGAAGGCCGAGAGTGATCTGCACCAGCATCGCCGCGATGGCGAGCTCGGCCGTGTAAGGCAAGCGCCCAAGCACGGCACCGAACACAGACTGGCCAGTTGCATAGGAATGGCCGAGATTGCCATGAAGCAGGCGCTCGATGTAGCGGCCGTACTGCACCCATCGCGGTTCGTTCAGGCCGAACTGCCTTCTCACCTCGGCGATCACCTGTTTGCTCGCGCGCAGGCCGGCGTACGACCTCGCCGGGTCGATTGGCGACAGGAAGGTGGCGACGAAGGTCAAGCTGACGATCGCCCAAAGGACGAGGATCGTCCATCCCACTCGCCGAAGCGTGTAACGGATCATGTCAGCGCACACCAGCCAGAATGAGCCGGGTCCGCCGTTCGAGCGTGGGGTCGAGGGCATCGCGCAGCCCATCGCCGAGTAGGCTGAAACCGAACATCGCGATCATGATCGACACCCCGGGAAGGATCACAAGCCACGGGTCGGAGGAGAGGTAAGCCTGTCCGTCCGAGATCATGTTGCCCCAGGAGGGGTTCGGCGGCTGGATGCCGATACCGACATACGACAGCGCCGCCTCGAGCTGGATCGCCGTCGCCACGCCAAGTGTCGAGTAGACGATCACGCTGGGCACCACGTGAGGGATGACGTGGCGGAACAGGATCCAGGGAGTCCGCGTGCCGACGGTCCGTGCGGCTGTGACGAAGTCTCGCTCGCGCAGGCTGACCACCTGGGTGAACACAAGCCTGCTGAGGTAGGCACCGAAGCTCACCCCAATGATCACGGTGATCGTGGTGACGCTGGGGTGCGTGACGCTGAGGAGAGCGATGGCCAGCAGCAGCACAGGGAAACTGATGACGACGTCGACTGCGCGCATGATGACCGACTGCAACCAGGACCGGGACATGCCCGCGATCCCTCCGAAGAAGATGCCAAGTCCGGCCGCCAGCAGATTGGCCAGGACGCCGACCGAGAGGGACACCCGGGCTCCGTACAAGAGCCGGCTCAGCTCGTCGCGACCGAGCCCGTCGGTGCCGAGCGGGAAGCTGTGGCTGCCGGGACGAAGCGGCGAGCCGTCGGGGGTCAAGCCCTGAAAGAACTGAAACGTGGGGTTGTGCGGTGCGAGCTCCGGCGCGAGCACGGCTAGGAGGACGAGCGCCACGACGAGCGCCAAGCCGACCATCGCTGTCCAGTCATGACGGAGTTCGAACCACGCTTCCGCCCAGTAGCCGCGGTCGCGCTCACCGTTGGGGCCGACGAGGTCATCGAGAGCCACCGTGGTGCTCACGGCTGCATAGTCCCGACCCTTGTGGGCGGCCACTCTCCAAGGTCCGTCCATTCCAGGCCGCTCGGCGCCTCGTCGGTGCTCGATCCGGCACGGGCGAAGCCGAGGGAGCATTGCTCGACCTGCAGCAGGAGCTGAGCGATGGTGAACAGTCCTGAGTCCCCGGTTTGTACGACCGAGCCGAGGAGCGACGAGGAGCGCGCGACGGGAGGTTCCGAGCTTGCGCGGGAGAGCTCGGTGCGAAGACGGTCCAGCCGTCGCCGGCTGTTGGCCGCGATCGGGTCGTCCTGTGCCATCTGCGTCAACAAGAACGCGTCGGCCGGATGATTGCAGCACGCGATCGGCTCGTCATCGTTGACCGCAACGCCGTGCGGCATCAGCTGGAGGTTCGTTATGCGACCGGTGGCGTCGGCTATCAAGAGGTTCTCTCCGAAGGTCATCGTCGGAGTACCTCGAGCGAAATCGATCGCCTCCGCTACCGTCGAGCACTCCCGAAGCATCTCTCGCGTCACGATGCCATCCGGATAGCCGGCCGGATTCGTGTCCGCCGGCAACAACGAGGCGTTCACCATCGCCAGGCCGGCGGTGTTGACCCCACCGTCGGTCCACATCGCTCCGGCCGTCGTGAGATGCACGTATTCGAGGCCCTCGTCCGGGCGGATGCGCTCGATGACCTGAAGGGGCCTCATCGCTAGGTCGGAGTCCAGATTCTTGGCCAGCACCGTCCCCTCGTCGGACCTTACCGACACGAGCGAGCAGTAGCCGGGCAGCCGGCTGAGGAGGTCAGGAGCGACGCTCAGCGCGAGCGCCTCCCGTTCGGAGATCCCGGCACCTGCGGCTACGCCGATGGACTCGGCAACGACGCGCGGCATCGCCGTCAACAAGCGTTCCTGTATGATCCGTAGCTTTTCCCGGTCGTATCTTTCGGCGCCGTCGAGACCACAGATGTGAGCGACGGCGAGCTTCACGAGCTCCGGCGCGGACTCACCTCTCGTTTGGCCGATCTCGTAAGGCGAACCGCTGGCGAAGACAATCGACATTTCAAGCGGCTCGGAATCGTACCGGGCTGGCCGGAAAGAAGGTAGATCCGAGCAGGTATGACGCTCGGTCTGAAGCCCAACGCACTACCGCTGCGGCAACGTGCTCGTTTCCCGGTACGAAGCCACCGGTAGCCGTCTCCGTGTCGCGCGGGGTCGCCACCGGGCAGACCCGGACACCCAGGGGCGCCAGGTCGAGCGCCATGGCTACGGTCATCAGCCGGACGCCGGCCTTGACGGCGGCGAACAAAACCCTGAGAGGTCGAGGTTGCGTCGTCAGATCGGAGCCGACGTGGACGATCACACCGCCACGAGATTCGGCCGTCCGGCTGGCGGCTTCACGCGAGACGAGGAACGCGCACGTTAGGTTCCCGTCGGAGACCTGCTGCCAGGTGTCGCCGATCTCGAGGAACGGTTGATCACACCTGAAGGAGAACGGAGCGATCATGACACGACTCCGCCAAGGTCCTCGACCATCCGGTTCACCGCCGACCGCGCTCCTTCTTCATTTGCGAGGGCCGAGCCCGGTTCGGTCATCGCACAGTCTGCTGCGTGCCTCCTGATCTCGGAGACGACGGCTTCGGGCAAGGTTCCGACGCCGGTGACCGCGCCTTCCGTCGAGAAGTCGGGTCATTCCCACGCCAGCATCCCGCCGTCGACTATGAACGCGCTACCAGTGATCGCCAGAGCGGCTTCGGATGCAAGGAACAAGTAGACGGCGGTGACCTCCTCAGGCCTGCCCGACCTCCCCGAGGCGATGCGCTGGCGATAGAGGCGGGCCATCTCGACGTTGTTCCACTCATTCGTAGTGATGTCGCCTGGGCACAGGGCGCAAACGCGGATTCCCTGCGGCCCGAGATCGAGAGCCATAGCCCTGGTAAGGGCGAGGATCGCCGCCTTGGAAGCCGCATAATGCGCATGTCCGGGCTCCGTCGCGATTGCACCGCTCGAGGCCATGTTCAAGATGACACCGCTGCCGCGGGCGGCCATCCGGGGCGCGATGCACCTGGCAACCCTGAAGACCCCCCCAAAGTTCGTGTCGAGCACCAGACGCCAATCTTCTTCGGTGATGTCGAGCGAGTGCCGGCTCGGTCCGATTCCTGCGTGGTTGATAAGTATGTCGATTGGTCCGAGCTCAGCTTCACACGCCTGCACGGCGGACTCCACTTCGTGCGAGGAGCGGACGTTCCCTGCGTGAGCTGCCACTCGACCTTTGGACAGGGCCGCGACCTCGTCTCGGGCCGAATCCAGGCGGTCATTGTCGACATCGAACAGACACACGGCTGCCCCTTCCACAGCAAACGTGCGCGCTGCATCCAGGCCCATCCCATGGGCCCCCCCGGTGACGAACACGACCTTTTCGTTAAAGTTCTGGTTCATTTGTCTTTCGGCGACTGTCGACAGTTTCAGAATAGGAGTAACGGTGTGGCCGTGTCAATCTGGTCCGTGGATACTGCGGCGCGCCCTGAAACCTTGAACTTGACTTGCTCAACAGAGCATCCTAAGTTACAAAACATGTCGACAATCGACTCTGGACCTCTGCCAGCGATTGACACGGAGGTCCATCTCTTCTTCCGCGCCTTCCCGCCAGAGTCGGGCTTCATCGAAGACAAGCGCAAGCTGTACTCGTGGCAGGAGCGGCCCGGCGATCTTCTCGTGGCCGAGATGGACCACGCAGGCGTTGAACGGGCGTTCCTGATCTCCTACGACGGCTGGGACATGCCGTACTACATGTCGGTTAAGGACGCCGGCCGGGAGTCGTTCTGGGGAGGAGCCGATTACTGCAGGGTCTTCGCGAACCGCTATCCCGAACGCCTCTTGTGGTTCGTTACGCTACGCGACCCGCGCGACCGACCGGGTCTCGCTCCTCTCGAGCGTCGATTAGACCAGGGGGCCTGCGGGATCAAGGTATTTCCCGGTTTTCTCGAGACCAACATCGACAACCCGGCGCTGCTCGACGCTTACGCGATGGTGCGCGACCGCGGTGGGCGAGTCATCTTCGGTTTCGAAGACACTAATCGACCGACAACCCCCACCATCTTGGAGGTCTGGGAGGCGTTCTCCCGCGTCGCGGACGCCTTCCCCGACATGAACTTTCAAACTAATCACATGGGCTACCTCGATCCACGCCTGCCCGAAGCCGACGTCATGTTCGAGGCTGTGCGGTCTCATGACAACATCTTCGTGTCGACTTCTTGTCTGCAGTTCATGTGGGAGGACGAGCACGAGTATCCCTACCCCCGCTACCTGGAGCGCATCCGGGCCTTGCGTGATGGCTGCGGCGCGGACAAGATCATGTACGGTACCGACTGGCCTTGGCTTGAGCATCTCTTCATGTACCCCCAGCTGGTACAGGCGGTGCGCCGTCACGCCTCGTTCATGAGCGAGGAGGAGAAGGCGCTCTTCCTGCACAAGAACGCGCGGCGTTACTTGTCGGAGACATGAGCGTTCCGGTCCAAGACATGAGCGTTCCGGTCCAAGACACGAGCCAAGTGGCCAAGCATCTCGGGACCTTCTTTGCCGCCTGGATGCAGACGGACGCGAAGGTCGTCGTTGCCTGCTATTCGCCAGACTGCGTCATGGACGACCCCACGCTCGAGGCTCCACTTCGGGGTTGGTCTGCCGTCGAAGCGT
>Ga0182015_10005663_pt1 | contig 12874 bp, 9 predicted proteins | sample 712P3MmetaG_FD_120478 | JGI IMG/M metagenome (GOLD analysis project Ga0182015, IMG submission 120478) | Permafrost microbial communities from Stordalen Mire, Sweden - 712P3M metaG | ecosystem: Environmental > Terrestrial > Soil > Wetlands > Permafrost | place: Sweden: Stordalen | collected...
CGTTCCGGTGGGACCCACATAGACGGGAATGCGTAAGGCCAGATCTTCCGGTTGCACTTTCAAAGGACGTAGGCGAGGCCTCTCTTCGGCCCAGCGCACCGCGGGAATCACGCCGGTGGCACGTGCGCGCTGGAGTACCCGTCTCGCTACGCTCCGCTTTTGATTGAAATGTCTCGTCTCGAAGCGCCGACCACGCTCATGGGCCGCTCTTCGCGACCGAACCTTCGCGACCGAACCGGTGATACCAGACTCTGGCTGCCCCAATGAGATTGGCGTCGTCTCCGAGTGAAGCCAAAGCGAGCTCCGTTTTTTCATATGGTACGAAGCGGCAGCCGCGACAAATCGTCTTGCGGATTTCTTCGAGAAAGAGAGGCGCGCTCTTCATGAGGCTGCCAGCCAGCACGATGATGTCTGGGGTAAAAAGGTTGATCAGGTTGGCGATGCCGAGGCCGAGATAATGAGCCTCGCGTTCGACGGCCCGCCGCGCGAGTTGGTTTCCTTTTCGTGCCATCTGGCAGATTTGTTCAGCTGTACGATACGAATCATTTGCCGGAGACTGGCTCTGCGCCCAGGCGGACATGGCCGGCCCAGCGGCCAGAGCTTCCCAGCATCCGTTGAATCCGCAGGAACATGGGGGACCAGACAGATCAATTACCTGATGGCCCAGTTCAGGATGAGCTCCACTTACGCCGCGATAGAGTTTTCCTTCTAAAATGATGCCCCCGCCAATGCCGGTGCCTACCGTGATGTAGATCAGCCTCGACTTATCCCGGCCTGCCCCCCATGCGGCTTCCGCCAACGCACCCGCATCGGCGTCGTTCTCCAGCGCGACTTTCACTCCAAAGTGCTTCGCCAAGTCCTGCACGGGGTTCTGCCGCCGCCAATGTGGAAGAAAGTCTACCTCACCAAGTTCGCCAGTGAGAGGATCGACGGGGCCCGTCGATCCAATGCCAATTCCGGTGATTTCGACCCTAGCACTCTTCGCCATCTCGCGAAGCATGTCGGCGATGCTCTCAATTCCAGCGGAATAGGCCGATTCGGGACCAGTTGCTGCCTCACGCTTGGCAAGCACCTGGCCGCCCTCATTGACCAAGCCCACTGCCAGCTTGGTTCCGCCAATGTCAACCGCTCCAATCATTATTCGCTGAAGTTAAGTTGTGAATTTAAGTACTGACGCTAAGCGCTGATTTTAGGTGACAAGTCAGCAGCTGGGCGTTTTGAGTAACCGGCGGCATCCTGTCTATGCCGCTTAATCTTGATGGTTTTGCCGCTACTTCGCATCTTTCCGAACCGCTGCCTCCGCCCCGATCAGTCCGTATTCATCCTCGACGATGTACGAACACACTCGGAACGAATCACAATCCACGCCTGAAAGCCGGGCCAGATACTCCGCTGCCAACTGTGCTGGCAGGATATCGATCATGAATTGCCATTCTGCGGGCACTCCAGGAAGCTGAAAAACCAAGTCGCCGGCGTCCAGCGGGAGATTCTGGCCGATCAGGATCACGGAGGCTCCCAGACGTCTGAGATCGTGCGCCACCGACAAGTCTTGCTCCCGGCTCCTTTGCCCGTCGATCCACATCGCGAAGCGGGTTCCTCCGACAACCATCTCTTGCGGACCGTGTCTGAAGCTGCCGGTCCCCAATGCTGTCGCTTCGGACTTGGCCCCTTCCTGCCACAAAAGCCTGGCCTCCTGACAACTTCCAAGGCTGCCGCCGCGGCCCAGAAAATGGACAATCCTGCCGGGCGCAAACCAATCGTTGCCAGCGATCTGCGTTTGCCAGTCTGGAATCCTCCGCTCCGTCTCGGCTGCCGCGGTACGCAGCGTGGCGGCAAGCTGGTCGGCAAATGAGTCGACCACCGCGCCCGCGAGAGCTGCCGCCGCAACCGCCAGAGTGGAGTAGGTGTTCACAGAGATTGCGTGATCTCGCAAGGTCGGAATCAAGATCGAGAGGTGTGCTTCTTGCGCCAGCACGCCGTCCTCGGAATTGGTGACGCCGACGACGGTCGCGCCGCTCTCCCGAGCTTGGGCCAAGAGGTGCACAATCTCCGCACTGCGGCCGCTGCGCGAGATCGCGATAACCACCGACTCCGCCGGAAACGTTGCAAACTGCACCAGTTCTCCGGCGTCCTCCATATACACGGGTCTGCCGGCGCGGGAAAAGATTGCGCCGGCTCCGAAGGCCGCGTGCCAACTGCTGCCGATCCCGGTCAGATACACATGGCGAGCTTTTCGGATCGCGTCCGCCGCAGTTTGTAACTCACGCCGGCCCGGGCCGGAAAGATAGCCGAGAGCGCGCTCCAACTCTTGCGGCTGCCGCAGTATGTCTTGAAGAAAGTGAGTCATCGTTTACCACGTTATACTACCTTGAAAAAGAAGCGATTTGAAAACGTCGAGTCCCGGATAAGTGATTATGAGCAGGACCAGCGTGAACATCGCATCCTCGAAATCGCCGGGCGAAATGGCGACTGCTGCTGTTGGTGCCACTGCTGTTGACGACATGCGGCGCGAATCTTCGGCGACTGACGCTGGCTCCGGCAGCTCGCGACGCAAGGAGCTATGGAGCGTTCTTGGCGATTTGCCGTGGACACACCGTCCGGCTGCGCCGCGGCTGGTGAGGACCGAGAAACATGACGGCTATACGCTGGAGCGGCTGGTGCTCGACCTCAATGGAGAAGAAGAACTCCCCGCACTGGTGCTCATCCCGGAGAAACGCCAGACGCGGGCTCCCGGCATGCTGTACATACACTGGCACGGAGGAATGTATGACCTTGGCAAGGAGCAGTTGCTGACCGGCGTTTCGGTGCAGCCCGCCTACGCCCCAGTGCTGGCGGAAAAAGGAATCGTGACGCTGGCGATCGACAGCTGGTGTTTTGGCGAGCGCAAGCGTGTGGCTGACGGGCGGACGGGCGAGGAAGATGCCTTCAAGCTAATGCTGTGGAAGGGCCAGGTACTTTTCGGCATGATGATGTTTGATGAGTTCCGCGCCTTGGACTATCTTGCCTCTCGACCGGAAGTTGATCCGCGCCGGTTAGGAGTTTTTGGAATGTCAATGGGCGCGACGAAAGCGTGGTGGCTGGCTGCGCTCGATCCCCGCCTGAGCGTGTGCATGGATGTCTGCGGCCTGACGGAATTCGGGGAATTGATTCGCACGCATGAACTGAAGGGCCACGGCATCTACTACTACGTTCCCCGGCTGCTACAGCACTTCACGACGGCGCAGATGAACGAGTTGATCGTCCCGCGACCGCACCTGAGCGTGAATGGGCAACTCGACCCGCTGACTCCGCCCGCAGGGGTGGAGATGGTGAGGGACTACCTGCTTCCGCTCTATCGCAAACTGGGACGCGAGCAGGACTGCGAGATCAGGCTTTACGATTGCGCTCACGTCGAGCTCCCGGAGATGCGCAAGCGCATTCTGGAATGGATGGACAATTACCTGGTAGAGCCTCGGACATAGGTCGAGTATCTTCGTTAGATCACTTTCCAACGCAGCGGTACGCCGGGTTTACTTTCACCGCGGAAACGAATTCCTCGCTCATTGGACCGCAACGCCTCGGTAACACCGTTTACGGTGATTTGCCGCAATCGTGCCCGATCAGCGTCGGGGAACGCTATATCAATAATCCAATGTCCCGCGGTTGTCGGCGCGTACCACCCGGAGTAGCCGCCCCGAGATTTCTTGAACCCCAGTAACGGCGAAGCAAATTCGTACTCCGGCAAAGGAAGATCTGGGTGGAAGTTTATTCCGTTCTCGTGAAACTCCAGAGCCAGCAGCTTAGCGGCCGAGTAAAGCGGCCATGCGTGCGCATGCATATTCATGACCGGAAAATCCGGTTCGGTATGGCCGGGATTCTTCGATAGCACCGAATGGTAAGCGTCGGGACCACTCCAAATTCCGTACCACAGATCGGGATAAACCTCAGCGTGACGCGCCAGAGAGTTCTTTTTCCACTCGTCCCATGCCATGGATCCGTTAACCAGGGCGAGAGACCAAATCAACGTTCCATCGATGGCTGCAAAGACCCCTCCATTTGTCCCGACTCCTGCTTCGTTATGCATCGTCGGGTCCGGTTGGCTTAGCAAAGGAGCCCCAATCGGAGAAGGCTTGCGCATCAATTCGTCGATCGCTGCGACCAGCGTGCTTATTTGCTCTGGAGTGGCACTGCCGCCAATGACGGCCCAGGGCTGCGGCTCCAGCCACAACTGCTTTTCACCCGACCAGCCCAACTCTTCGCCGAGCCACGCGCGCCGAAACCATCGGCCCGTCCATTGCTGCCTTACCGCTTGGCACTGGGACTCAGCCTTGGTGCGGGCTTCGTTTGCGAGTTCGGGACGGCCTGTAAATTCCAGCATCCTTGCGTAGTAGTTCAGCACATACCCTGCCATGGCTGCATTGAGGACGCTCTCGCCTTGCCGAGATATTTCCGAGACCTGCGCCGGCGTCAGACGGTTTACCACGATACTGTCGTTCCAGTCTCCATTGAAAAGACGCATCAAACCATGTTTGCCGACTCCAATATCGCCGGTTACGCGCGCATAGGCGCGCGCCAGCAGTTCGCGGACAGTCAGATCATTCGGATTGGATTCGCGGCTTGGATAGGTAGGAATGGTCGCATCGAGAAATTCTTTGTCTCGAGTTGCGAGAACATATTCACTCGCCACCCAAAGCAGCCACAGTTCCAGATCGCTGGGCCGATAACGACACGGCATCGGAACGCCGTTTCCTACGATGCCATAAGGGAGGGACCCATCGGGCTGAATCTCCTTGAGTGTGTAGCGAATAACTTCCCGCACGATCTTGGGATCGGTGAAAATAAATGGCAACGCATGTTGCAGGGGATCGCGCGCCGCACCTTGGAGCCCAGCGATGTACTGATCTCCGGCGCCCTGCGAAATGATATGTTCCCGGAAGAAGCTGTCGTATGTGATACCGCTGCGCAGATAATAGCTGCTCCAGGCGGTTTCTCTCTCCACCCACGGTTCGGATTCTGTGCGGAATAGAAGACTACTTTCCTTCCATTGAGAACTTGAACGCGCCCATAGGGAGGACGTATCCTCCGCGTATTTGGCTATCAGGCTGTCGAGATCGAATCCCTCCGGAAGATATCCATAGAGGAAATACATCGTTCGGCTTTCGTCGGGGTGCAATGCAAGATCCCGCTCAAGAAACAATGCGCTCTCCGGACCAGTTGTGCTTAGATCATTGTTCAAGCGCCGAGTCATGCCCAAGGGACGCTCAATGCCGTTCTTGAAGAACTCGGTCCCATTGGTTGCAAACCCATCGGCCGAGGCGTCCAAAGAGACAAGAAACGTCGATGGAGGGTGGACATCGTCCATGCTAGCTCGGGGTGCCAAGGGGGGAACTGGACCACCGTAGAACCCCGTTGGATTGGCTTTCAGCGCAGCCTGGACTCTCTGCCATGACTCTTCTTCTTCGGGCGTGCGGCCTCGAAATGATTGGGTTTCGAGCAATCCCTTACCGCTCTTCAATGCCAGGAACTGATGCACAAATCGATCGGAGAAATCGCGGCGGAGTTGGGTAGCATTTGTCGCTTCGCCCAAGAGCGCCGCTTCCATCAAGGAGCGATACGAGAATTGATAATTGTGGCATCCCCAGTACTCCACCCATCGTGGCCTTGATACGTGCTTGGAATGGTTCGTAATCGTCACCTGGGAAATCAGGACGGGGTCATCCCCAAAGGGTGCGACGATGACCTGGTCGATTTCATACTGGTGCCCGGCTACCCGCTTCCGCAGATATCCCATGCCCAGAGTCCTGTCGAAGGATTCAGCTGTACCGGAATAATGCGTACTGAGCACAATGCTCTCGTCGGCAAGGAATCCGATACCAGCGCCGTAGCGATCTCGTTCTGGGCAATAATCGTTCAGAAATTTCGGACTACCCTCATCCTGCCGGACCTGGACATAGCCGTAATTGGAGACAGCCGCCACGAGACGGTTGTTCCCTACCTGTTGTGTGTGGTCGGTAGGAGAGCGCCACGCCTTTTCCACCGGCGAAATGGCTTTGGCATCTGTGATCTGATCGCAGGTGTACTGGTAGGCAGGCAGCCCAAACGAATCGCTTACCCATTTTCCAAAATGGCCCGATCCGTAAGCGTTCGCTACATCACCTGGGGATTCGAGGGCCACCATGGATGGTGTGCAAGACGCAGCCCCTGCGACTAGCTTCGGCCAGACGAAACTACGCCACATCCCCAGCCCTGCCAACTCGAGGAATCTGCGTCGCTCCATCTACTTCCTTTCCGTTGCAGTGAGGTGCAACCGGTTAGTTTTGCGTCGGAGAGCTGGAAAGCTCACCTTCGGGATTTCGTCTGCTTTCAAGAAGCGGCCAGGGCCATTGGGATCGCGGATCTCCTCATCTTGCATCGCTAAGCGACGGCGGCGCATCGTTTGCCGCCGACCCCCATGCCCGATTGGGCTCGGAGCCAAGCGTGAAATCTAATGTGCCGCCGGCCGCAATCGAGTGGAACGAGATCCAGTTCTTCTGATGCGGTTGACCGTTGAGCCGCACGCTCTGGATGTAGGGCGCGTTCGCCATGACTCCCTTGGCTTCGATGGAAAAGGTTTTGCCTGCATATGGCGCCTGCAGATGGATGACGATCTTCGGAAAACTCGGGGCGACAAGTTCGTAAGCCAGGCTCGGCGGGTCCACACTGTAGATGCCGATCATGCTCAGCACCGCCCAGGATGACATCGCGCCGCAATCGTCGTTGCCGGGAATGCCTTCCGGCGCGTCGAAATAGTTTTCCTGGAGCACGCGGCGAACGACACGCTGCGTCTTCCACGGCTGCCCCGAAAAGTTGAACACAAAGGACGCTTGCGCATCGGTTTCGTTGTACGGGTTGTAATACTGCGCATACCAGCCCGGCTCGGGATAGTTGAAAAAACCAGTCATGCGCTCATTGAAAAGATCGCGGCCGACCGCTTTCACCAACCATGCCAGGTCGGCCGGGGCGAACGACAGATAGTGCCAGCCCGTGCCTTCGACAAATCCATGGCCATCTTGCGCGGGGTTGAAGTCCGGCACCCACGTGCCATCGGCGTTGCGCGGACGGAAGAACCGGTCTTCAGGATCGAACAAGTTGCGGTAATCGAGCGCGCGCTCGTAGAGCATGTTGGCGTCGCTCGTTTTGCCCAGTGCCACCGCGAGACGGTAGAGCGACGCGTAGGCGACGCCATACTCTTGAGTCATTGCGACGGACCCGTAGTCGACTTTGTCATCCGGGACGTAGTGGACCTTATTGACCCAGTCAATCCCCTGCTCGCCGATGTAAGGGCGGCCGGGCGGCGGGGCCTGCGTAGCATCCTTGAACATGCCTTCCCAGGCTGCATCCATGTCGAAGCCGTGCAGCCCGTCAAGCCACGCCGTCGCGAGCGCGATGGTGAGCGGGCTCCCCACCATGTCGTTGGTATAGAGATTGATCTGCGGCCAGCGACCGATCCAGCCTCCCTGCCGGTACATAAGCACAATCGATTGCGCCATCTCTTCCATGCGCTGCGGTTCGACCATCGCCAGTAGCGGGATTTCGCTGCGGTAAATGTCCCAACCGGAGAAATTTGCGTAGATGTGGTGTCCCGCAGGGACGTTGTGAGTCTGACCATCGAATCCCAGGTAGCGTCCGTCTGAATCGCTGAAGATGCTGGGCATCAGCAGGCTATGATAAAGCGCGGTATAAAACACTTTGCGCTCGGTGGGAGTGCCGCCCGAAACCTCAATGACGCTCAACTCTTTATTCCAAGCGCTTTCCGCCTCGGTGCGAACTGTGTTGAAATCTTTCCTTTCAGCCTCCGCCTGCAGATTCTTCTCTGCGCCCGCCACATCCACGTACGAAATTCCAATCTTCGCAGTGATCGTGTGCTCGTGCTCCTCGGGTGTCCAGCTGGCATAGGCTCCGACCCACTTTTGATTGTCGCCTTGCTCAACCGAACGGCTGCCTGCGGCAATTGTGCCCCGGCTGTAAATGTCCGCTGCCGTCCATGTACCGAAGGAAGAAAAGGGCTGGCTGAAGGTCATTACGAAGTAGACCTTGTACGTTGGCTTCATGTTGCAGAAGGCATGGTTCTCGACATAGCCTTCGATCCGGCGATCGCCGACGACACGCACCGAGGCCGCAGCGGTGTTGTTGAGCGTGTGGCTGATAGGGAGGAGAATATTGGCGGCCTTCCCGCCGGGGAACGTGAATCGGGCGACGGCGGTACGGTCAGTGGCGCTCAGCTCCGCGTTAATCCCCCATTGCAGCAGTTGCACCTGATAGTAGCCCGGTTTCGCCGTCTCCATCTTGTGCGAGTAAGGCGATTGAAAATCGGCAACCTGGGTGACGATCGGTCCTGTGGTCGCCGAGAAAAACACGTTCCCTTCGTTCGCGCAGCCCGGACCGCTCATGTGGGTCATGCTGAACCCTTTAATTTTTGTTTGGATGTAGTGATAGCCGAACCCGTGGTCCTCCGTGTCGGGGCTGAGTTGCACCATCCCAAAAGGGGTCGTGGCTCCGGGAAAAAGGTTAATGCCGTCGTCAGGATCGGCACCGGTGCCGACCAGCGGATTCACACTCGCGGCCGGACCTTCCCTGCCAGAACTCTGGGCACGCGCAGGGCACACGATCAAAGTCAGAAGTGCAACCAGCACCGTCCGCCGCGTCAGGGCAATCCGCCAATCCGCCCTTTGTCGCGTGCGGCAATTGGTCATCAGTTGCAAAAGGTTTTCCATGGAATCGATTCCTCCTCGGGGCCGAGCGAACACAACCTGAACATGTGGAATGAAGCTTGGGGAAGTTCGTTTCGGCGAGCCAGGGCTATAACTTGATCTCATCGAGCGAGACCAATCTCCTTTCATGTGCAGATCTGATCGCAGCAAATGCGACTCGGGTTGCGAGCACGGAGGCGTCTACGCCGCACACCTCAGGGCCCTCGCCTAGGATTTGGTCAACAAAGCGCTCCAGCGCATGTGCGTGACCCTTATCCGGTTCCGCCGTGAACTGTAGGACACGATCGTTCTTCTCAGCGGCCTCCGCGCATGCAGCACGCTTCTTCGCGAGCCAGCCGGAGACGCCGCCCTCGGTTCCGACGTGGGGGTGGTGATCCTGCAGCATGGGATAAATAGTTCTTGCGGGAACGCCTTCGATTCCAGCCACGCGAACCTCCAGCATGTGGTCCACGGCGAGATACGCCCCGTTGCCCATAAATTCGTATAGTTCTTTGCAGTAGCCAAGGGTTCCATTGCTTCCGGTCACAATTGTGGCCAAGGCGCCGCTTCGATATCGGATAATGACAGCTTCGTTCAGCATTCCAGTTTCCACCGCTGTCACTTCGAGGGGTTCTTCAGCGAGAAACCAGTTGCAAATATCGGTAAAATGCGTCATCTCGAAGAGCATCGGCCCATGGGGTGCGTGGGACTTGTCAAACACCCAGCCTTTCCAGCTATACCAATCGTCGTTGATCCGCACGGAGACGGATGGAACTCCATTGTCAGGCAAGGCCGGGAGGTTGTCGCCTTCCCGGCGCCAGCGCCAGGGGCAGGGCTTCGGATTGGTCATGTGCTGACGGAAAATGCGCTGCGCGTCGAGCATGGCAGGACTGGAGCGCCGGTTGTGGCCTACGCAGAACGGGATGCGGGCCGCGTGCACGACTTGGCGAATCTCGCGCATTTCTTCGAGCGTTGTGGCGAGCGGCTTTTCGACATACACAGGCTTGCCGGCTTTTGCCGCCAATGCGATCACCGGCAGACGAAGCTTCTCAGTTGTGGCGAGGCAAATTACGTCAACCTCTGGATCTTCGATAGCGCCTTGAAAGTCCTTGCGGATATGGCTCGCACAAAAGATATCGCGGCATTCAGCCAATACGCCGTCATCAAGGTCGACACACGTATGGAGCGTCATCCTGGGAGACTTGACGATATTAGGAATGTGCTGCGTACGGGCGACGGAGCCACAGCCGATCACTGCGAAGCGAAGAGGGACGATCTGATTGAGGGTGCTCATTCAGGCTCCGTGCGATCCCTTAAAGATGCTTCGGTAAGGATGCGCGCTTTGAGGGCGCATGGATCGTGCCGAGCGAAGTAGTCTCGTCGCGACACGAGGCCGAATTGCCGCATGACGTCATTCACTGAAAGGTCTGCCGAACGCGATTCCAGCGTGAACAGGCAGTTGGGCTGATTAAAACGGATACGCACATCGCGACCATAGTGGCGGGCGACGTCGCGCATCTTCTCCTGGTTATGATCTGCGAACAAGGTCACGGCATCGAAGTTGATTGCCGCCTGCAGTATCGGCAAGCCGAAGCCGAAGCGCAGCGTCTCGGATCGATAGCCGCCCGCCGCCAGTTCAGTGCCGTCGCGGTCAAGGATGCGGCTCCATGGAGAATAAGCAAGGACGAAAGGCACGCCATAGATGAGAGCGCAATAGTCCAACAAAGAGCCTGCAGGCGTCAGGCTCGGAATCACAAAGAGGTCCACTCCAGATTCGATCTGAGGATCGAAGACGACTTGAGGATAATAGACGTCGAAGCAGATTGCTCCGCCGATCGTCAGGCCCTCCCAGCGGATCGGGCTGGTATTTCCAGATTCAACTCCAGATGCCTCTTCGCCGGGAGCTGGAACGCGCTTCTGATAATGGCCAAGCAAAGCTCCATCGCTCGAAAGAACATGAAAGCGATTGGCGAGGACTCCTTTGTCACGCACTAGGAGAGGCAGGACCAGCGAGATCTTCGACCGCGCGGCTGTTTCGCAGAGAAATGCCGTTGCCCGCCGCCAGTCTTCCAAGGCGAACTCTTCGAGCGGAGTGGAAGCGTCTTTCAGGTGGAGCAGATTGATCGTTTCAGGGAGCACGGCCAGATGAACCCCTTGGGTCGCCGCAACTTCGACCCAGCGGGCAGCCTCTCGGAGTGTCTCCTGGAGATTGGCGAAACCTCCGTCCCTGAGAGCAATAGTCGCGATCGTCTTCTCGTTCACGGCGCCTCACTTCCGCAATCGAAATTCGCCTTGAACACAACCATACAGACTTTCGGGAAGACCCGGGCAAGAGTAGACCACGACCAGCCCGGATTGACCGCGCAAAAGTAAATCACAGACTCTAGGACAGCCAACGGTCCAGGTGCACGGCTACAAACTCGTCGTCGCTCAAAAGCGGATAGGAAGAGTAGACGCGCTCGATCTCCTCCAATTGTCCCTCGGAAAGCACCTCTGCTGGCTCAAGACACCAGCGACCGGCAAGCAGCCCCTGTCTGCGCAGGACTTCGTGGATGCCTGGAATGCAGCCGCGAAACTGATGTTTGGCGTCGAATATGGCTGCATTGGCATCGGTAATCTCCGCGCCCCGCGCGAGAACGGTGTCAAGGCGCGCGCAATTGTACTTTGCATCATGTACAGCCTTGAGAAGTTCCACAGCGCAACGCGTCCACACGGCCCACTGTCCCAGCAAGCCGCCCACAAAGTGCGCGGTACGTTCTCCGAAACGAAACTCTGTGAGAAGGTCGGCGACGATGTTATCGTCATTGCCTGTGTAAAGAGCGATTTCCGAGCTGCGTTCGCTGTGGGCAACCGCGCGCAATACCTCCATGGTCTGATACCGATCGAATGACGCGACTTTGATGGCTACAACAGACTCGATTTCTACGAAGCTTTCCCAGAAGTCGGCGTTAAGCGGACGACCGCCGACGGCCGGTTGGAGGTAGAAGCCTATGATGGGGATCGTTTCTCCGACCACACGGCAGTGCTCGATGAGCGCATCGTTGGAGGCATCGGAGAGTGCGGCGAGGCTGAGCAGTCCGCCGTCATAGCCGATCCGGCTGAGCGTGGCGGCTTCCTGACAAGCTTGCCTGGTATCGCCACAGATGCCACCAATCTTTGCCAGCACCTTTTCCGAGCGCTTCTCGAAGGAACGCACCTCTTCGAAGGCGAGTTCGAGCACGGGTTCGAAAAGTCCGACCTTGCTGTCGCGGATGGAAAACTGTGTGGTGTGCACTCCCACTGCCACGCCGCCGCTCCCGGCATCGCAATAGTAGCGCGTAAGCGCACGTTGCCGTCTTTCGTCGAGCTTGAGCCCCTCCGTCAGGGCGAGGGGATGGGCGGGAATGACAAGCCCACGCTGCAGGAGTGCACGAAACTGTTCAGTCCTGTCCGCCATCAGAACTTTCCATCCATGACCTGAAATTTCGTTGCCATGCTCAGGCTGGCCCCGCCAGATTCAACCCAACCTGCGACAGCTTCCATCAGTTCGGCGGCAGAAACCGAAGGGTGGCCTAGCGCGGCGTGGCAAGCTCCTGCGTTGTTCAACAGTGCGAGCCCCTTTGACTCGCCTTTCATCAGCAACTCGCGCTGGAAGCGGTGAGCAAAGAACTCCGCGGCGCGCGGCACTTGAATGGTTTCCGGTCCCGTCACATTGAGAATTCGCACAGGCAATTCGCAGAGTTCGAGAGAGCGCATGGCGTAGGAATTCGCGTCCCCCTGCCACAAGACATTCACGGCGGGGACCGAGAGGTCGACGGGTTTTCCCTCGTAAACCTGCCGCGCTATGTCGACCAGGACACCATAGCGAAGGTCGATAGCATAGTTCAGCCGGAAGATCAGGCACGGCGTTTTGAACCTCTTGGAGTAGAACTCAAAGATCCGCTCCCGTCCGAGGCAGGATTGTGCGTACTCCCCAACTGGAGCCGGAATATCTGACTCGACGCAGCCGCCGTGTTCCGGAGAGACAAAGGGGTAGACGTTTCCAGTGGAGAATGCGACGATGCGCGAATCACGAAAGTGCTGCGCCACCTGCGCCGGGACCACGGTATTCATAGCCCAGGTGACCTCGGGATCTCCGGCCGAGCCAAACTTGCGGCCGGCCAGGAAGAGGACATTCTCGACCCGAG
>Ga0182015_10005664_pt1 | contig 12873 bp, 12 predicted proteins | sample 712P3MmetaG_FD_120478 | JGI IMG/M metagenome (GOLD analysis project Ga0182015, IMG submission 120478) | Permafrost microbial communities from Stordalen Mire, Sweden - 712P3M metaG | ecosystem: Environmental > Terrestrial > Soil > Wetlands > Permafrost | place: Sweden: Stordalen | collected...
CTGCTTCGAAGCTGCGGCGGTCGAGCCGGGGCAGCCCGCGCTCCACGCCGGCGGGAAAGAGCGGGTAATGCCGCGCCGCGATCAGCAGCTCGGGAACGCACCAGAGGATTTCCTCCGACGTCATCCAGTGCTCGCTGTCCAGGCATTCCAGGTTCACGGCTCTCGAGTAGGTGCGCAAAGTACGTTCGCCGCGCAGGTTGTAGTAGTGCTCAAAGTAGCTGAGCGCCAGCTCCCGCAGTGTGCGGTAGACGGGCGCGCGGAAGCGCAGCCCGGCAAAGTTGGACTTGGCAATGCTTCCCCACAGGCCGCGTTCGCGGTAGAGCGCGATCACGTGGTCGTCGTCGTTCACCGCCTCCAGGTCCATCAGCAGCGGCGGATGCCCATGGACGCGCAGGGCGGCGGCCGCCAGCATGGCTCCCTCCAGGCAATGTCCTTTGCGCTCGCGCAGCACGCGCTGCGGAGACCACGCTGTGCCCGCGTATTGGTATGGCAGATCGTCAAGAAACTTCTGGATTCGCGCCGGCGTCTTCAACGCGCGCAACGCGCGAAGGTCCTTGGGCGACAGGCCAAAGTTCCGATGCGCATTATGGCGGCTTCTGCTGTTCAACAGTCCCTCACCCTTCAAAGGCCAAGCTGCGACTCTTCTGGAAAGCAGAAGAAATTATACGGAAGCGAGTTCGAAGCCCGTGCTTTTATACACTTCGCATCCAACGATGATGCTGTCCGCGCCATCCAAGCCAGAACGGGGTAACCGCGATGGCAGAGAGCACGGCAACAAGGCCCAAGGATGAAGATGTGAACAAGGGAGTCGTCGAAGACGATCCCCGCGACGCAGGCAGAAGAACGTCGCAGGAGTCGATGGAAGGTCAGCTTGGGCATCGCAGCAATCATCCAGACCCAAATGTTGACCCGATGCTAAAAGACAGCGATACGGATTTCCCCGAGCCCGATGCGCTCGAAGAGCATACCGGCGAGCCAGGATCGTGAGCCATACGGCTTGAGCTATGCCCCATTCGGTGGTGGGCCGTTTCGTCACGCTTACCGAAGGCAACATTTCTTTATGCTTTGCCGGTGATCAACAATTGCTCAATCTTGCCATCGGGCTTGAGGTAGGTGCTGATGCTCAGCCTGGTTCCATTGGCGAAGGTGACTTGATAGGCGCCGAAGGTCATGCCGCCGCGCAGGTTGGTGCGGGTGCGCTTGACGTCCGTAATGGCGCCGAGGGGCGCGAGCGTGGACTGGAAATCGGCGAGAGTGTTCGCATCGAAATACGCGTTGCAGTTCGACGTGAAGAGCGAGCGGTCGATTTGGCTGGTCTGCATGCCGGTGAGGATGGTCTTGAGTGACGCGGCGAGCGTATCCGGCACGACGGGCGCGACAATGCCGGAATCGAGGAGCTTGGCGACTTCCGCACCGATTTTGCTGGCGGCGCTCGAGGCAACTTCATTGGTGAGGACGACGACGGCGATCTTGTCATCCGGAAAGACGATGTTTTCGCTGACGTAGCCGCCGACTTCGCCGCCGTGCTCGATCATGCGATGGCCGTTGCGGTCCTGCACGAAGATGCCGAGGCCGTAGTTGGAAGACTGGCCGGACTTGGGGCCGGAGGGAAAGACGAACGCCGTCTCAAACTGCTTGTAGCTGGCGGGCGTGAGCAGCTTCTGCTGCATAATGCCGAGGTCCCAGGCGACAAGCGTGCTGGCGGGCATGGAGAGATCGCCGTCACCGAAGTACCAGCCCGGAGCTTCAAGCGGAAGCACGCGCACCGGCGCCATCGCGTTTGAGACGTAGCCGGTGACCTCGAGTTTTTCGCGCTGCGTGTAGGTGTTGAAGACGCCATCCAGATGCAGCGGTGTGAAGAGATTCTCGCGCAGGAACTGGTAGAGCGGTTTGCCGGAAACTTTCTCCACGACCAGACCGAGCAGCACGTAATTGGTGTTGGAATACTGCCAGTCGGTGCCGGGCGTGAAGTCGAGCGGCTTGCCGGCCCACACGTGCACGTTGGCGAGCGGGGCGATCTGTTTATACCAATCGGGGATGATGTAATCCTGCGGCGCGAAATCTTCGTAGCCGGAGGTCATGGTCATCAGGTTGCGCAGCGAGACTTCGTTGGCGCGCGTGAGCTCAGGAAAATATTTGCTGACCTTGTCGTCGAGCGAGAGCTTGCCCTGCTGCTGCAGCAATAACAATGCCGTAGCTGTGAACTGCTTGGAGATCGAGCCGATGGGATAAGCCATCTGCGCGGTCGCGGGCTTAGCCGGAGCGACGTTCGCCAGGCCGAAGGCTTGTGCGTAGGCGAGCTTTCCATCAACAGCGACGGCAACCGAGGCTGAAGGAACGCCGGTCTGCTTCAGGGTGTCATTGGCGATGGCGGCAATTTTGGTTTCGGTGTCGGCAGGAAGCTGTGCGGACGCAGTGACGGCGGAGAGCAGGAGGGCGGCGACAAGGTAAGAGCGCATGGATTTAAGGTAGCAGGTGACGTGCATCGCGCAAGGGTAGCGGTCCTCTGCTAACCTGCTCTGACAGATTTGAGCGGAACCTCCGACGTATGACGATATCGGCAAGGAGTCTTACCATGAGCACGCGGTCAGCCAATGAAATCTCCCTTCCAATAGCGTGGCCGCTGGCGGGAAGCCTGGCGCTGACAGCCGCTGTCGTGGCTTTCGTCTGTACTCCACCTCCGACAGCACTGCACTCATGGACGCAGATCTTTACTCGCGCGACGATCTATCTGCTGGTCGCAGGTTGTGTGCATGCGCTGGCTGTATGGAGCGTCTGCACGGTGCGCAGGGAGAACGAAGACAAACGCTTACCGCTAATCTTGCCCGTCATTTGGTCAGCATGGGTCGCTGTCGTCTGGCTTCCGCTGATCTCGCTGCTAACGGCAGAGCGCTCACCATGGGTCGCGGCGATCCTGCCGGTGACAGCCATCTTCGCGACGCTGTTGCTGCGATGGGGCAGAACACAGTTCGAGACGGATGACGATGATGCGGCAAGTTTCAAATCGCAAGCGATGCCGTTTCAACTACTGGAGTCGCCTCCGCTATGGCGCATACTGTTGCCCGCCGTTGCCACAGCCATCGCGGTGCAAGGTGGTGGTGCGATGCTGGTCGCGAGCCACGCCTGGATCGCGGGCTGCCTGTTCGGCGTGAGCGCCATCTATCCGGTGGATCGTTGGTTGGGGCACCCGAGCGTGGCGAACAGCAACGGACGAGCGCATGCATGGCGGCGCACTGCGGCCGGAAACTCACTCATGGTATGGCTGCTGATCCTGCTGGCCCTGGTTCCGTTTATGGCAGCCTATGCTTCCGGAGAGCTAAGCGGCTGGCTTGGTATAAAAGCGCGCACGCTATCGGTGCTGGTGCCCACGTCCATCGCACACAACAGATCCAGCGGCTATACCGGCATCATTCTTGTGCAACCGAAGAAGCCGCAGGAGATCGTTGCGCCTGCGTCGATAACAACCACAGCTGGCTCGCTCAAGGACACGAAGGTTATCAAATTCGACGGCGCGTACTGGTACTTCAAGTGGCCGGACACGGGGCCTGCGCCCAACGCAACTGTAACGCGAGGAGATCCTACGAAGAAGCGCATTTTCTCCACCGACAACTATCCTCTGACTATGGAAGCGCACCAGCCGCTGGGCAAGACGTTAGCAATGAATTGCTGCCGATCACTGCGCGTGGATGTGACGAACGCGGACAATGTCCCAGGGAACATCATCGTCGAGGTGCGACTGGGCAATACGATCTCTTCAACCAAGGTACGCGACGTTTCTCTAGGCAGAATCGTACTGCCAACGAGCACGGTCTCACCGATGCCGCTGCACCGTCCGCCAGTGGATGACACGCTGACGTTCAAGGTACCGCGCACCGCGCGCGGTGCAACGTTCAACGAAATCACAGTGCGCATCATGCCGGAAGGGTCGCGCTCCCTGGCTGGAGCGCAGGTTGCAGTCAAGGATTTCGTTCTGCAACCCTAATTCCGAACCCGGTAGCTGCGCTAGCTCTTTGATACTTTTGAAATCGTTATTGTGTCACCCTTCAGCGTGCCTTCGATGACGACGTTCTCGCCCGCCCAGGAGACGATCTTGCTCTGGTTGTCGACCTTGTAAATTTTGCCGTCGGGCGTCACGAGGACCGCGGGCGATCCACCCTTGATGCACTTCTTCGCGCATTCGGCGTCGCCTGCCATGCTGGCATTGCCCGCGCAGGCTGTGTCTTCGACGAAGCCTTTGAACTCCGCCGCCATGGCGCTTGCAGTAAAGCTGAAGGTTAGGAGTGCGATTGCGATGAGCTTTTTCATTTTTTCTCTCCTTGAATGCTGGGACACGATTTCACGGGCAACTATAGCGCAACTGCGAAGGAAAGTTGTGACCGAATTGTCAAAGTTCCTTGCCCTCGAAGTCTGCGTGCCCGACGGAAGTGCGGCGGTCGAAGACGAAGCAGGAGCCTTGCCACCGGCTGTCTTGCGCGGGCATCTGTTCGAGGTACTTCAGGATGCCGCCCCTTAGGTGGTGGACCTCAGTGAAGCCTTCCTGAAGCATGAAAGCGGAGGCCTTTTCGCAACGGATACCGCCGGTGCAGTACATGGCGACCTTGGGAGTTTTTGCAGGATCGAGTTGCTCACGGACATAGGTGACGAAGTCAGAGAAGGTCTCGATACCGGGATCGACCGCGCCGGCGAAGGTGCCGAGTTCAGTTTCATAGCGGTTGCGCGTGTCGAGCACAAGGACTTCGGGGTCAGCGATGAGCGCGTTCCAGTTCCGCGGCTCGACGTAGGTTCCAGGGCGGGTGGGATCGACGGCGACCTTACGGAAGGCGATGATCTCTTTTCTGAGATGAAATTTGAGGCGTCCGAAGGGACGGTCTTTGGCCTCGGCGAACTTTACTTCTGCGCGAGTGAGGCCAGCGTGCAGGGCGAGCAGATCGAGGAGCCGGTCGATGGTCTGGGGAGAACCGGCGAGCGTGCCGTTGATGCCTTCCGGCGCGATGAGGAGCGTGCCGCAGAGGTCAGTGGGAATGAAGAGAGCGCGGAGTTGTTCGCGGAGAGCGGCTGAATCAGGGAGCGAGACAAAGCGGTAAAAGGCGGCGATAGTGAACATGCTGGTTCAATGGTAAATCGATGGATGGGATCCCACCCGTTCGTAAAAGCGAATGTAACAACAAAAGCCGCCGGGTTGGGGCGGCCTTTGTCTTGAAGCAAATGATTTTGCTATTTAGTTTTCGTTGTCTTCATTCTCAGCCTGTTTCCACTTGAGCAGGTCGCCCAGCGTGGTGGAGCCGGAGTTGGAAGAGCTGGAACTGGAGCTTGAACCCTGGCCCTTGCCGCCTTTGGCCTTGGGCTTTGACTCGCGTTCCTTGTAGCTTTCGACTTCGGCGCGGGTGGCTTCTTCGCCAATCGCCTTGATGCTCAGGCCGACCTTCTTCTCTTCCTGATTCATCTTAACGATCTTGAAGTCATGCTCGTCGCCGACGTTCAGCGTCATCTGTTTGCCGTGCTCGTCGATAGCTTCCGAGACGTGGCAGAGGCCTTCAACACCTTCAGCGATCTCGACGAAGGCGCCGAACTGCGCGGTGCGCAGAACCTTGCCCTTGATGACGTCGCCGACGCGGTGCTGTGCGAAGAACGTCTCCCAGACATCGGGCTGCAGCTGTTTGATTCCGAGCGAGAGGCGACGGTTTTCCGGCTCAACGCCGAGAACAACAGCCTTGATCTTTTCGCCCTTCTTCAGAACTTCAGAAGGATGCTTGATGCGTTTGGTCCAGCTCAGGTTGGAGACGTGGACGAGGCCATCGATGCCGTCTTCGATCTCGATGAACGCACCGAAGTCAGTGAGGTTGCGCACGCGGCCTTCAATGATGGTGCCTTCGGGGTACTTGTTCTCGAGCTGCTCCCAGGGATTGTCCTGGAGCTGCTTCATGCCGAGCGAGATGCGGCGGTCATTGGGGTTGACGCTGAGGATGATGGTGTCGACCTCGTCGCCGGGCTTGACCATCTTTGACGGATGCTTCATCCGCTTGGACCAGGTCATTTCGCTGACGTGAACCAGGCCTTCAATGCCCTGCTCCAGTTCAACGAATGCACCATAGTCGGTGACCGAAAGCACGCGGCCTTTGACCTGCGCGCCAACCGGGTAGCGCTCGATGGCATCCAGCCACGGGTCAGGCGTGAGCTGTTTGAAGCCCAGCGAGACGCGCTGCTTTTCCTTGTCGAACTTGAGGACCTTCACCTGAATCTCATCGCCAACATTGACGAGGTCGCGCGGATGCGTGAGGCGTCCCCAGCTCATGTCCGTGATGTGCAGCAGGCCATCAAGCCCGCCCATGTCTACAAACGCGCCGTAGTCGGTGAGGTTCTTGACGACGCCGGTGAAGACCGCGCCCTCTTCGAGCGTGGAGAGCGTGACTTCCTTGCGGGCGTTCTGCTCTTCCTCCAGGATCTCCTTGCGGGAGATGACGACGTTGCCGCGCTTCTTGTTGAGCTTGATGACGCGGACTTCAATTTCCGTGCCGATGTAGGCGTCGAGGTTGCGCACGGGACGAACTTCTACTTGCGAGCCGGGCAAGAAGGCCTTGATGCCGATATCGACAGTCAAACCGCCCTTAACGCGGCTGACGACCATGCCCTTGACGGGAACCTTGGTGTTGGCAGCCTCTTCCAGCTTGTCCCACACCTTGTGGCGCAACGCCTTCTCGTAGCTGACGAGGTAGCCGCCTTCGGGCTCCTCGCGCTCGACAACGACTTCCACCGTATCGCCGACGTTGAACTTGGGCGTGCCGGTGTGGTCGAGGACCTGGTCCAGAGGAATGAGCCCCTCGGACTTGAGGCCGATGTCGACGACAGCGTGCTTGTCAGTGATTTTGACGACCGTGCCGGTGATGACGGCTTCTTCCGTGGTGAGCGACTGCGCGACGTCCTTCTCGGCGGCCTGCTCTTTGTCAAAGCTGGCGAGAGCGCGGGCGAAATCCTGATCGTCGTACTCAGGCTCTAGGACCTGAGCAGCGGGAGGAGCAGCAGGATTTGCGGCGGCCTGGAGCTCGTGGGCCTCCGCTACGGGCTCTGCAGCTTGCGGAGTCCCGGTCGGGTTGGAGGAAAGGTCTTGCGAGCCGATCATATCGGCCGTCGCTTCGGGCACGGTGGGTTCGAGTGTGGTGTTCAGGGCTATGCTCTCGTGAGTGGAAAGATTGTGGTCGGTTTCGGCCATGGGGAAAAGTGCTGCTCTAAAACTCGTTCTGTGGGACTCAGTGACTCATACGAGCGCCGTGGGCATCGCGTTCCGTCCACGACTCTTGTACGGAGTCGGGTACGCCAGGGCTCGAAAGAAGACGGCCCTTGTCAGCACGATGATTTCAGGCGGGAATGAGGTATTGCTATGGAGCGGCTGCGACTGGGTCCCGCACGCAAAACGCTCTAGATAAAGTGTAGCAGTGTGACAAACAGCGGTCAATCAAAGGGCGATGTTCGGCTTTGTGAGTACAGCTTCGCCTGCAGCCTTGTCTGTCTCACGATGCTGATTGGACGCTCTGGGGGCGGCGATAGTTGCTGAAATGCAGGGTGCGACCTTTTGGATTCCAGATAGGATTCCGGGGGCTTCCTTATACTGCTGGGTATGGACCGCTTGTGGACACCGTGGCGCTATGCGTATGTGACGGGCGCCAAGACCAGCATGGCCCGGCCCGGGGTCCCGGAGGCGCTGGCAGCCTGGACCGGCGATCTCGACTGCGTCTTCTGCAACATGCTGGCGGCGGTGGACTATGCGATCGCCAACGGTATGCCGCGGGACGAAGTGGAGGCCGCTGCCTACATCCTGGAGCGCGGAAAGACGTGCTTCCTGGTGCTCAACGCCTTTCCTTACAACAACGGGCACCTGATGGTGGTTCCCTACGAGCATGAGTCGAGCCTGGCGGCGCTGCCGGTCGCGACCGCTGCGGAGATGATGGCGCAGACGCGGCGGGCCGAGCGTGTGCTGCGCGCCGTCTACCGGCCGGGTGGCCTGAACCTGGGGTTGAACCTGGGCGATTCCGCAGGTGCGGGCGTGGCACACCATCTGCATATCCATGCGGTGCCGCGCTGGAACGCAGACACCAACTTTATGAGCGTGGTGGGCGAGACGCGAATCCTGCCGGAGTTGCTGAGCGAGAGCTGGCGGCGGCTGCGCGAGGCCCTGGCGGCTGACCCGGTGGAAGAAGCTAGGGGCTAGATTCGAGATTTGAGATAAAAGCAGGCGCCCGCACTATGGCTCCGGGCTATTTCTGGACTGCCGCAGGACTCCCCGGTCCGGGGCGGCGGGCGGGAATGCGCGTGGCCTCAAAGTTGGTGACGCGCCACATATCGCCGGGCAGCCTTTGATATACCCGCGTGTAGCGGAAACGGCCTGTCAGGGGCTGGCCATCCGATGTTCCATCGACCTGCGCGAGTGAGGTGACGATGGCCACCTGGCCGACCAGCTTGATCTTCTGCTCGGACATCTCCAGGGTGCTCAGGGTGATCGAGCGATTGCTCATGCGGTCAAGGAATTGCTGCTTGGTGTTGACCTCGCCATTGGCGGTGATGCCGAGAAAATCGTCGGAGAGCAGCTTGTCCATGGCAGCGGTATCAGCATTCAACTCAGCGTTGCGCCACTGCTGTTCCAGCGCCTCAATGTGCGCGCGCTCCACCCGTTTGGGGTCACCCTTGGGCTGGTGGGGTTGCGCGAACGCCGGCACATACATGCACAATGCCGCGCAAGCAGCCAGCGAAACCAGCAGGCGTAAGCGAACCTTGGGGCGACGCATAGGTGTACCGGATGTTAGACCGGGAGCCGGAGACGCGTCAAAGGCGGCCTGTGTGAATATCCGCATACTGCATGAGACGTAGAGAACCCAGGCCAAGTACGCGGGGAAAAGTAAACAGGATGTGAGAATTGGACGGTGTTGACGTGAAATCGCGAAGGCTCAGGCGAGAGCGGTGAGGTTCTCGCGGGAGCGCTCCAGCATCTTCTGGTAGAGAACACCGATGGCGTACTGGGCGAAGTGCGGGCTGGCGCGATGAGCATCGGCAGCGGCCTCATCTTTGTATTGCTCGTAGATGAGGACCGTGTCTGGGTCGGCTTCGACCTGGTGCGGGATGTAACTGACGCAGCCGGGCTCCTGCCGGGAGAGGCGGGTGAGTTCGCGAAGGACCTGCGCGATCTCTTCGCGGTCGTCGGGACGGAAGTTCATGCGAACGATGAAGCTGATCATAATGAGGGCCAGACAGTAGACAGTAGTGAGTAGACAGTAAAGTTTAGCCAAGAAGCTGCTCAAAGCCCGGTGTGTTGATGGTCTGCACGCGGTCGGGGCCGGTTGAGATCATGCCGATGCGCGCGCCGGATTCCTGCTCGATGAACTTAAGGTACTCCTGCGCCTTCTTGGGCAGTTTGTCGTACTCGGTGATGCCTTCGGTAGAAGACATCCATCCGGGCATGGTCGTATAAATCGGCTCAATTTTCTTGAAGCCGACGATGTCCGCGGGGATGATGTCCGTGACTTTGCCGTCGATTTTGTAACTGGTGCAGACGGGGATCTCCGGGCACTCATCCATGACATCCATCTTGGTGACGACCAGCCATTGCGTAGAATTAATCATGTTGGAGTAGCGCAGCAGCGGGATATCCAGCCAGCCGCAGCGGCGGGGGCGGCCGGTGACGGCGCCGTACTCCTGCCCGCGAGCGCGGAGGAGTTCAGCGGAGTGGCCGTCGATCTCGGTTGGGAAGGGACCTTCGCCGACGCGTGTGACGTAGGCCTTGGTGACGCCAATGACCGTGCCAATGCGCGTGGGGCCGACGCCTGTGCCGGTGACAGCACCGCCGGCTGTGGAGCTAGAGCTGGTGACGAAGGGATAGGTGCCGTGGTCGATATCGAGCAGTGCACCCTGCGCGCCTTCAAACATCACATTCTTGCCGTGGTCGAGCGCGTGGTTGAGCAGGTATGCGGTATCGGTGACGAAGGGCGCGACCTGCTCGGCGGCGCGGGCGTAGTCCTCATACATCTGGCGCGGGTCGAGTGGTTCGGTGCCGAAGAGCGCATGCGCGATGGTGTTCTTCTCGTGGCAGGCGTTGTTGATGTGTGTGCGCAGCAGCGAGGTGTTGAGCAGGTCAACGACACGCAGGCCGTTGCGGTGGACCTTGTCCTCATACGCGGGGCCAATGCCGCGGCGCGTGGTGCCGATGGGCTGGCGGCCAGGCGCGGTTTCAGCGGCGAGCTCGATCATGCGGTGGTAGGGCAGAATGACCTGCGCGCGATTGGAGACGAAAAGCTGGCCGTCGACGGGAAGGCCGGCATCCTTGAGCTTTTTGACCTCGCCGAGGAAGGCCATGGGGTCAAACACGACGCCGTTGCCGATGACGCCCTTGCATCCCGGGCGCAGCACACCGCAGGGGATGAGCTGCAGCACAAACTTTTTTCCGTGAATGATGACGGTGTGGCCGGCGTTGTGGCCGCCGGCGTAGCGGGCAACGATGTCGAACTTTTCGCTGAGGACGTCGACGATCTTGCCCTTGCCCTCATCGCCCCACTGGGCTCCGAGGATGACGGCGGACGGACGGCTGCTTTTGCTGGCTGACTGGCTCACGGTTCGGTGCTCCGGGAATGGCGCCTGGGGGGAAGTGCGCGTGCGGTTGATGCGCGCGCCCATGAGTCATTTTATCAGGGTTGCGAGGCCTAGCTGCCGGCGACCGTCATGCCCTCGACGCGGATGGTCGGCACGGCACCGGAGCTGCGGAACTCCAGGTCATTGCCGATAGCGGAGACGTTGCGGAACATGTCTTTGAGGTTGCCGGCGATGGTGATCTCTTCGACCGGGTAGGCGAGTTCGCCGTTCTCAATCCAGAGGCCGCTCGCGCCCTGCGAGTAGTCGCCTGTAACCAGATTCACGCCGAAACCCATCGTCTGCAGCACATAGAGGCCGGACTTTACACTCCCGATAATCTGCTCGGGCGTTTCCGTTCCGGGTTCAAGATAGTAGTTGCCGCCGCCGATGCCTGGAGCTCCTGCGAGTCCGCGCGAGGCCTTGTGCGTGGACTGCATGTTGAGCTTGCGCGCGGTATAGGTGTTGAGCATCAGGTTTTTGAGGATGCCGCGCTCGACGATGACCGTGCGCTGGGTGGGCAGACCGTCGCCATCGAAGGGAGACGTGCCGAAGCCGCCCGCTTTGAGCTTGGTGCCGTTGGCGAGAGTGTGGTCGAAGACCATGGTGCCGTCGTCGACCATGGTGATGTTTTCGCCGGCGACCTGCTCGCCGAGTTTGCCTGCAAAGAGAGATGCATTGCGGTAAATGGCGTCGCCGTCGGCGGCGTTGAGCAGGTTGGCCATCAGGCTGCGCGCGATCTCCGGAGCGAAGACCACCGGGCATTGCTGCGTGGAGACTCGTCTTGCTCCTAACCGGCGTAACGCACGGCGAGCGGCTTCCTGGCCGACGGCTTCCGGCGTTTCGAGCAGCGCAAAGGTGCGCGCGGAGCTGGACCAGTAATCGCGCTGCATGGCGCCGGAACCATCCTGAGCGATGGGCGAAGCCGAGAAGCCACAATAGCTGCGCCGGTACTCCGCGGAGAAGCCGCGCGAGTTGACCATGCTGCGGTGCGCGGAGCTGGAATCGAAGCTGGCGCCGACTGAATTCTGGATGCGCGCGTCGAAGCTCATCGCGGCGCCTTCGCAGCGACGGGCTATTTCGATGCGCTCAGCGGGCGGGATGGCGTCGATGTCGTTGAAGTAGAGATGGAGGGAGTCGACATCATTCGCGCCGAAGGCTTCGCGCTCCGGCAGGCCGGCAAAGGGATCGGGGCCGGTGACTTTCGCGAGTTCCACAGCTCCGGAGACGAGGCGTGCGATTCCCTCTTCGCCGAGGTTGGAGGTGGAGGTGCTGGCCGTTCGTTGGCCGGCAGCATCCGTGAAGAAGACGCGCAGGCCCAGCGCGTGCGAGCCGGATTCGACAAGCTGCTCAACCTGGCCGAGGCGCACGTTGGCGTAGAACTCTTCGGCCTCAAAGCCGACGGCTTCAGCGTCGGTGGCGCCAGCACGCAGCGCGTGGCTGACGGCCTGCTCAGCGAGCAGGCGCAGGCCTTCAGATTGCAGTTTCGGTGTGGCCATTGAGAGAACTCTATCCGATGTTTAGCGGACAGGCTCGCCGGAGATGCGCGCTTCGCGACCGTCCGTCGCTTCCTGGAAGTACCAGCCACCAACGCAGAATTCGGAATCGCGCTTGAGCTTGTGCGCGACGTGCGGCCCGGTGGCGCCGACAACGGTACGCTTGTTGAGCTTGAGCGCGCCGTGGCAATCCTTGCAGCGGAATTCGGTATCACCGTCGACGAGCGCTTCCTGCACGTTCTTGACCTTCCAGAAAGGCTCGTAACCGCTGCCGGTGGCGCGGACGCGGCGGCGTTTGACTTCACATTCGTAGAGCTTTTCGGGCATGGCGACGGGTTTGGCGAGCTTAGGGAGCATGGATTCTCTTCGTGGAGCAGGATTGTGAGCGTGGGGGGAGGCGCTGTTTCTATTCTACGCTTCGCAGACGGCGAGCGCCGCCTCTTACCTTCCAGTTCCGCCGACGGTCATGCGATCGAGCTTGACGGTCGGCATACCGACGCCGACAGGAACGCTCTGCCCGGCTTTGCCGCAGGTGCCGATGCCTTCATCGAGCGCCAGGTCGTTGCCGACCATCGAAACGTACTTAAGCGCCTCCGGGCCGTTGCCCACCAGCGTGGCGCCCTTGACCGGCGCGGTGACTACGCCATCTTCAATCAGGTAGGCTTCGCTGGCGGTGAAGACGAACTTGCCGTTGGTGATGTCGACCTGCCCGCCGCCGAAGTTGACCGCGTAGAGGCCACGCTTGACGCTCTTGAGGATGTCGCTGGGA
>Ga0182015_10005665_pt1 | contig 12872 bp, 10 predicted proteins | sample 712P3MmetaG_FD_120478 | JGI IMG/M metagenome (GOLD analysis project Ga0182015, IMG submission 120478) | Permafrost microbial communities from Stordalen Mire, Sweden - 712P3M metaG | ecosystem: Environmental > Terrestrial > Soil > Wetlands > Permafrost | place: Sweden: Stordalen | collected...
CAGCAAGCGCGTGAGGGAGCCACCCGCGCCGGCGAGCGCCCGTGTGCCCGCGCGCATGTCGGGCGTGTAGGCGCCATCCCGGGATAGATGCATCGCGACCATGCAGGCGACGAGCGTCGCGTGGCGGTGACCGTTGCGCAGGCCGCGTGCTTCACGCGCGGTCCGATCGACGATCTCACAGAGGCGCGCCACGGCGAGATCGCCGTCGCCGTAATGAGTTATGTAGGAGTGACTGCCGCTGGCTGCGTCCTCGAGCTGATCGGCGTAGCTGTCGAGCATTGTGATCGCCAGGGACACCCACGGGAAATATGCGGCCAAGGCATTGGCGATATCCCCCTCCTCGCATGTGGATTCGGCGGCAAGGGCGAGCAGCACGTGCGGCGTGAACGCGCTCGCGGCGGCGGTGCGCTCGAACCACTCGAGCGTCCGCACCTCGGACGGGTCGCGCTCGGCCCAGGCTTGCAGGGCCGCGTCGCGGCGCGCGGGATCGGGATCGTGGTTGGCGCTCTGGACGGCGCACATCGCCACCCCAGCAAGCACGTGCGGGCGCACCCGTGAATAGGACGGCAGCGTCGTGCAGCCCAGACGGCAGCACTCGACGAGCGCACGCAGATAACCACCGTCGTCCTTCCACGGATGGTGGCGGTAGTAGTCGGAGATCGGCGCGCCGGGGTCTAGCGCCTCGCTGAGCGCGAGGTGTAGCTGCTGGGCGTTTGCCTGGCCCGGGTCGCGCTCGCTTACGTTGTCGAGGAAGTCCCAGATCGTCTGATAGGCAACGAGCAGGCGCAGCAGTCGTTGATCTCGGCTCCTCGGCAACACCCAGAACAGCGCGGCGCCCTCGGAGTGATCGCGCTTATACGTGAGCGAGTGCAGCGCGTCTTCGCGCAACGGCAGATCGGGGATCGCCTGCGCCCGGGCACGCCAGGCGTCGATCTCACGGGAAACCGCCGGCAGACCCCACAACAGCTCACGGGTGGCTGCCGCCAGCAGTACCCAGGCTTGCCTGGGACCGAGCGGCGCTGGATCGATCTTTCGTGATGCCGGGATATTTCCCGAGCCTAGAAGATCGATCGGGTGGCAAGTTTGCGCTCCCGAGGACTACACGTATGGACGCACGCTGGCGGCGCGATAGCCCAGCAACGCGACGAGCGCGACCGCGACCACGCTGACGAGCGCGAAGCTGGCGAGCGCGAGCAACGCTCCGGCCGAGAAGACGATCGGGAAGCCCGTGACGCTCGCCAGCGCATGGCTGATGAGCAGCTGTCCATAGATGCCGCACAGCGCGCCGATCAGGCAGCCGGCGCCGAGCAGCAGGCCGCTCTCGCAGAGCAGCGCCCGCCACAACACGCCGCGCTCATAGCCCTGCACCTTCATGCGGGCGAGTCGAGGACGGCGCTGCCAGATCATTGCCCCCATCGCGATCGACATCGCCAGCACCGTCGCAATCAGCACGAGCGTCGCGATCTGCGTCAGGCGTGAGAGCCCCTGACGACTTGCCGCTCGTAGGCTCTCCTCGCGCTGGCGAGCGCTTTCGACAGTAAGCCCCGATGCCGGTCCGAGCGCTTGGCGGATCTCACTACGTACCGCCTGCGGGTGAGCCCCCCGCTCGAGCATGACGTTGTAGGCGCTCGGGTCGGTGCTGCCCCAGGCGCGCGCATAATCCGTGGGGTTGAGGATGATCGCGCCGGGCGGCCAGCCGAGATTCGTAGTCAGCGCGGCAACGCGGAACGTGGCCGGGACTGGGGAAGGCAGTGTGAACCACTGCCCGATGTGCAAATGATTCTGAGTGGCGATGGCCTGCGAAACAGCCGCCCAACCACCGGCCCTGAGCCTCGCGACCGCAAGCGCGAGGTTACCTTCGACGAGCTGGCTCGGTGGAAGCGGGTGAACAGCGGTGTCCGGCGGCGCCAAGACCCACACGTGACGATCGCCGTAGTCGAGGAAGCCGGCGTGGTACAGACCGACAGCTCGAACTCCGGGAAGCGCCGTGAGCGCCATAGAGGCACGATCGCGAAACGGGGTCGTCGCGAGCAGATCCTGCGTGCCCGGCGGGGCGACCCAGAAATCGGCAGCCACGGCCGCGTCGTGGGCCAAGCGATCCAGCCCACGCTGGAGATTGGCGTGTGCTCCCTGAATCGCGACGCTGCCGAACACGGCAATCGCTCCGGTTGCCGCGATCGCGATCGATCGCGCACGCGTCTTGGGTGAGCGTAATTCGATCACGGCGATCCGGGTCGATGCGGATCCGAAGCGCGTTTGCAAGCGATCGAAGACGGCGATGACCGCATCGAGCAGGAGCGGCAGGAGTAACAGCAGCGCGATCACCAAGATCACGCTGCCGAGGACAGCCGACTGCGGCGCGGCGAGGAGGATCGCCATCGTCAGCGCAAGGCACGACAACCCAGCAGTAAGAGCTCCAGCCGTCCGCCATTCACGGAGGTGATGCTTGCGAGGCATCGAAGCCGCGGCCGAGCGCGAGAAGATCTCTCGCAGCGGGATCAGCACCCCTACGCAGGCGGCCAGCAGCCCCGCGCCCGCGGCGATCACGGCGCTCTGCCAGGTGATGATCCGCTGCGACCCCACGGGAAACGCAAACGACAGATAGCCGGGATTCGATCGAAATACAGCGATCGAGAGCAGATCTCCGAGCGCCAAGCCGATCAGCGCGGCCAAAGCACCGAGCACGAGCGCGTCGAACAGCAGCGCCTCCACGATGTCCAAGCGTGTCGCGCCGTTGGCGCGCAATCCTCCGACCAGGCCCTGGCGTAGCGGCAGCGTCAGCAGCATTGCGCTCAGCGCGAACAGAAACCCGACGAGGGCGCTGATCCCCGAGAACAAGCTCTCACCCTGGTTGGCCGGCGCGGCCGCGACCCTGAATAGAGTCACGTCGAAGTTGGCCGGCTCCACGTTCAAGCGATCCGCCGCGAGCCTCAGCAACCCTGCCCGCACCTCACGATCGTGCCCCGGCATCGCCTGGACAAACACGCGCGTGATGCGGCCACGCATCCCGGTGAGCCTCTGCGCATAGGCCAGTGGCGCGACCGCGACCGGACTGTGGGCGAGTGCCCCAATCGCCTTTACGCCCAGTTCGGTACCGACCAATGCGGTGACGCTACTCGCGCCGATCTGGAGCTTAATCGGCTGCAGCGATTGGACCCCGATCCCTTCAGCGACCGATGTTGGCAGCGCGAGCGCCCCCAGCCGAGCGATCTGGGCGTAATGGAAATTCCGCAAGAACGGGCTGTCCTGCAGCGCCGAGGATGGGTCCGTACCGATCAGTTCCACCGCCCGCTGACCGGTCGGGCCAATCGCATTGGCGGGCTCCTCGAGCACTGGCGCCGCCGCACGTACACCGGGCAGACGCGCTACCTCGCCCAGCAGTCGCTGATCGAAGCCCTGCCGGTCGCGCGACTCGAGCTGGTACTGCATCTTGCCCACGATCTCGTTCGCTAATTGCGCCACCGAGCCGTTGAGGCTTGCGCTCGCGACCTGGGAGGCAAACAGCAGTGCCACGCCGACGGAGAGACCCAGAACAGCCAGCAGCTCCTGCACGAGCACGATCCTCGCCTTCAGCCGGACGCGATACAGATGGGCGATGCTGGACAGACGCATCAGCTGACTACGGTCTCTCGAGGGGAGCGCATACCTGGTCGGGCTCGTAATCTGAGAGCCGGCCGTCGCGCAGGGCATGCACACGGTCGGCGAATACCGTCGCCTGCGGATCGTGGGTGACGAGCAGCACGGCGGCGCCGCGCTCGCGACAGATCTCGCTGAGGAGCTCCAACACCTCGCCGCCACGCTGGGAATCCAGGCTTCCTGTCGGCTCGTCCGCGAGCACCAGCTTTGGTTCCAGCGACAGCGCTCGCGCGATCATCACGCGCTGGCGCTCGCCCATCGAGAGCTCATCGGGACGATTGCGCAAGCGCTCACCCAACCCCAGGCGCACCAACAAAGGCTCGACCATCTGCTCCGCCCGGCGTGCATCGCTGGTCAGCCACAGCTTCATCGCGGCGTTCTGCAGCACATTGCCGCCCGGAAGCAGATCGAAGGCCTGATCGATATACCCCAGCTCGTGTAGCCGGTAGCGCGCGCGATCGTCCTCGGAGAGCGCGGAGATCTCCCGCCCGTCCACGATCACCGCGCCGCCGTCGGGCGCCAGCAGCCCCGCAATCAGCATCAGCAGCGTAGTCTTGCCCGAGCCGCTCGGGCCGTACAGCGCCACGAGCTCTCCCCGGGCGATCTGCAGCGAGACGCCGTCAACGGCACGGACGGGCTCCCCATCGCCACCGGGATAACGCTTAACGAGCTCGCGCAGCTCGAGCACTAGGAGGAGATGCCATGTCTGGGATCACGCGCACCCGAACCGGCACCCGGGAAGTCGATGATATTCCCCTGCCGCGCGGGCAGTCTCGGCGTCTCGAGCAACTCGCCACCGGCCAGCGTCGCGACCCGCCCAGACCAGCCGGTCGCGCTGGCATCCGAGACGCACATCAATACGCCAAAGCCCTGTTCCTTAGCCAGCCTGTCCAGCAAACGCGTGACCTCCTCGGCCTCCCCAAGCCCGAGGGAGATCGTCAGATCGTCCACGAGCAACAGCTCCGGCTCGCGAGCAATTCCCTGTGCGAGAGCAACGAGTGCACGCTCCCAGTCGGCCAAGCTCCCCCAGAATTGCTCGGAGCACTCCGACGCTCCGACCCGCTCGAGCGCGGCCATCGCCCGCGCATACGCCTCGCGCTTTCCATACACCGCGAACAACGGCAATGCGACGTTTGCGAGCATCGGCACATCGAGATCCGGCACCGCGGGTCCAACCCAACCGATCTGGCTGCCCAACAGCCGCGAGCGCCGCCGATCGGAGAAACCCCAAAGGTCCTCGCCTTCGAAGCTGACACGACCCCGGTTGGGCTGCTGGATCCCGGCCGCTACCCGCAACAGCGATGTCTTGCCCTGCGCACGCTGCGCCAGCACCGCGAGCACCTCGCCCGCATCGACCTGCAGCGATACATTGATCAGCACCGGGACGACATGCCGACGTCCACGCGAGAAGCTCAAGCAAACCTCCGTCAGCGACAGCACCGACATCGTCAAATCCGCGGAAGCGACGAGGCCGGTCCCGAAGCGGGCGGTCCCGTACCCGCCTGGAAGCGCTGCCCCTCTCTCTGTAGATATTGGCGCAGTGCCTGCAGCCACTTGATCCGCGCATCCCACCATGCGGCGTCCCCCGAGGAGACGATGATGCCCATCAGCCGCCGCCACTCATCGTTGCCGGCCAGCCGGCGCGCTCTACGCGTCCGCTCGCCGAGACCTTCCAGCTGAGCCATACAAGCAAGCTCGGCCTCGCGAACGATCTCGATCATCCTCGGCAGATCTTCCGGCGCACAGAACGAGATCTTGGCGAGCAGCTCCTCACGGACCGGCGGCATCGAGGTCGAAGCCTGTAGCCAATGGTCGAAGTGCTCGACCCCCGCCGCGGTCGCCTCATAAGCGGTCGCGGGCAGGCCGCTGGCCTCAGCGCGAGCGGCCGTGATCGACTGATCACCGTCGAGCGCACGAATCAGCCCCTGCTTGGAGAGCCGCTTGACCGCTTGATAGGCGGTGCCGTGCGCGAACTGCGCTGAGCCAAAGCGCGCCTCCAAGCGGCGCTCCAACTGATAACTGTTCCCAGACTGCTCGATCAGCAGACCCAAGACCGCCTCTCCCGCGGAGAGTGCAACCACCTGTGCAGTAGGACGCACCATTCACTAGAACCGTACCGGACTCTAGGCGTAGCACGGTCTGGTAGCCATTGGGGGGAGGAGTCGCGTACTCTCTGCGACCGTGATCCCGGTCTCGATCAAGCGCGCGCTCGTACTGCTCTGCGCCCCATTGCTCGCACTTGGAATGAGCGCTTGCGCGAACACAACGGACACGAGCGCCTACAAAGGCGAAAATCGCGCGGTCGCGCAGACGATCGCCAACCTGCAGAGCGAGGCGACGGCGGGCGAAGCGCAGAAGATCTGTAGCACCCTGCTGGCGAGCGCCGTGACCACGCGCCTGAGCTCAGCACACGGAGGCTGCACGCAAGCGCTGAAAAACCAGCTCACGCAGGTGGACACGCCCGAACTGACGGTCCAGGAGGTTCAGCAAAACAGCGCCACGAGCGCGAGCGCTCAGGTAAAAAGCATCCACGCCGGCAAGAGCAAGGTCAGCACGCTAACGCTGGTCAAGGAAGCCGGGAAATGGAAGATCTCTGGCCTCGGGTGAGCGGCTGAGCGATCAGCTCAGGGCGCGGCCGTACTGGCGCTCGTAGTACTCACGGTAGTCGCCGGAGCGGATCGGCTCCCACCACCAAGCGTTATCGCGGTACCACGCGACGGTTTCCTGGAGGCCTTCCTCGAAGCGCACCCGCGGTAGCCAGCCGAGCGCGCGGACCTTCTCCGAGGAGAGTGAGTAGCGACGGTCGTGACCAGGCCGGTCGGTGACGTACTCGATCTGTGACTGCTGCGCCCCGGTCAGCTCGATGATCCGCTCCACGACATCCACGTTCGCGCACTCGTCGGGGCCGCCCGCGTTGTAGACCTCGCCGGGAACGCCGTGCTCGAGCACGTGGCCGATCGCGCGCGCGAAGTCGGTGGCGTGGATCCAGTTGCGCACCTGCATGCCGTCGCCGTACACCGGCAGCGAATCGCCGTGCAGGGCGTTGAGGATCATCAGCGGGATCAGCTTCTCGGGATATTGGTAGGGCCCGTAGTTGTTCGAGCCACGACAGATCACCGCCGGCAGGTCGTAGGTGTGGAAGTAGCTCTGCACGAGTAGGTCGGCGCCCGTCTTCGTCGCCGAGTAGGGCGAGGAGGGGCGCAGCGGACTCTCCTCCGTGAAGGAGCCCTGCTCGATCGAGCCGTATACCTCGTCGGTAGAGACCTGCAGGTAGCGCAAGCCATGCTCACGCGCGGCCTCCAGCAGCACATGCGTGCCGAGCGCATGAGTCTTCACAAAGGCATCGGGCTCGGCGATCGAGCGGTCGACATGCGTCTCCGCGGCGAAGTTGACGATTGCATCTGCTTGGCTCGCCGCGATCGCCCCCACAACCGCCTCAGGGTCCTCGATCGCGCCTCGGATGAAACGAAAGCCGTCACTGTCGGCGACCTCGCGTAGGTTCTCCTCGCGGCCCGCATACGTGAGCTTGTCGAGCACCGTCACCTCATCGCCCTGTTCGGCGATGCGCAGACGCACGAAGGTCGAGCCGATAAAGCCGGCGCCGCCACATACGAGGAGTTTCATACGCGCATCATTCCATCACTCGCCGCTCATGGGGTGGTACCGGACCCCATCACTCGCCCTCATGGGGTGTGCAGGATCCCGTTCTTAGCGGCCAGGTAGCCAGCAAGACCATCCTGCCAGGGCGGCATCGGCAGGACGTCCTCGCGCTCGGACTCCAGCGCCGACCACGCCGGGCGGGGGGCGGGGCGTGCCATCTGCTCGCTGGTGGCCGGCTCGACATCGCAGCTCAACTCGGCCTGGCGGAATATCTCGCGGGCGAAGCCGTTCCACGAAACCCGGCCTGAACCAGTCAGGTGGACCAGCCCGCTCACCTGACGTTCGAGCAGCCCAACCACGGCCGGAGCGAGGTGGCCTGACCACGTGGGCGAGCCGATCTGGTCCTCGACGACTTGCACAGCGTCGCGCTCGCTTGCCAGACGCAGCATCGTCGCGACGAAGTTGGGGCCGTCGACCCCGTAGAGCCAAGCCGTGCGTACCACGCAGTGCTGGGACGAGGCGGCGAGCACCTGGCGCTCGCCGTCGAGCTTGGTGGAGCCATAGACCGAGCGAGGGCCGGTGGGGTCGGACTCGACGTAGGGTCGCGGGCGACCGTCGCCGTCAAGCGGAGCGGTGCCGTCGAATACGTAGTCGGTCGATATGTGTAGCAGCGGAGTGCCAATCTCAGCGGCGGCTCGCGCCAGGTTGCCGGCGCCGTCGGCATTGACCGCGTGAGCCTGGGCCTGCTTGGTCTCGGCGCCGTCGACATCGGTCCAGGCGGCACAGTTGATGCTCGCCTCGGGCCGCTCCGTCGCGAAGAATGCACTCACGGCCGCGGCGTCGGTGATGTCCAGCTCGGGCAGGTCGACCAGCACGAGCTCGTGCCCGGCACGCTCGGCGACCCGGCGCACATCGTGGGCAAGCATGCCGGCAGCGCCTGTGATCAGTAGTCGCATCAGCTCCTCGTTGGGTCGACCCGACGGATCACAGGATCGAGATGTCGGAGTTGTCCCCGACCATGAAGCGATACGCGCGAGGCTGGCGGTCGCCGCGGCGAATGGTGACGTTGCGTCCGAGCAACGAGCTCTCCATGCGCCCGTCGAGGTCTGAGACGGCGCAGCCGGCAAGCAGGATCGAGTGCTCCACCTCGGCCCCGGAGATCGAGCAGTTCTCACCGATCGCCGTATAGGGACCGATGTAGCAGTCGCTGAGCTTTACCCCGGCGCCAATCACCGCGGGCCCGCGCACGGTCGTGCGCTCCAGGCGAGCGCCGGCCTCGATCACAACGCGGCCGTCGACCTGCGAGTCGATCAGCTCGCCCTCGATGCGCTCCTGGAGATTGTCGAGGATCAGGCGGTTGGCCTCGAGCATGTCCTCCAAGCGCCCCGTGTCCTTCCACCAGCCCTGCACGATGTGCGGCTCGACGCGCATGCCGTCGTCGACGAGGTGCTGGATCGCGTCGGTGATCTCGAGCTCACCGCGGGCGGAAGGCTTGATCGCATGCGCCGCGTCGTGGATCGCGGCGGTGAACATGTACACGCCGACGAGCGCCAGGTCGGTTGCGGGCTCGGCGGGCTTCTCGACCAACCGCAACACCCGGCCGACTGGGTGGGCGGGCATCGGATCGCTCGGGTCTGCCGGCGCGAGCTCGGCGACCCCGAAGTTCTCCGGGTCGGGCACCGGCGTGAGCAGGATCAGGGCATCCGGCTCGTGCTCGCGGAAGGCGGCTACCAGATCAGAGATCCCGCCCTGCAGCAGATTGTCGCCGAGGTACATCACGAACGGGCTCTCGCCGAGGAACAGCTGGGCGGTCAACACCGCGTGGGCCAAGCCGAGCGGCTCGTCCTGCACGATGTAGGTGATCTGCACCCCGAACTTGGAGCCGTCGCCGGCGGCTTCGCGAATCTCCTGGCCGGTCTCCGGGGCGATGATGATCCCGACCTGCTCGATCCCTGCCTGCGCCATCGCCTCGATGCCGTAGAACAGCACCGGCTTGTTGGCGACCGGCACGAGCTGCTTGGCGCTCGTGTGCGTGATCGGGCGCAGGCGCGTGCCCTTGCCCCCGGAGAGGATCAATCCCTTGAGCGGCTCCATGGGGCGGAGCCTACCTGGAGCGAGGCACAGTCGAGCGGTCACGGCGGCACAGCGCCGCCGATCTCATCGAGACGCGGACAGAGTGTCCGCGGAGCGCGTCATGTCCGCGGAGGGAATCAATACAGACCACCGAGCTTGCGGTGATCCCAACTCGCGCGGCGGCGCTCGATGAACTCGAGCCCCACGCGCTTGACGGCCTGGGCGGCGACCACATCGCGCACCTCAGGCGGCAGCTCCAGCGGCGGCTGCTCGCCACGGGGGACCGAGTTGCGCAGCAGAATGTCCCCGCCGAGCGCAGCTACCAGCTCGAGCTCGCGGTGGATCACGACCTCGCACTCGAGCATCACCCCGCGCAGCTCCGCGTACTCCTCGGCGGCCTCGACCTGCAGGGTGGTGCGCGGGTCGCGTTCGAGGTTGACCACCTTCTGCGAAGCCCCATACGTCCAGGCCCAGATCCGCGGGGTTGGCCGGACGGGCGGGGTTGGCGCGGCAGGTGTGGTTGGCGAGGCCGATCCATCGGCGGAGGACTCCCGCAGCACGTACCAGAGTGGCATCAGGTGCGGCCACCCGCGCGGGCCCACCGTGGCGCAGGTGACAGTCCGCTCTCCGTCGAGGAACGCGGCAACCTCCGCGTCGGTCATCGTGATTTGGGCGCGACGGCTCATGCGGCCCCGGCCCCGATTTGGGGGCGGCGGCTCAGGGCACGGCGGTCTACGGTGCGGCGGCTCGCGGCGCGGCGGCTCATGTAACGCCGGCCGGCACGGCGTGGGCCTCGCGCAGCTTGGCCACCGCCGCGCGCACGGCCTCACGGGCGTCCTGCGGCTCGAGCACCGCCGCATCACCGGCTTCCTTGAGGATCTCGCGCACCAGCCAGTCGGTGCCCGCGAAGCTCAGCTCGACCACGACCGAGCCGTCGTCGCGCTCCTCCACGACGCGCCTCGCCTCGCGCGCCCAGCGCGCGCGCTCGGGAAAGACGAGCACCCGCGCCGCGCGCGAGGTCTCGACCTCGCCGGTGCGCAGCCAGCCGTCGACCTCCGCCGCCGGATCGACCTCCGGCCGCGGCTCGAAGCACTCCTCGGTCACGTTCACACTCTTGATCCGGTCCAGGCGGAAGTGGCGCATCGCGTCGCGCTCGGGATCGAACGAGGCGACGTACCAGCCCTCGCGACCGTTCGTCAGCGCATAGGGCTCGACCCGGCGCTTGACAATCTGATCCTCGTTCTCCTTGTAGTACTCCAGCTCGATGATTTGCCGCTCGACGATCGCGCTGGAGACCACCCGCGCCACCGCGGAATCGTCGCCTCCGGCATGGGCGACCTGCAAACCCTGCTCCATCGGGTCCTCGCCGAGTGCCGCGACGATCTTCTCGCGCGCCGAGGTGAGCGAGCCCTCCGGAATGTGCTCGCCGATCAGGTCTATCGCCGCCACCAGCGCCTTTGCCTCGACGGGCAAGAGGCGCGCGGGCCGGTCGAAGTTGTCGCTGTAGGGCTCGGGGTCGACCTCGATCTCCCCCTCCTCCTCCTTGATCTCGGCGTAGAGCACATACGAGCCGCCGCCGAAGTTGACGACATTCAGGACGTTGAGATCCTCACGCAGCTCCTCATCTGAGAGCTGCAGCCGCTCGCAGACCTCGGCGATCTTCACCCGGCCCAGTCCCCCGGCCTGCGCGCCACCCGCTCGCCCGGCCTGGATCAGGATGCTCGCGAGCGTCACCAGGCGCGCGAAGCGCTCCGGGCGGATTGCGGTGTCGCCGCGCGCAGCGGACCCGTCGCCTTCGCCCGCGCCGCCAGCGCTCCCTCGGCGGCTGGTGCGCGTGGGCGTGGAGGCGCGCGCGGCGCGCGTCTTGCGGCCGGCGCCCTTGGCCTCCGCAGCGTCTGGCAGCTCCTCGCCGTGGTGGCGCTCAAGCGACTCCACGCGGCGCCCGAGCTCCTCGGTCAGCTCCTCCGGCCCGAGCAGATGCGCGTGCGCGCCGAGCCCGAGCACCCACGAGACGAGGCCGCGGGGGTTGGAGTAGCTGGTCAGGAAGAGCTTGTCGCCATTGCCCACCTCATCGCTACCGGCCACGTCGGAATCAGCGTCGCGGATCTCGCCGCCGACCACGTCGGGATCGGCGTCGCGGATCTCGCCGTAGCGGCCGAAGTGGCGTTCGATCTGCCAGGCGATGCGCTCGGAGATCAGTATCTCGGCCACACCTTGCTCCTCACCGAGCTGCCAGTCGGCGCGGTTGGCGTAAGAGCGCGGGTCGAAGTCAGCCGGACGGCGAAAGTCGTGCTCGGCCTTGGTCGCATAGGAGACCTTGCCGCGGATCCGCGACAGGCGAAACACACGGATCGCCTTGCGCTCGTGGGCGTATCCGAGCAAATAGAACTGGCCGCCCTGGAACAGCAGGTGATACGGATCGACGCGGCGCGAGCCCACCTCGTCGCGCTCCATCGTGTAGTAGTCGAAGACGATCGTCTTGTTGCGGAAGATCGCCGTCTCCACCTTCGCCAGGCGCGCTGAGAGCTCATGGCCACCGGCGGAGGCCGTGATGCCGAGCGCGACCGATTGCTGCTCGGGCGCCCGCAGCGGGCTGGGACGCCCCCAGGTGATCTGCTGCAGCGCGAGGCGCAGTGGCTCGGCGTAGGCAAATTCGCCGTCGAGCAGGCTCAGCGCGGTCTGCAGCGCCGCGAGCTCCTTGTCGGAGAACGCGATCGCGGGCAGGTGGAAGTTCTCCGGGCGCAGCGAGTAGTTCTCCTGCTCGGCCGCCCCATCGGCGGGACGCTCGACGGTCAGCTGAATGCGCAGCGATTCGAGCTCGGAGCGGTCCGCGTAGAAGCGCCGCGCGAACGCGTCCTCGTTCATGCCGCTGTAGCCCTCCACGTCGCGCCGGATCTCCAGGGCAGTGACCGGGCGGCGCTCGGCCATCAGGTAGGAGATCAGCGACAGCTGGCGGATCAGCTTCTCGGTGTCCTTTGCCATGGACTCCAAAAGATAGAAGCCTGCGGCGAGAGGATTCTCGTGCGGGGGCACCGCGCTCGCTATTTGCGGACTTTCACGCGGGCGTTTCGCGGCCTCGACGCGGCCCAGTCGATTCTCGGGCGCTACGCGGCTTTGCGTACTTGCTCTGAGAGCTCCGTGCCCACTGTGCTTACGCGGCTTTGCGTACTTGCTCTGCGGGCTCCGTGCCCTCTGTGCCCTGCCTGCCCCGCTCGGGGAAGAAGGCGCCGCCACCGATCGCGCGGTCAAAGCTCGACCAGCGCTTGCCGGGGGCGAGCTCCTTCTCGAGGCGATCGAAGCTGCCGAGCCGCCCGCCGAGGTTGTCGATCATGTGCACGAGCGTCGCCTCGCGCGTGCACGGCACCACCGGGCTGCCGTGCTCCAGCGAGCCGTGGTGGGAAAGAATGATGTGCTCGACCGCCCGCGCCAGTTCCGCCGGGAAGCCGTCGATGTCCTCGATCATGCGGCGGATGCGGTAGTAGCCGAGCGGGATCTCTCCGAGCAGCCGCCCCGCGTCGGTCAGGTCGATGATCTGCTCCCGCCCGCCGCAGTCGGTGTAGGCC
>Ga0182015_10005667_pt1 | contig 12869 bp, 7 predicted proteins | sample 712P3MmetaG_FD_120478 | JGI IMG/M metagenome (GOLD analysis project Ga0182015, IMG submission 120478) | Permafrost microbial communities from Stordalen Mire, Sweden - 712P3M metaG | ecosystem: Environmental > Terrestrial > Soil > Wetlands > Permafrost | place: Sweden: Stordalen | collected...
CCCATCTAAAGCTCAGGCTGCCAACAAAACGCGCCTCGCCCCTGATCGGCCTTCCCCGGAACATGGTGCTCAACACACCATACCTCCCCTACAACAAAAACAACATACAAGCCCCTGAGGGCATTGCCTCCGCATCAAGCCCGCTTTGCTCATTTGGGCTGTTTCTTTTTCCTTCCACTACTGGGCCACAACCGTGACCGCAACAGGAATGCTATGCGGCGGCAAGCAGGCGTTCGCATCGCAAGCCTGATAGCGAAGCGCCCCCTGTAAAAGATGCTCACCCGGCTGCGCCGTCATGTGCGCACGCAGAACGAACTCGCCCGTGTATACGCTGAGTTTGTCGTGCGGAGCAACCTGCAACGCGTACTCGACGCCCGGCGGGAAATCCACCGCTGTGACGTTAAGACCGGGGCCTTCGATCACTGCCAGCCTCGCCGGAATCAGCGACTTCTCCAGGGGCGCGTGCGAGTTGATATGCAGACCATTGGCTACGCTGAAGTGAAGATCAATTTGTACCGCATGGCGCGCAGACACAGTTACGCGCTCAGGGTAGAGGAACTGGACAGCTGCCTCGTCGCCTCGCGGGTTACCCGGCAACGGCAGTGGATGATCTTTGATCACTTGCGCCCCGGACACGGCCGCGCAGAAACACGCTGCGAGTCCGATCGCCAACAGCGGCAGCCAGGAGCGAAGCACGTTATTGGCCTCCAGTAGCCAATGCCTTTTTGATGCTGGCTTCCACTTCATCCTTTGACACCAGGCCAGCGGTTTCCGCAACAACCTTCCCGTCTCGGCCGACAAAGTATGAGGTCGGAAGAAACTCGACGCCGCCATACTTACGCGACATCGCATCTTCTCCCACCAGCAGCGGATAGTTGAGTCCCTGTTCCTTACCGAACTTGGCCAGCTTCGCTCGCGGAGTGTCGGCGTCGTCTTCAGAAACGCCCAAAATCTCGAAACCCTGGGAAGCGTATTGGTTGTGCAAGGCGACAAACCACGGCATTTCAATCTTGCACGGCGCACACCAAGTCGCCCAAAAATTGATCAACACCGCTTTGCCCTTGTAATCGGCGAGCGAGATCTTCTTGCCGTCGACCGTCCTCAAGCTGAATTCAGGTGCGCGCTTGCCGCGCAGATCGGGCATTCCCTCGTCGGCCGCAACGTCTTGCTGGACAGACTGGTTATTGGCGCTTTCCGGAACGAGGGTACCTGGCGCCTGGTGCTGGGCAAACTGCTTGCGACGCTTGTAATTGGTGTATCCCGACCACACCATCAGCGCGAACGCGGCGAGGACGAGAATAATGACCCATTGATTGCGCTTCACGTCTCCATTCTAACGGACGCGGTGAACAGTCTGCCCGCCGGCCCATGCCTGGCGACAGGACAGATCCGGAGCTTGGCGACAGAACGGATCCTGATACGATCAATTGTTTTGCAATTGGCAAGGGAATGAATTCACCCACTCCAGCACAGTTGATACGCATAGAAGCCGAAGCATTGCTAAGACTTGCGGCCCGGCTTGAGGACGGTATGTCGGCGGACTTCGGTCGCGCTCGAGAGCTGATACTCGAATGCGGTCGCCGTCGCGGGCGCGTGGTGGTAACCGGCATCGGCAAAAGCGGCATCATCGCGCAAAAAGTGGTTGCAACCTTCAACTCCACGGGAACGCCGGCCCTATTCCTGCATCCGGCCGAGGCATTGCACGGCGACCTGGGTATGCTGGCCACAGGAGATGTGGTGCTGGCGCTCTCCTCCAGCGGCGAGACGGAAGAGATTCTGCGCCTGCTGGCCACCCTCAAGCGCGTTGGAGATGCCCTGATAAGTTTCTGCTGCGCAATGGGTTCCACGCTGGCGCTGGCCAGCGACGTGGTCCTGAACGTGAGCGTGGAACAGGAAGCCTGCGGCATGGGTCTGGCGCCTACCGCCTCGACCACAGTCATGTTGGCCCTGGGCGACGCGCTGGCCATCGCCGTCTCCCAGAAAAAGGGCTTTCGCGCTGAAGACTTTGCCGATTTGCATCCGGGCGGCAGGCTGGGCAGGAAACTCGCCAGGGTCAGAGAATTAATGCACTCTGGCGATGCTGTCCCCACAGTATCCCCGGCCACGCTCATGCCGGCTGTGATTTACGAAATGAGCCGCAAAGGCCTGGGCATGACCACGGTAACGGACGGGCCAAAGCTGGTCGGCATGCTCAGTGACGGCGACTTGCGACGACTGCTGGAGACCAAGGGTCCGGACGCGCTGACCATGACTGCAAGCGACGCCATGAATGCAACGCCCAGGACGATTTCCTCCGATGAATTTGCCACACGCGCGCTCAGCATGATGGAAGAAAGAAAGATCACCTCGCTGGTGGTGGTCGACCCCGCCGGCGACGTGGCGGGCGTTCTCCATCTTCATGATTTATGGGGACTTGACCTCATCTGAGGCACCGGCCCCTAGGAGTCCGCCTGAGCCGCCGCGACGCTGTCGTAGTTCTTGATCAGGGTATTCGCGTGGGTAAGCTCAAGCAGTGCGGCGATTCTGAAATTGACCGCTACCAGCCGCAGATGACGGCCATGGCGTTTGCCCGAGACGTAGTAATTGAGCAGGGTTCCAAGCCCGGCCGAGTCCATGTAGGGTGAATCCGTCAAGTCAACGATCGTTACTTTCTCCGTGCCGCTCATGAGAACCTTCTGAAAATCAAATAGATTGCTCAGGGTAATCGGCCCGTGCACGTTAAAGACGCGGGTCTCCGCCGTGTTGCCGGGAACGACATCAAAGGTCAAAGGTTCGTTATACATAGCATCCGTGATTGTAAAAAGGACGCCCACCGGTTTGATGACAGTCCGGTGAATAACCGGCGCCCTGGCAAGGAACGAATGCTGGTCTTGGGTCACCGGTCATGTGGACTGTCGGTGAACCATTTAGAATGACCTGACGCACATCCAGACAGCACAACCCGGAAAGTATCCCCAGAATGCACCGTTGGTCGAAGCTATTCATTCCCACCTTGCGCGAAGCCCCGGCCGATGCCGAGGTCGCAAGCCATAAATTTCTGCTGCGCGCCGGATATATCCGTCAGATAGGCGCGGGCATCTACTCCTATCTCTTCCTGGGTCAGCGCTCCATTAACAAGATTCAGGGCATTGTCCGGCAGGAAATGGACCGCATCGGCCAGGAGTTCCTTTTGCCGGCACTGCATCCTCGCGAGCTTTGGGAGGAGAGTGGGCGGTGGACCAGCATGGGCCAAAACTTATTCAAACTGCAGGACCGCAAAGGCGCGTGGCTGGCCCTCGGTATGACTCACGAAGAGGTGATGACCGACATCGCCCGCAAAGAACTCCGTAGCTATAAGCAGTTGCCGCAAATCTGGTACCAGATTCAAACCAAGTTTCGTGACGAGCCAAGACCCAGGGCAGGCCTGCTGCGGGTTCGGCAGTTCCTCATGAAGGACAGCTATTCGTTTGACCTCGACGATGCCGGCCTGGATGCCAGCTACCTAAAGCATGACGCCGCCTACCGCGCGATATTCACTCGCAGCGGTCTTAAATTTGTTGCGGTTCAGGCGGACTCCGGCGCCATGGGCGGCTCCCAGTCGCAGGAGTTTATGGTGTACGCCGAAGCCGGCGAAGATCTGATCGCCAGCTGCCCCAACTGCAACTACGCCGCAAACGTCGAGAAAGCGACCTCCCGGCTGCCCCAAGTCGATGACACCCGACCCTCCGGAGACGGCGCGCAGGAACTGGTGCACACGCCGGGTCAGCGCACCATCGACGACGTAGGCGCGTTTCTCCACCTGGCGCCGGTTCACCAGGTTAAGACCATGGCCTACATGGCCTTAACCGTGGCGGCGAAAGTAGGCGCGGCGGAAACGGCTAGCCCAGTGGTGGTCCTGCTGCGCGGCGACCACACACTGAACCCGGCGAAACTTGCTGGCCTCTTTCCTTCCGCGAGGGAAATCCGGCCCATGGTCGCCGAAGAGATTCTAAGTACGTTTCACGCTCCGGCCGGTTATCTGGGCCCGATCGGTCTGGAAACTCTGGCTCCCGGCGAGGAAGCCGAGGCCGGCAAAGTGACCGTCGTGCTGGATAGCGCTCTCGAAGGCCGCCAGAATCTGGTCGCCGGGGCCAATCGAGAGGAATATCATTTGCGCAATGTGACTCCGGGCCGGGATTTTGTCCCGACCCTCACTGCTGACGTTCGCAACGTGATCGAAGGGGAGAGCTGTCCGCAGTGTTCAGCTTCGCCAAGCAGTCCGCTCAAAGTGGCGAAAGCCATTGAGGTCGGACACATTTTCAAGCTCGGTTACCGGTATTCGGATGGCATGGGCATACGAGTCCTCGACCCCGGCGGCAAGGAAGTCACGCCGATCATGGGCTGCTATGGGATCGGGATCGAGCGCATCCTGACTGCGGCTGTGGAGCAGAACCATGACGCAAACGGCTTCTGGTTAGGACGTTCGATCGCGCCCTTCGATGTGGTGTTGACGGTTACCAATATCAGCGACCCGAATTTGGCGGCCACCGCCGAGCAATTGGCAACTCAACTCGAAGAAGCGGGTTTCGATGTATTGCTGGATGACAGGGACGAGCGCGCCGGCGTCAAATTCAAAGACGCGGACCTGGTCGGAATTCCCTACCGCATCAATGTCGGCAAAAAAGCAGCAGAAGGCAGGGTCGAGTTGGTAACACGGTCCACAGCGAGCAGTCAGGACGTCGCAATCACAGAAATAGTGGCCCGGTTTAAGGAACTGGTTTAGAGAACTGCTTAGGAAGCTGCCACGAAAAGGCAGTTTCCTATCCTGGCACGGGATGGGCAGAGATCGAGATTGGTAGCATCCTACTTTTCGCAGGAAGCCAAGGATGATTCACCCGAAGATTGTCGCAGGAGTTCGTAATTTGGCGGTCAAGATCAAACTCGTACGTCCGCGCTTGCTCGCGCAACATCCGGTGCGTAACGGCATTCTGCTCGTTCTGGGTGGAACCGTCTTATTGGCTCTGGTGGTGGGCGAATCGATTTTCGGCTACTACTACTTCCAATACCGGCACATCGTCGAAGAACGGCTGCAAAAGCCTCTTTTCGAGCAGACTGCCAAGATATACGCCGCGCCTAAGGAGCTGCGTGTCGGCCAGAAGTTGACGCCTCGGACAATCGCCCAGCAATTGCGGGAAGCGGGATACAGCGGTGATAACGATCGCGACAAATCCAAACTGGGTACCTATGCGCTGAATGATGCGAGCATCACCATCCAGCCTGGGCCGCAGTCGTACCACTCCGAACAGGGCGCCACCATCTCGTTCAGCCGCGGTCTGGTCAGCCAAATCTCCGGCGATGGCGGTCAGTCGCTCGATGCGTACGAGTTGGAGCCACAGCTTATTACCGGGCTCTCAGAAAGCCAGAACCGCACCAAGCGACGGCTGATTACGTTCAACGAAATCCCGCCCAATTTGGTCAATGCCGTCACCTCTATCGAGGACAGGCGTTTCTTTGAGCATGGGGGAGTGGACTACTACAGCATGATCGGCTGGATCTGGCATGACTTGCGGCATGACCGCCGTTATGCGGGCGGCGGTTCCACCCTTACCATGCAGCTCTCGCGAGGGCTCTTCCTCTCGCCGGAGCGCCGGATCAAGCGCAAGATCATCGAAATTGCCATTACCTTCCAACTCGAGAATCGCTTCACTAAGCAACAGATCTTCCAGATCTATGCCAATGAGATCCCGCTGGGACAGCAGGGAAGCTTCGCCATCAACGGCTTTGGCCAAGCGGCGCAAACCTATTTTGGCAAGGACGTAAAGGACTTGGATCTCGCCCAATGCGCCATGATCGCGGGCATGATCCAGCATCCGAGTTTTCTTAATCCCTATCGCCACCCTGACCGGGTCGCACAACGCCGCAACCTCGTGCTCGACGCGATGGTGGAAACGGGAAAGATCACCAAGCAGGAGTCCATCGCCGCGAAGGCCGAGCCCCTCAACCTGGCATCGGTCAACATCGATGCAGGCGAGGCCCCATATTTCGTCGACCTGGTACGCGACCGTCTGGCGCAACGCATGGGGGACACGGCTTTCAACAATTCCGGTTTGCGCATTTACACCTCCCTCGATCCCGATCTGCAGCGGGTGGCAACCGAAGCAGTAACGCAGGGCATGAGAGACGTCGATGAGCAGGTGGAGCGGCTGCATGCACGCCAGATCAAGGCGGGTGACGATTCGCCCATCACGTATCCCCAGGTTGCTGTGGTCGCGCTGAATCCGCACACCGGACAGGTGCTGGCTTTGGTTGGAGGGCGAAATTACGGCGCCAGCCAGTTTGACCATGCGGTTCGTTACCGGCCAACCGGTTCCATCTTCAAACCGTTTGTTTATGCCGCAGCCTTCAACACCAGCTTGGCTGGTACGGTGCTAACCCAGCCGGCCTGGACTCCACAGGCTAGCGAGGAGCTTGTATCTTCCCCGCAAACGTCCGGCGCCTCCGCGGATCCGGCGCCCCCCGATCCCGGCAGACAGAGCGGAGTCTTTACCGCCGCCACCCTGCTCAACAATGATTTGACTACCTTTGAGGGCGGCTACGCCCCGAGCAACTTCCATCATGATCAGCGTTTCACCGGACAGATCACCGCACGGACGGCATTGCAATGGTCAGAAAATAACGCGACCGTCTCGCTTGCCCAAATGGTGGGTTACAACAACGTAGCAGCGCTGGCCCGGGATGCCGGAATCAAGTCCGCCAGAGGGACGCCTGCGGTCGCGTTGGGCGCTTATGTCTCCTCGCCGCTCGAGATGGCCGGAGCCTATACCGTTTTCGCCAATGGCGGCGTCAAGATTGATCCCTGGCTGCTGGCGTCCATCCGATCCGCGAACGGGGACGTGCTCAATGACTACCCGGCAAATTCCAAACCGATCCTTGATCCGCGCGTGGCCTATCTGACTGTCTCCATGATGGAGAACGTGATCAATTCCGGCACAGCCGCAAGAGTGCGTTCCCTTGGCTTCACCGCGCCTGCAGCCGGGAAAACCGGCACCTCGCACGATGCCTGGTTCGCGGGCTTTACCAGCAACTTGCTTTGCGTGGTGTGGATCGGCAATGACGACTACACGGACATAAAACTGGAAGGCGGCAAATCGGCCGCGATTGTCTGGGCCGACTTTATGAAGCGCGCGGTCCAGTTACCAGAGTATTCCGATACGCGCCAGTTCCCCACACCACCCGGGGTCTCTACGGTGCGATTGGATAAGGTCACGAACCTGCTTGCCGACGCCAGTTGCCCCACGGGTTACGATGCGGTCTTCCTCGATGGCACCGCGCCAACACAAACCTGCGACCAGAGCGCCGGGGATCAACGAAACGTGTTCCAGAAAATCTTTGGGGTTGGCAAGCAGGCCACTGTCGCTCCGGGAACTCCGGTGAACGGGATGTCGGCGTTACCCTTGCAACCAGCGGGCAGCCAGGCGGCTGCCGCCCCAGGCCAGGTGGGAGCAGTCGCGCCCCCTGCCGAGCCGCAACAGAAGAAGAAAAAGGGCTTCTTCGGCAGGCTATTTGGCAGCGGTAAAGGCGATAACGATAACAAGCAGCAACTGGTGCAGCCAAGCTCTCAGCAACCTCAGTAGCCTAGAGAATTTGGGCTTCAGAGGGATGTGAGAACTGAAGAGAAAGAAACAGCAGGTCCTTCCACTAAGCTCCGCTCCGGATTTCCTGTAGGACTTGGTGGCTAGGAAAGGGACGGGTGCCCCACGTTCGCACCAGCGTACGTGGGCCGATAATGAACTGTTTCGATTGCTTTCCCTGTACCGGTTGAGATCGGGTTGATGTACTAAGAGCTTTGGAGGGGCTTCGCCCCTTCTTTTTCGGCCCACGTACGCTGGTGCGAACATGGGGCACCCGTCCCTTTCCTACGCCACCAAGTCCTACAGGAAATCCGGAGTTTGGATTCAACTACAGTTTCTGGCAATCCGGACACCAGTAGGTGGATCGGGCGCCCGGCCCTTGTTTTTGTGTCAGGATCGTCGTTCCGCAGCGCCGGCATGCCTCTCCTGCTCTCCGATAAACCCACAGTCTCGCTGCTGGATTACTTGCTCCTGTCGTCCTGCGCCCTCCGGTATAGGTCACGATGCCGTCCCCCGCTCCGACTGCCACATTGGCAGCGAGGTAGCGCCGCGCCGTATCAAGCAGACACTCAACCTCCCGCGAGCTCAGGGTTGCGATCGTCCGGAACGGATGTAGACCACAAGCAAAGCAGATTTCTGACTTGAAGACGTTGCCGATTCCTGCCAGGACTCTCTGGTTCAGCAGCACGTTGCCAACTTCTTCCGCGGCGCATTCGAGCATCCGCGCTGCGGCTTCATCCTTCGCGAACGCCGTACCCAACACATCGGGTCCCAACCGGCAACCCCCGCGAATCGCTCCAGAGTCCGCGCGGTGTAGAAGCGGGCTACGGGCACATTGAAACCGACCGCAACAAAATCCGCCGTGCCCACTACCACCCGCATGTGGCTGCGAGCACGCGTCCACCGTTCCCCAAGCCGGTAGATGTGCCAGCTGCCGCTCATCAACATGTGCGTCGCGAGGATGAGGTCCCCGGAGAAATGCACCAGCAGCCACTTGCCGCGCGACTCCACCTGCTCGATGGTGCGCCCGGTTACGGGGCTCTGATCGTGCACGCTGGCGAGCGGCGCGTAGGCGGTCTCAAAACGGGTGACTTTATGACCGGCGAGCGCCTTTTGCAGAGCGCGCGCGGAGCGGAAGATGGTATCGCCTTCGGGCACGAAAAGCCAGCTCTCCTATTGCACTTTGGGAAGACTGGCGTCGCCGGGATGGGTGGCCGCCGGAAGAACGGAGGGCAGCCGCCGGAAGTTGAGACCCATGGGCGCAACATGGAAACCTGCATCCTGCAGAAAGGGCGCCAGAAAATGCTGCGCAGCAGGTTGGCCGTTGATCGCCGAGATCAGCATGCCGCCTCGCTGATCCTCGCGCCGCTCCATATCCTGTTGCGCCAGTGTCGCAAGAAATAGGCTAAGGTCGCGTGCCGTCGCCGAACGTTCCGGTTCTTCACTGGGCAAAAAGACCTGTACGTTCGGTTGGTTGCGCCGCAGGTAAGCCACCAGTTCTCCGTTTCGCAGCACGACGCTGGTGCCGGTACTGCGCGTGAGCATACGCGGTGCTTCCTCGGCGGCCGGCTCGCCCAGGGTCGGCCAGCGCAGCACGGAGCCGTATAAGTTGGCCGGGTCGGTGGCGGCGAGCGACACCATCTCCGGCTTCTCCAGTGGAGGTCCGTTGCGCAAAGAACGAAGCAAATCGACCGCTGCGGGAAGAGCGAACTGGGTAGCGCCCAGACCTGCTACGAAATAGCCCCGGCGTATGCGGCCACTTTCCTCGAGTGCCTTGAGCACGTCGTAGATGGCGCTAAAACCGCCTACCAGATTCTCGCTTGCGGCCGACTCGCGAGTAAGCACGCCGTATCGATTTAATAGCTGGTTGGCGAGGGCGTGACTCCACTCCGTGGGCGACGATAACGATGCAGGAACCAGGCTCCACCGGCCCTGGGCGCTGGGCGGAGTGGTACGCCGCGAGCGGAAGGAGGGCAGGTTGTGCTGCCGCTTCGGCTGACGCGAGGAGACCGGTCGCGCCACATACGCTCGCAAAGCGTGAAAGGTGTCATTGGTTACCAGGCCCCGCCACACCAGGCTCCACAGTGCATCGAGCGTCTCCCCTGGATAGCCGCCGCCGGCAGCCTCGTGCAGTTGCGCAAAGAAAGCGGCGCCGCTGCGGCCGAGTTGCTCCAGCAACGCAAGTTCTCGCGGGCTCAAGGGATTGTCTGCAGCCGGTGCGGCACGGGGGGGTAGCAGAGTCCTCAACTGCTCCGAGAGAAATAAGGCGATGCGCCCATCATGCTCCCCCAGCGAATCCAGCCCACACCAGACGACCTCGCCGGCGGCGATCAAGGTATCCAGACTCCCGGGCGTGTAATGAGCCAGACGTGCGGGCAGGATGGACGTCTCGAGCAGCGAGGCGGCCAGAGGCGCACCCTGCAGATGCTCAATGGTATCGAGCAACGCATCCAAACCTCGCCTGCGTTGCAGCACACCTTGCCAGTGGGTTGAAAGCCTTGCCAGGGCTTGCTGCTCAATCGGCTCCACCTCGCGGCGCAACCGCGCCAGTGATTTGCGGCGGATCAGGCGCAGCACTTCGGCATCGCACCACTCGCGGTAGACGCCGCCAGGACGGAACCCTCCTTCTACGATCCTCCCGTCAAGCAGCAATGTCTGCAGGGCTAATTCCACCTGGGCGGTATCCAGCGCGAAGCGCTCAGTTACCTCTCGCAAGGTGAACGGCCTGTGGGTGCGGGCAAAACGTCGAACCAGTTCCAGCACCGGCGCGACCACTGGTTCCAGCAGGGCGGCCGCTATTCCTGGCGGCAGCGGAATGCCCAGCGCATCGCGATAGCGAGCCGCATCTTCAATGGCGATGAGACGTTTTTCTCCGGCTATCTTAATTTCAAGCAGGCGACGAGAGCGCAGCAGGCGCTCCAGATGATTGGCCAGCTCGTGGCCGGCGAGACGTTTGAGCAATTCCTCACGCGAAAGATCACCGATGCGCAGCAGCAAATCATGGATGCCGTCGGCGGAGCGAACACGCTGCGTTTCGAGCAGGCCCTGCAGCTGCTCTTCCACCTCGCCTATGGCATCGGCATCCAGTAACTCACGCAGGTCAGCATCGCCCAACAAGTCACGTAACTGCTCCTGATCGATGGAGAGAGCCTGGGCCCGGCGCTCCGCCAACGGCGCGTCGCCATCGTAGATGTAATTGGCCACGTAGCTAAACAGAAGCGAGGATGCAAAAGGTGAAGGGATGCGCGTGTCGGCGACGTGCACACGCACGTTGCGCTGGCGGATGGCACGGAGCGTCTCGAGCAGCGCCGGCATATCGAATACATCACGCATGCACTCGCGGTACGTCTCCAGCAGGATGGGAAACGACGGATAGCGTGAAGCGACGGAGAGCAAATCGTAGGCGCGTTTCCTTTGTTGCCACAACGGAGCTCGGCCTTGTGCGCGTCGCCGTGGCAACAGCAGGGCCCGGGCGGCACTCTCACGGAATTTTGCGGCGAAGAGCGCAGTACCACTAAGCTGCCGCAGCACCAGGTCGGTGACTTCTTCCGCATCCAGTAGAACCAGCTCCGGGTCCGGCGCCGCATCGCTATCAGGGAAGCGCAGCACAAATCCATCGTCGCCCCACATCGCTTCTACATCCGCACCGCCGCCGGCACGAATGCGACCGGTGATCGCCATGGCCCAGGGCGCGTGGATGCGGCTGCCGAAGGGCGTGAGCACGCAGACCCGCCAATCCCCCATTTCGTCCCGGGTGCGCTCGATCACGATGGTGCGGTCATCTGGAACCGCAGTGGTGGCAATCTCCTGGTCAGCCAGAAAGCGGATGAGGTTTTCCGCCGCCATGCTGTCGAGATCGTGCTCACGGATCAGACGGCTCAGCGCCGCATTGCGCGGCATTTCTCTCAGCTCACGTATCAGCTGGCCGATGCGGCGGCCAAACTCGAGCGGCCGGCCGGCGTTGTCCCCATGCCAGAACGGCATCTTGCCCGGCTGGCCTGGCGCCGGCGATACCAACACCCGGTCGTGCGTAATTTCATCAATGCGCCACGTCGACGCGCCCAGGATAAAGGTGTCGCCGGTCCGGCTCTCAAAAACCATCTCTTCGTCGAGTTCGCCTACGCGGACCGCCTTGCCGTCTGTTCCGGAGAGGAATACACCATACAGCCCCCGGTCGGGAATGGTGCCGCCGTTGAGAATGGCCAGCATCTTGACTCCATCTCGCGGCGCCAACGTGTCGCGCACCCGGTCCCAGGTGATGCGCGGCCTGAGGTCGGCGAATTCGTCGGACGGATAGCGCCCGGCGAGCAGATCGAGCACGCCGAGAAAGGCTGTGCGAGGCAGGCTGCTAAAGGGCGCCGCGCCTCGAATCATCCGGAAAACCTCTTCCACGCCAATCTCGACCGGAACTGATGGCTGCTGCTTTCTCTCCGCAGCCGTCTTCGTTGATAAGACCGGAGGTTGCGCTACGATCGCCACGATCTGCTGCGCCAGCACGTCCAGTGGATTGCGCAGAAAACGCGTCGATTCCACAAGCCCTTCATGCATGGCGCGGGTGACCGCCGCACAAGCGATCAGGTCGGCACGGTACTTGGGAAAAATTACGCCTTCGCTGGCTGCACCCACATGGTGACCGGCTCGGCCGATGCGCTGCATGGCGCTGGCCACCGATGGCGGAGCCTCGATCTGCACCACCAGGTCGACTGCGCCCATATCGATCCCGAGTTCAAGAGAAGAAGTGGCGACCAGTGCGCGCAGGCGTCCGGCCTTCAACTGCTCTTCGATCTCAGAGCGCTGCGCAGCCGCGAGTGAGCCGTGATGGGCGCGGGCCAACTGCTCGCCGGCCAGCTCATTGATCGCACCCGCCAACCGCTCGGCGATCCGCCGGCTGTTGACGAAGATGATGGTGGAGGTGCGCTGGCGAACGATCTCCACCAGCCGGGGATGGATGGCTGTCCAGATCGAAGTGCGTTTAGGCCCCTGGGAGGCCGCACCGCTGGGTAGTTCTTCCTTTTGGCCCAGTCGGGCCATGTCCTCGACCGGCACTTCGATGCGCAAGTCCAGTTTCTTCGGCTCGCTGGCGTCGACGATTGTGACGGGACGATACGTGACCGCGGGCGAATCCTGCTCGATCATCCCAGCAGCGGCTTCCATATCGTCGCCAGGGGCAGGCTCGGCCGCAGCCGCAGACGATCCTCCAAGGAAGTGCGCTACCTCTTCCAGTGGCCGCTGGGTGGCGGAGAGGCCGATTCGTTGCACCCGGCCCTCGGTGATGGCCTC
>Ga0182015_10005668_pt1 | contig 12865 bp, 9 predicted proteins | sample 712P3MmetaG_FD_120478 | JGI IMG/M metagenome (GOLD analysis project Ga0182015, IMG submission 120478) | Permafrost microbial communities from Stordalen Mire, Sweden - 712P3M metaG | ecosystem: Environmental > Terrestrial > Soil > Wetlands > Permafrost | place: Sweden: Stordalen | collected...
AGTTCGACGAGGAGATCGTCAAGGAGCTGCGCACGCGCGCCCGCGACGTGCTGCTGACGCAGGCGATCGCCAGCGAGGAGTCGATGGATGGCGCGGAACCGGCGCCGGATCTGATCGAGACCGCGGGCGAGCGGGTCGACATCATCCCCTTCGATGATAACAACGCGCAATTCGTCATCAATGCGATGGCGCCCGCCGAAGTCACCTCGATTGTGGTGGATGAGGATTCGCACTCCATGGACATCGCCGTGTCCGAGGACAAGCTCTCGCAGGCCATCGGCAGAGGCGGCCAGAACATCCGTTTGGCGAGCGAACTCACCGGCTGGGAATTGAATGTCATGAGCGAATCGCAGGCCGAGGCGAAGAGCGAGACGGAGTCCCTGGGGCTGCGTGAAACATTCATGAAACAGCTCGACGTCGATGCCGATGTTGCGAGCATCCTGGTGCAGGAAGGCTTTTCGACCATCGAGGAGATCGCCTATGTGCCCGCCAGCGAACTGAACGGCATCGAGGAATTCGACGAGGAAATCGTCAAGGAATTGCGCACGCGCGCGCGCGACGTGCTGTTGACGCAAGCGATCGCCAGCGAGGAATCCGTGGATGGCGCGGAGCCGGCTGCGGACCTGATCGAAATCGCCGGTGAACCGCTGGCCAAAACGCTGGCTCGCAAAGGGGTTCGCACCCGGGATGACTTGGCGGACCTCGCCGTGGATGAGCTGGTCGAGATGGGCGGCATCGATGAGGCGAAGGCCGGACTGCTGATCATGGACGCCCGCAAGCACTGGTTCGCGGAAGAAGCTAAGGTTTAGGAGCAACTATGGCAGATGTTACCGTCGCGCAATTCGCCGAGGTGCTGAAAGTCCCGGTCGATCGGCTGCTGCAGCAGCTCGATCAGGCGGGCATCAAAGTCGACAACGCGCAGGCCATGATCAGCGAGGACGCGAAACATGAGCTGTTGACGCATCTGCGGCGCAGCCACGGTCATGACGACGTACAGGCCGACGCGGCCCCGCGCAAGATCACGCTGCGGCGCAAATCGCAATCGGAACTGAAGCTGGCGAGTCCGCAAGGGCGCGCCCGCACCGTCAACGTCGAGGTGCGCAGCAAGCGCACCTACGTCAAGCGCGAAGTGCTCGAGGATCAGGCGCGCCATCAGCAGGAAGAGATCGATAAATTGCGCGAGACCGAGGAGCAGGCAAAGGCCGCGCTCGAGCGCGCGGAAAATGAGCGCCTCGAGAAGGAGCGCATGGATCGCGAACGGCTCGAGGCAGAGAGCCGGCGGCGCACCGACGAAGAAGTGCGCAAGCGCAGCGCGGAGGAAGAAGCGCGCCGGATTGCGGAAATTCAGGCACGAGAAGTGGCGGAGCGTGAACGCAAGGCCGCTGTCGCGAAGCCCGGCAAGGCTGCGCGCGAGGTGGTGGATGACAAGGCCACCCGCTACGGCCGTCAGGAGCTGCACATCGTCGGCGATGTGAGTTCCCGGCACAAGAAAAAGAAATCGCGCGACGGACGGCGCCGCTCCGTCGGCAACGACAGCGACACCAAGCACGGATTTGAAATGCCGACGGCGCGGGTGGTTCGCGAAGTCGCCATTCCCGAGGCAATGACGGTGGGCGAACTCGCGCAGAAGATGGCGGTCAAGGCCACGGAAGTCATCAAGGTCATGATGAACATGGGCGTTATGGCGACGATCAATCAGATGATCGAACAGGATACCGCGGTCCTCGTGGTCGAGGAAATGGGGCACATCGCGGTATTGCGCAAGGAAAACATCATCGAGGACGATCTGCAGGGAGAGGCCGATTCCTCGCTCGAAGTTCTGCCGCGCCCTCCGGTGGTCACCGTGATGGGGCATGTCGACCACGGCAAGACGTCGCTGCTCGATTACATCCGGCGCACCAAGGTTGCGGCGGGCGAGGCCGGCGGCATCACCCAGCACATCGGCGCGTACCATGTGGAGACCGCGAAGGGCATGGTGACCTTTCTCGATACGCCCGGTCACGCGGCGTTCAGCTCCATGCGGGCGCGCGGCGCCCAGGTGACGGACATCGTGATCCTCGTGGTGGGCGCCGACGATGGCGTCATGCCGCAAACCGTCGAGGCGATACAGCACGCGCAGGCGGCCAAAGTGCCGATCGTGGTCGCGCTCAACAAGATGGACAAACCGGAAGCCGATGCGGAAAAGGTGAAGCAGGAGCTCACCAAGTACGGCGTGATCCCCGAGGAGTGGGGCGGCGAGAACATCTTCGTGCCGGTCTCGGCACGCACCGGTCAGGGCGTCGACCAGCTGCTCGACAGCATCCTGTTGCAGGCCGAGGTGTTGGAGTTGAAGGCTCCGACCACGGGCCTGGCGGCCGGCTACGTGATCGAGTCGAGCCTGGAGAAGGGCCGCGGTGCGGTGGCGACGGTGCTGGTGTTGCGCGGCACGCTGAAACTCGGCGACCCGCTGTTGATCGGCCAGGAATTCGGCCGGGTGCGCGCATTGTTCGACGAGGCCGGCAAGCCCGTTGATGCCGCCGGCCCGTCCATTCCCGTGGTGGTGCTGGGATTGTCCGGCGCGCCGAACGCCGGCGATGAATTGCTGGTGGTTGAGAGCGAGCGCAAGGCGCGCGAGGTGGCGATGCATCGCCAGTCGAAGTCGCGCGACGTCAAACTCGCGCAAAAAAGCGCGAATATGCAGGACGTGTTCTCGACCATGGGCGAGAGCAAGGCGGACCTGGTCCAGCTGTTGGTCAAGGCGGACGTGCAGGGCAGTGTCGAGGCGTTGCGGGATGCATTGAACGCTTTGTCGACCGGCGAGGTCGCCGTCAACATCGTTTCTTCCGGCGTCGGTGGATTGACCGAGTCCGACATCACGCTGGCCGCCGCGTCCAAGGCGCGCATCATCGCATTCAATGTGCGCGGCGATGCGGCAGCCCGGGCGGCCATCAAGGAGCACGGCGTCGACGTGCGCTACTACAGCATCATTTACGAGGCCATCGACGACATCAAGGCGGTGCTCACCGGCATGCTGGCGCCGGAGGTCAAGGAACAGATCGTGGGCCTGGCGGCCGTTCGCAGCGTGTTCCGTTCGAGCAAGTTCGGCACGGTCGCCGGCTGCATGGTGATCGACGGCTACGTGCGCCGCAACTTTCCGATCCGTGTGCTGCGCAACAACGTCGTCATATTCGAGGGCGCGCTGGAGTCGCTCAAACGCTTCAAGGATGACGTCAATGAAGTGCGCGCAGGTACCGAATGCGGCATCGGCGTGAAGAACTACAACGACGTGCAGGAAAACGATCAGATCGAATGCTACTCCCGGGTCGAAGTTGCGCGTACTCTTTAGGCGCCACGCGCCGACAACTCGCCCGTCTGGGCGAGTTGAACGCCGCGAACGCGGCGGCCCCGCAGGGGCGAGGTGCGCAGCACCGAGTAATCTACGGGGTCGAGGCGACCCCGTCCGATAGGTGCTCGCTGCGCGAGCGTGAGACCGTACATGGCCAAAGACAATCCGCGGGCACGGCGTTTGGGAGAACAGATCCAGCGGGAACTTACCGATCTGCTGCGCCGCGACGTCAAGGATGAGCGCATCGGCAACGTCACCATCACCGCCGTCGCGGTCACCGGCGATTTGCGGACGGCGCGGGTTTACTACCTGGTGTTCGGAAGGGAAGGACCCGATCCGAAGGTGCAGCGTGGACTCGAGAGCGCGGCCGGGTTCCTGCGCAACGCATTGTCGCGCTCATTGATGATCCGCTATACGCCCACGTTGAGTTTCGAGCTCGATACCTCCATCGAGCACGGCGTGCGTCTGACCCAGTTGATCGACTCGGTCAACAAGCCCCAGGTGGCCGCTGCGCGGCCGGCCGTCACGGCGCCCGCTGGGCCGGGGAAGGACGCCGGCGCGGAAGGGGGCGAGGATCATGTGGTCGACGCGGGCGATTATGCGCCCCCGGACGAGGCCGGCTGATGCCCCTGGACATCGACGGAATTCTATTGCTGGACAAGCCATTGGGCGTGAGCTCGGCCGGGGCGGTTGCCCGCGTGAAGCGCCTATACGGCGCGCGCAAGGCTGGGCACACCGGCTCCCTGGATCCGCTGGCTTCCGGCATGTTGCCAATTTGCTTCGGGGAAGCCACCAAATTCGGCGCGCAACTGCTCGATGCCGACAAGACCTATCGCGTGTGCGCCCGGCTCGGCGAGCGGACGGCGAGCGCAGACCGAGAATCCGCGGTACTCGAATCGCGAGCGTTGCCTGACTTTTCCGCGGCGCAAATGGAGTCGGCGCTGGCCGGCTTTCCCCGCGAATATTCACAGGTTCCGCCGATGCAGTCGGCGATCAAGCAGGACGGCAGGCCGCTGTACGAGTACGCGCGCGCCGGCATCACGCGCGAGCGCGCTGCGCGCACCATCGTGATCCACGAGATGCGGCTGCTCGATTGGCGCCCTCCCGATCTTTCGTTCGACGTGCGGTGCACGAAGGGTGCGTACATTCGCGTGTTGGCCGAGGATTTGGCGGCGCAGCTGGGGACCATTGCGCATCTGGTGGGTCTGCGCCGCCTCGGCGTCGCACCGTTTGCGGCCGAACCGCAATGGACCTTCGAGGCGTTGGAGGCCATGTCCCCGGCCGAGCGGACGGATGCCCTGTTGCCGGTGGATGCCGCCCTGGCCGACTGGCCGCGGCTGGAGATTCCAAGCGGCGGGGTCAATGCGTTTCGGCAGGGTCAAACCGTTTCAATTCCCGCGGAGATTCCCGGGAATGTTCGAATTTATGCGGCGGGGCTCGGATTCCTCGGTTTGGGGGCGGTTCTGCCGGCCGGCCGGCTGGTCCCGCTGCGTCTCATTGCGAACTCGGAGCCTGTCTAAAGTACCCCTCGTGAATCGTGCTTGAGAGCGGGTTCCGTGACGCGTACAATGCGCGGCTTCTTAAAAGGTCTAAGTTATTGATTGAGGTTTGATTTCAATGCCACTCACTCGCGAAGAAAAGACGGACGTCGTCGGTAAATTCCAACGCAGCGCGCAGGATACCGGTTCGCCCGAAGTTCAGATTGCCTTGTTGTCCGAGCGCATCAACGGCTTGAGCCAGCACTTCACCACGCACAAAGCCGATCATGCATCGCGTCGCGGACTGCTCAAGATGGTCAATCAGCGGCGCAAGCTGCTCGATTATCTCAAGGCCAAGACCCCGGACAAATACGCGCACTTGGTCGAACGCTTGGGCCTACGCCGCTGACGGATGCTTCTGGCCTTGAGTAATTTGGGGCCCGACGTCTCGTTGCTTCCGATCAATCATTCCGACATAAGGGGCTCCATGTGAGCGCTATCAAGCAAAGTTTTCAGTATGGGGACCACACCGTAACCATCGAGACGGGCGAACTCGCGCGCCAGGCCGACGGAGCCGTGCTCGTTACGATGAGCGAGACGGTGGTGCTTGTCACCGCCGTCGGCCTGAAGAAGGCGACGCCGGGCCGCGACTTCTTCCCGTTGACGGTCAACTATCAGGAGAAGACCTACGCCGCCGGACGCATTCCGGGCGGCTTCTTCAAGCGCGAAGGGCGGCCCACGGAGAAGGAGACGCTCACGTCGCGCTTGATCGACCGTCCGATCCGTCCGTTGTTTCCCGAAGGCTTCATCAACGACGTGCAGGTCGTCGCATCGGTCCTGTCGGTCAATTCGGAAGTGGACCCGGACATCGCATCCTTGCTCGGCGCATCCGCGGCGCTCGCAATTTCCGGCATGCCCTTCATGGGGCCGATCGGCGCGGCGCGCGTCGGGTATTTGGCCGGCAAGTACGTGTTGAATCCCACCGCGACGCAGCTCGCAGAATCGAACCTCGATCTGGTCGTCGCCGGCACTGCGGAAGGCGTGCTGATGGTCGAATCCGAGGCGGATGGCCTCGATGAAGACGTGATGCTCGGCGCCGTCACCTTCGGCCACGAACAGATGCAAGTGGCGATCAAGGCGATCAATGCTCTGGCGGCCGAGGCGGGCAAGCCGAAGTGGTCCTGGACCGCGCCGCCCGCGAACACGGAATTGAAGGCGGCCGTTGCAGCGATCGCCGAAAAGAATCTGGTAACCGCGTATGCGATCACCGAAAAGCAGCAGCGTTACGCCAAGATCGGCGAAATCAAGACCGCCGCGCTCGAGGCGCTCGCCAAGGCCGATGCGCAGGGCGCATCGCCGAAGTTCACCGCCGACCAGGTCGGGGGCGAGTTCTTCAATCTGGAGTACCGGCTGGTGCGGGAGCGCATTCTGGACGGACATCCCCGCATCGATGGCCGTGACACGAAGACCGTGCGTCCCATCCAGATTCGCACCGGCGCGCTCGCGCGCACACACGGTTCGGCACTCTTCACGCGCGGCGAGACCCAGGCGCTGGTGGTGACGACGCTGGGCACGGGCCGCGACGCGCAAATCATCGACGGCTTGACGGGTGAACGCAAAGAGCCGTTCATGTTGCACTACAATTTCCCGCCGTTCAGCGTGGGCGAGACGGGCATGATGGGATCTCCGAAGCGCCGCGAAATCGGACACGGCAATCTCGCGAAGCGCGGCGTCAAGGCCGTGATGCCCGGGCTCGAGAAATTCCCGTATGTGATCCGGGTGGTGTCCGAAATTCTGGAATCCAACGGCTCCAGTTCGATGGCGTCCGTGTGCGGCACCAGCCTCGCGCTGATGGATGCGGGCGTGCCCATCAAGGCGCCCGTGGCCGGCGTGGCCATGGGGCTGGTCAAGGAGGGCTCGCGCTTCCAGGTCCTGACCGACATTCTGGGCGACGAAGATCACCTGGGCGACATGGATTTCAAGGTGGCCGGTACCAAGGACGGAATCACCGCCCTTCAGATGGACATCAAGATCACGAGCATCACCCGTGAGATCATGAAGGTGGCGTTGGACCAGGCGAAGAGCGGCCGGCTGCACATCCTGGGCGAGATGAACAAGGTGCTCTCCAAGCCGCGCGAATCCATGTCGGAGTGGGCGCCCACCATCATCACCTTGAAGATCGACCCGGAAAAGATCCGCGACGTCATCGGCAAGGGCGGGGCGGTCATTCGTCAGATCACCGAGGAGACCGGCACGTCGATCGACATCGAAAACGACGGCACCGTGAAGATCGCATCCGTTCAAGGAGCGGCGGGCCGCGAGGCGCAGCGGCGCATCGAGCTCATCACGGCGGACATCGAAGTGGGGCGGGTGTACGAAGGCAAGGTCGCGCGCCTGATGGATTTCGGGGCGTTCGTGACGATTCTCCCGGGCCGCGACGGCTTGGTCCACATCTCCCAGATCTCCGAGGAGCGTGTCGAGCGGGTGGGCGACAAGCTGAAGGAGGGGGATGTGGTTCGCGTCAAGGTGCTCGAGGTGGATCGTCAGGGGCGAGTGCGCTTGTCCATGCGCAACGTGGACGCCGCTTGACATAAACCTTGGATCGCATCCACGGCGTGATCGGTCGCCTTAATAGGGCACGCCCTATCCCGCGGTCCCTGTGCGCGGGACGAACGCCTCGGGCCTGTCGCACCCGCCGGTCGGACGCGGTCGGCATAGCCGCGTCACTTCGTGAGGGGGGCCTCACGTGACGGCGACATCGATTTGTACCCCTCGTCAGGCGGCCGAGCCACCGGGAAAGGCGGCTTGACCCGTTCGCGCATGGGCTGCGGCTGCTGGCTCATGAACTGGCGCAATGCCTGTTCCAGGTGACCGCCAACCAGCGTGTGCGCGGCGCTGCCGTACGAGCGGATCACGTTGACCAGGAATTCCTGGCTCAAAATCGGTTCAGGCAGATGTTCCTGTTCGGCGATCACCTGCAGCAAAATGCTGCGTGTGATGTCCGCATTGTTTTTTTTGTCGACGACGACGAAATCTATTCGTTCGACGACCAGACGCCTGACATCCGATAACGTGATGTACCGACTTTCGACCGTGTCGTAAAGGCGGCGGTTTGGGTACTTTTTAATCACTCGCGGATCGCTCATGGGGCTCCTCGCTCGTGCTTGGACGACGCGCAACCGAAGGATGCCGGCGCGTGCCGATGCCAACGATGACCAATATCGTCGATCATCGGGCAAAGGATAGCGCAACGCAGCGCGAAGGCAACTGTAGATTCGCAAACCGGGCCCTCGGCGTCGGCATCTCTGGATGGGGGCATTTCAACGCTCCAGAGCGAGCACCAACCCCTTCGGTACCCGGTCGATGTTCCATGCGGCCATGGCCCAGGCCCAGGCCTCGGGAATGGAGGCGTCGGCCAGTTCCCTTGGCGGCGCCAATGCGAGCAACTCCAGCAGCTGGATGAGTTGCAGAATCACCGCTCCCGAAGGGGTGGAGGAGCCGCCGGCGCCGGAACGCGGGCGGTTGGCCGTCCCGGCACCCTTGGAGGCTCCCGCGCCGGTGCCCGTGCCGGAACCCACGCTAAAATGGACGCTGCGCGAGGATTTGGCCAGCTTGCGCCCATCCGGTTCGGTCAGTACCGGCACGTGGGCGTAGGCGGGATGATCCGCGCGCAGAAGCTTCTGCAGATATATCTGACGCGGCGTGTTGTCCAAAAGGTCGGCTCCGCGCACGACATGCGTCACTCCTTGGGCGGCATCGTCGACCACCACCGCCAGGACGTAGGCGAACAGCCTGTCACGGCGTCGGATGACGATGTCTCCGACGGCGGCGGCGACGTCCTGCCGGAATCCGCCCTGAATTCGGTCCCTGAACTCGACCGCGAAGGGATCGATGCGCAGTCGAGTGGCCGTGGCGCATCCCGGCCGCAATGGATTCGCCCGGCAATGCCCGGGGTAGCGCTCTTCGTCCGCCAGCTGTGAGCGGCTGCAGGAGCACTCGAAGGTCAGGCCGCGGGAACGAAGCTCTTCAAGCGCGGCGGAGTATCGCTCGGTGCGCTCGCTTTGCCGCACCACCTCATCGTCCCACTCGAAGCCGAACAGCTCCAGGGTTCGAAGCATGGCCGCCGCGGATCCCGGCACCGTGCGAGGCTCATCCAGATCCTCGATGCGGACCAACCAGCGTCCGCGATGGGCACGCGCATCCAGGTAGCTGGCTGCGGCGGTGAACAGCGAGCCCAGGTGAAGATCGCCGGTTGGTGATGGCGCGAAGCGCCCCGTGTAGCCGCGGGCCGGGTGATCGCGGCCGCCCGACGGGTCAGCGGTATCGGTCGTCGCGGTCGCCGTACTGCTTTTCGCGGCGTTCGCGCCGCTCCTGAGCTTCGACAGAGAGCGTGGCCACGGGACGTGCCTCGAGCCGCTTGATGCCGATCTCTTCGCCGGTTTCCAGGCAGTAACCGTAGGAGCCGTCCTCGATGCGCTTCAATGCTTCGTCGATTTTCCGAATCAGCTTGCGCTCGCGGTCCCGCGTGCGCAGTTCGAGGCTGAATTCCTCTTCCTGCGTCGCCCGGTCGTTGGGATCCGGAAAATTCGCCGCCTCGTCCTTCATGTGCAGCACGGTGCGGTCGACCTCGACCATGAGATCGCGCTTCCAGCTCCGCAATATGCGGGCGAAGTGCTCCAACTGCTCCTTGTTCATGTACTGTTCGCCGCGCCGCGCAATGTACGGTTTTACATTGCGCGGACCGGCCAGCAGGCTGGCGGATACATTTGGATCGGCTTCGCCGTCGTCGTCGCTTTGTGCGGGACGCGTCGGCATCACCAGCGGACGGGTATCGAATTTGATCGGCGATACCTTATCGCTGATCTCGACGCCGGCGTCCGCCCTGGCTTCGGTGCGCGGCGCCGGTTTGGCGCGAGCGGCTTTGGCGACGGCTGTTTTTGCCGCCACGGGTTTGGGAACTGGCTTGTTGGGTTTCACTGGTACCTTCGATGTGGCGATCACGGCGGTGTGCTTGAGCTGAGGTCGCGCTGCCTTTTTCGAGGCAGTCACTTTGTGACCGGCCTTCCCTGGGGTCGCCTTGCCTGGCTTTTTAGCCGCTTTATTCGGTTTTTTCGAGGGCATTTACCGTCTCCGGCGCATGTATGAAAGAGCGCGCGATTATACCGACGCCTGAGGACGTGTACAGAGCGTCCGGGTAACATATTTAATTTATCTAACTATATGATTGAAAAGACAAACCCCTGGGGAGGCGGGCGGCTGCCTCGCCGCGCGCCGGCAGGCCCGCAGCGCGGCATCAGGGCGGGCCGACCGCCGGGGCTGCCGCCCACCCCAATTGGCGGTGATCAGCCACCACCGTGGTGTAAATGCCGCCCCGTACGTTAAATTCGGCGGTCAGCCGCATATAACGCGGTTTCGTGGCTGTGACGAGGTGCTGCAATATCTCGTTGGTCACCGCTTCGTGGAAGGTCCCGCGGTCGCGGAACGACCAGATGTAGAGCTTCAACGACTTCAGTTCCACGCAACGCTCGTCCGGCACGTATTCCAGTTTCAAGGTGGCAAAGTCGGGCTGGCCCGTCTTGGGGCACAGGCAGCTGAATTCCGGAATATTCATCCGAATGGTGTAATCCCTCTCGGGGGAAGGGTTCGGAAAAGTTTCCAAGGTTCGGCTGGGTTGCGTCATGGGTCGAGAGGTTCAGGCGCCAAGGGGTTTACGAAAGTGACGTTTACTTTACACTACGCGCCACATTCGCGGCCACGAGCTGGACGGCGCCGCACGTCATCATCACCGGCCCGGTTTCAAGGTTGAAATACTGATGCGCTTAACGAAACTCAAGATCGCAGGGTTCAAATCATTCGTCGATCCGACGACCATTGCGTTCCCGAGCAGCCTCACCGGAGTCGTGGGCCCGAACGGATGCGGCAAGTCGAACATCATCGATGCCGTGCGCTGGGTGATGGGGGAGATCTCCGCGAAGCATTTGCGGGGCGATTCGATGGCCGATGTCATTTTCAACGGTTCATCGGCCCGCAAACCGCTGGGGACGGCGTCGGTGGAATTGGTGTTCGACAACGCCGACGGCAAAATCGGGGGAGCCTACGCGAACTACAACGAAGTGGCGTTGCGCCGCGCGGTGAGCCGCGACGGCACGTCGGATTATTTCATCAACGGCATGAAGGTGCGCCGCAAGGACATCACGCAGCTGTTTCTCGGCACCGGATTGGGTTCGCGCAGCTACGCCATCATCGAGCAGGGAATGATTTCGCGCGTGATCGAGGCGCGTCCTGACGACTTGCGCGCATTCCTCGAGGAGGCCGCGGGAATATCCCGTTACAAGGAACGGCGCCGGGAAACCGAGAGCCGCATAGGCCAGACGCGCGAGAATCTGGATCGCTTGAATGATCTGCGCGAAGAGGTCGAGAAGCAGATTCGCCACCTTCAGCGGCAGGCGGCGACGGCGCGCCGGTACCAGGCGCTCAAGGAGGACGAGCGCAAGCTGCAGGCCGAGCTGCTGGCGCTGCGCCTGCAGAGTCTCGACGGCGAATCGCAGTTGCGCGACTCGACCGCCCAACAATGCGAGACGGCCCTGCATGCTGTGCTCGCGGACTTGCGCGCGGCCGAGGCCGAAATCGAACAGATCCGGGTCGATCAATCCTCCAAGACCGAGGCTCTGGGGGCCATCCAGGGACGTTTCTACGCCGCCGGTTCGGAGGTGACCCGCATCGAGCAGAGCATCCAGCACGCCCGCGAACTGCGGCAGCGCCAAGCCGCCGACCTGGACCAGTCCCAGGCGCAGGTTCAGGAACTCACGGGCTTAAGCGAGCGCGACCGCGCTCAACTGGAAGCGCTCGGCGCGGAGCTCGCCGCGATGGTTCCGCGTCTCGATGCCGCGCACGGCGAGGAGAGCGGCGCGTCGGAGCTGTTGGTGCGCTGTGAACAGGCGCTGGCGGCTTGGCAGCACACCTGGGACGAGCATTCGCAGTCGGTCGCACGGTGTCAGCGCGAGACGCAGGTCGAACGCGCGCGCATCGAACAGTTGGAAAATCAGCAGCGCCGGTTGCTGCAACAACGGGAGCGGCAGGAAATCGAGCATCTGGCGCTGGCGGAGCAGCAACCCGCGGTGTCCTTGGATGCGCTGGCGGAGCAAACGGCGGCCTCCCGCGATGCCGGGCTGAAGGCGTCCACCGAACTCGCGGAGCTGCTGGCGGAACTGACGGTGGCGCGCGACCGGGAGCGCGAACAGACCCAGGCGCTGAATGAACTGCGGGCCAGGTGGCAGCAGTCATTGGGCACCCAGGTATCGACCGAAGCCCTGCAACAGGCGGCGCTCGGCAAGGTTTCCGGAAAGGTGACGCAGTGGTTGAAGGCCCAATCGCTCGACCAGAAACCGCGTGTCGCACAACAGCTGCGGGTCGATCGCGGCTGGGAGCGTGCCGTGGAAACCGTGCTGGGAAGCTATCTCGAGGCGGTTTGCGTCGACGGGCTCGACGGCGTGGCGGACGTGCTCGGCAGCTTCGACGGGGGGCACCTGGCGGTTGTGACCGTGGGCGTTGAGCCGGGAACCGCGCCGGATGCGGCATCTCTGCAGGCGAAGGTCCAGGGCGCGAGCGTCCTTCATTCCGTGTTGTCGACGGTGTTCACCGCCGAATCGCTGGGCGAAGCGTTGGCCAGGCGGGGCCGCCTCTGCGCCGGGCAATCCGTGGTCACCCGCGACGGCGTATGGCTGGGCCCGGATTGGCTGCGGCTGTCGCGGGACAAGGATCCCCACACGGGCGTGATCGAGCGCGAAGAGTCGTTGCGCGACATCAGGCAGCTGGTGAGAAAGCTTGGGGAGGAGGTGAAGCATTCCGAGCACGGGCTCGAGCTCACGCGCGAGCGCGTTCGCGAGCATGAGGATCGCCGCGACCGTTTTCAGGCGGACGTAAATCGTCTGCACCGCGAGCACGTCGACCGCCGCTCCGCACTCGACGCGGCCACGGAGCGCACGGCGGATGCGGCGCGCCGCTTGAGCCAGCTCGAGACGGCACTCGCGGACGTGCGGTCGGAACTCGGGCGAACCGAAGC
>Ga0182015_10005671_pt1 | contig 12855 bp, 15 predicted proteins | sample 712P3MmetaG_FD_120478 | JGI IMG/M metagenome (GOLD analysis project Ga0182015, IMG submission 120478) | Permafrost microbial communities from Stordalen Mire, Sweden - 712P3M metaG | ecosystem: Environmental > Terrestrial > Soil > Wetlands > Permafrost | place: Sweden: Stordalen | collected...
ATTGATTTCAGCAATCAGTTCAGTTCTCCAAGCTCTAAATCGTCGGCGCAAATCATGCGATGAGCGAGACGAACGACTTGTTTCTTCCAGCTCGATGAAGAAGCGGACGATCCAAGATGTCATCGTAATTACTGAGGAAAAACAATTCTGTTCAATAAGGACCACATTTAACTTTGTAAGTCTGCGGCAAGTCCGAACGGGTGAACATGCCCGCTGCAGCTGCAAAGTTGAAAGCGCAGGTGGGTTCGCTTTTTCTACGAATTAATGTCACCGATCTCCGCCAGACCCCTGAACACTTCAAGACGGATAGCGGCTGCGATGACACACTCATACGCCGGGGATACTTCGCTGTCGAAGCGATGCGGCGTCGGCCCAAGAGCAGCCGCCGCTCGCATAATTCGTCCGACTACTTCTTCGCAGATGCCGAGGTAGTCGCTGGCTTGGACGTTTCGCCCGCAGCCTTCTTCGGTGCAGAGTCAAAGTCCGACACGTCGAAGCGGAAACCATCCTCGACGCCTTTCAAGGCTTGGTTGGCTTCGTAATACTTCCCCGCCTCGATAAGCCGTGCCGCCTCCTTGATCCCGCTCGTGGTCTTATTGAGGGGCGCCACTTCCATTACGAAACTAACGTCAATGTTTTAGGGTATCCATAGCCTGCTTGTGCTCGCCTTTTTTGAGCAGTTCGTTGGCCTTGGCGACACCGGCGGACTTTTCAGGTGTGTCAACGTAGTCCTCACCAAGTGTCAACGAACCGTCCACAGGAATCCAGATCGTTGGGGTGGTGCTTGCCGTCGCGCCGGATCCCGGCTGAGTCATGTTCGATGGAGGCCGGGGGTTCGGGGCCCGCGCTGACGCATATTTCCAGTCAGTATCCGGCCGCCAAATAAACAGCAATTCTGAGGCGCCGACTGCCAGCGTGAAAGCTGCTGGCATGGTTCCCGCTTTCTCCGTGACCTCCAGCGCAGCCTTGAGAATCAAAAATAGCCTTTCAGCGGGAGTTGCACCGTATAGATGTCGGTGTAGTTCGCATACTGGGCATTGCGGGACTGGCTGAAATGTAAGCACCCCCAAGTCCGCTGGATTCGCAGAATGGGATACGTTTTTTCGCGACACCTCATCGGTAGCTCCCGGTGCTGGGTGAGCATTATTGCTCAGACCGTTTTAATTTTGATTTGCTAAGGTTTGAATTATTCGACGCGCCAACGCTTCCAGCAGATGCGGACTCACGTGGACGGCATGCCTCAAGCTTTCGTGTCGAGAGCGGGGAGCAGAGTGCATCATTTGTTCTCTTATCCGTTTGTTCTCTATCCGTTCGGCGAAAACCGGCTCCATATTCACGCGATCAGATTCACTTGCCCGCGTGCGAAAGCGAAACTCCTAATGCTTTGGACGATCTTCGTTGCTCTTCTGATTTTGTGGCTTCTGGGCCTCGGTCTGCATTTCGGTGGAGTCTTAATCAACCTGCTCTTGGTTGTCGCGTTGGCCGTCCTGGTCATTAAGCTGAGCGGACCGCGAGCTACGGTTTGAGGGAAGGTAGTGCGAATCCAGCATCGGGAAGCCGGTGCGGCCTCCTCGCGCTCTTCCTTGGTGTTGATGTCTTTCCACCCGGTCTATACCGTTAAGGAGTACGCAGTGTCCGCGCCTGATCTCTCCGTGAGTTCGAGACAGAATATCCTGATGCGAAGCGAAGTGCTCTGAAAAGAAACCTTCATCATTCTTGCCAGGGATTCCCAGCCAGTCGCTTCCCATACGGGTAGCGGTGATTGGGAACCACCTTCCTCGACAGGATGCCGGGACAAGATGCGTTCCAGCGCCGGATGAAGGCTGAAGAGGAAGAGGATACGAGTCAACAAAGACCCAGACACCTTGATCACTCCGGAAAATTATGCCTTGGACGTTAGTTGGCACGGATCGAATCGGCAACTCTGACTGCTCGGTGGTCCACGCCGTTCCGAAGCTCAAAGAGATTGATCTCCTCGAAGGAAAGATCTGGATCGACGACCAGGACTTTGCGATCATTTTGCGATCATGAAGATCACAGGTGTCAGTTTGAGTGCGACGCATCAGGAACGTTCAAAACGGCAACAAGCCGGAACTACAATCGCGAACCGCCCGGGAGGCTTATCACTGGTAGTACGCCCTCTGGAGAGACTTCGACGTTCGCGTCTTCTCGATGCTTGTCGGCCAGCTCCGACTCCGTTTGAGCGCCCCCGGGGACGCTTAGGACTGGCAGCGCTCCTTGCGGAGAAACCTCGGCCCTCGGGTCGCTCTTGTCGGCCGTTTGTGATCCGGTTTGAGAGCTAGAGACGCTTAGGACATCGAGCGATGCGCTCTTTGCCGACCGAAGCCCAAGAGTTCTTCCGCGACCATGGTCCAGGGTTTGTTTTGTTTCTTTGGCCATACTTTTGTGCTCCTTACTTTTGTGCTCCTCAATAGGATTCTGATGCTTTGAACCTTTCGCTGACTGAGCAATCGGGAACAGTGCTCGCAAGAAACTACATGATCTAATACAACTCTCGAACCAAGCCGCTTCGACTTTGGCGAAGGGCCAGTCCTGTCCATACCTATCGAAGATGACCGCATGGGATCGGCCCGATGATGGCATTTGAGAAATGCGCGGTCCGCGCCGGCATTTCGTTCACTCCAAGATGATGGCGTGGGTCGCCGTCGATCGTGCGATCGGATCCGCCGAGCAAGGCTGGATCTCGGGAGACATCGCACGACGGAAGACGCTTCGGACCATCATCCACGAACAGGTATGCCGGCAAGGCTTCGATGCGAGCCTCAGTTCTTTTGTGCAGTATTACGGCTCGAAACCCTCGACGCCAGTCTCCTCATGATGCCTCTGGTCGGCTTCCTCCCGGCGGACGACAAGCGCATAATCAGCACAGTTAAAGCCATTGAAGCAAATCTCATGGAGAGTGGCTTTGTAACGCGGTACACGCAAGACCCGGACGTCGATGGTATGCCGCACGGCGAGGGTAAGTTTCTCGCCTGCACTTTCTGCTTGGCGGACAACTATGTCTTGCACGGCCGCCACGAAGATGCAGTCCGGATATTTGAACGCCTGCTGGATGTTCGCAACGACTGTCGGGCTCCTTTCCGAAGAATATGATCCCGTCGCAAAACGTCTCCTGGGCAATTTCCCTCAGGCGTTCTCTCACGTCGGTTTAGTAAACACGGCCTTCAACCTCAGCCGGATTTTCCGTCAGCCCGCTGTTGCCCCTGCTGGCGAACGCGCAAATAGCGGGCATTCTGGGCACTGGAGTGCTCAAGCGGTTCCACGTGATTTTCGATTGGCCGCACCAGCGCATGCTGCTTGCGCGGGGGCCGGACGTGAACATGCGCTCTCCTGGGAATTGCAGCGGGATCTTACTCAGAGTTTCGCTTCCTGACTACCACAGGCTGATGGTGAACGGCGTGATTGCCGGCTCACCGGCGGCGCAAGCCGGCATCCTCGCGGGTGACATAATCGAGGCGGTCACGCGCGGGACCGGCGAGCCGCGTCCAGACGCGGGGCTGCAACTGGCTGCCGTAATCAAAGAGCTCGCCGAGCCAGACCTGTCGTTTGCCGTGCTCATCGAGCGCAACGGCAAGCCGATGCAGTTAAGATTTGTGACGCGGGAGCTTTATTAACCGCAAAAACGTTTCAACACATTTGGTGGGGCATGGGGAAGAACGCATCTTCGGTGAGCGCCTTGTCGTCTGCGATTCGCCCCGCGATGTTGGGCAGCGACAAGGAAGTGACGCCGGAGTTCCTTCCGGCTGCATTCTGGTCCCCCTGCCGGTTTCGATCGCGGTCGGTAGGCTTTCGGCGATCTGCCAACCGATCGCAACCTTCCCCGAATCCGCAGGTGCTCTCTATGATCCGCCCCTGCGTCATTATTCGGAGGCCTCTCAAGTGTTTTCAGGGCGAGATGGAGCCGCGATGGTTGCTCCAGCCTCCTCTAAAGAAGCGGTGACGCACCATGTTGTGGCCAAGCAGAAAAAAGAGGGCTACCAAGACGACGATAAACAAGAACTTTCCAATCCCCAACCAGGTGGACCTTCGTTCTTGAGGCCCCGTTGTATCCAAATCAGTTGTCATCAGAGCCGCCTCCGTACCAGCTTGATTTCTCCCGATAATGAAATTGATCCCTCAAACCTTCGACCAGTGCCGCATTCTCATGCGGCTCGTGGCAGGCTTGGTGGCACCTGATAGTTCGGCACGCGACCGCACCTGCAGCATGAGCGCGAGAAACAATGCCCTGCCCCCACCCTCCCGCCGCCCAATGATCTCCAGGGTCTTCATCGCTGGGCGCGCCGCTAGAAATTCCCAAAGCCTAAGGATCGACCCGAGGCATCAGTGAACGCCCTCTATCCGCGACCTACTGGGCGGCAGTCACCGACTTCACACTGATTTACAAAGTATTGAGTAACCTAGGAACGCCTGTCTGGTCAGAATGGAACACTCCAGCAGGATTTGCCATGGGCGTGCGCTGGCTCAGGAGTTGGCGGCTAGCTCATCGTTCAGCGGCGACGGCTTGAATTGGCGCAGTTTTGTGATAGCCGGAATAGGTTTCGTCCGCTTGCGACTTCCGGGTGAACAAGAAGAGTATTTTGGCCTGCGACTTCATTGCAAAATGTTTGGGAAGCCAGATGTTGTCCGCCAGAGACATCTTCTCGAGTTCGAAGCGGGTACCCGGCTCGACCTCGGCGAGAAAACCTCCGATTGAAACCGGGTGTATGACTGTGGCTTCGACCTTGACCCACTGGAATGTCTGCTTGTCGATCCAAAGTTTGCCCTCCATGCCCGTCAACACCTTGGCCTCGGCATTGGGAGGCTTATAGCCGGGACGAGGTGTCGCTTTGAGCACATAAACGTCTTGCGCACCCAGTCTTTGTTCTCCCACTAGCTTGAAGTCGAGGGCCTTTGTCAATTGTTCCATCATGAGATCATCGCCCTCGCGCTCTTTTTCATACTTTGCGATCCGCTGTCTCCTTCCTTGCGGAGATTCTTTCTGGCGGTCAACGACGGTCGCTTCTAGCTTTTGTTGTTCCTGCGCCTGCTGTTCTGGCGATAGCGGTTTGCCGTTCACGGCTATCAGTCGCTCATAGGGAGAGCCCAAGATCATGAGTTCCTCGTATGTCTTGGTTCCTCCAGCTTGTTGCCGGTCACGCTCGATATAATCATAATCTGGAGCAGCCTTCCAATCCGCCGCGTTGGCCTCGACTGAACGTTGGATGATGGTCTCGACGTCAAGTTGGGCAAAGGAAGCTGTGGCCAGCACCGCAACAAGAATGACCTGCTTTGTCATGCTCTCCATGTGGCTCCAAGTTTACTGCTCCACGCCGTCGGCGTGTCTAAGCGCTAACTGAAAATCGTAGCGAGGTGGAGGACTGAGAGCGCCCTAGCGCTTGCGCCTCGGTGCGCAGCTCTCGGCCACGCATGGGGCCGCGACGTCCGCTCCTGCGGCCGAAACCTTAGATGCCGAAGACCTCCATATCGCTTGCGAGGGCGTCCATGATGGCCTTGCGGGTTATCATTCCTTGCACACTATTGGCTGACAAATTCTTCTTGTGCGCAGCGACCAGCGCGATGGCGGAGTCGGTAGAGCGCATTGCAGCAACAACGTCCCAGACGGAATTATCCGGCGTCACCACTACATAGTTGCCCTGCACAACATCGCCGATCACGGCGGTTGGACTAGCATGGCCGAGGGCGGCCAGATTCTCCCCAGGGACCACTCCCTCCACGGCGCCTGCCCTGTCTATAACAACGAAAGCGTCATTCCTGTTGGACGGGAGATCGTGTAGAGGTGTTGCTGCCGGAATGATCTCCAGCTTCGAATTCATGATACTCGCGGCACGGCGCGTGAATTGAAGATCGGCTCGCAGGGACTCCGGTACTGGATCCCCCCGCAGAACCAGCTTGCGCGTGTAAATGCTGTCTTTGATCACGCTTCTCCGTAGGCCATAGCTGATTGCGACTGTCAACGTCATCGGAATGATCACTGTGTAGTCGCGCGTCATCTCGAAAATCATCACGATCGCCGCCATGGCCGCTCCCGTCGACCCACCTACAACTCCAGCCATTCCCGCGACGGCAAACGCGGGTGCACTGATGTCCAGTGCGGGGAACAGCCGGTGGAGGACCACGCCATATGCGCCTCCAGCCGTCGCGCCCAAAAACAGCGCCGGGGAAAAAACGCCGCCCGATGCCCCCGAGCCAAGTGTGAGAGAGGTGGCGAGCAGCTTCGCTACAAACAGGAGAACGAGAAAGTATATTGGGAACTGCACGCTGGCGAGCACGTCTTGAATCGTGGCATATCCCACGCCTTCCACATAGTAGTGGCCAGAGAAGCGCATAAAGAAATACATCATGAGCCCCACCGTCAGCATTCCAGTGGCGTGCTGCACGTAGTATCCGCCTTTGACCCGATTTTCGAAGAAGTGCTCGAATCCGTAAATGGAGTAAATGAACAGTGCAGAAACGAGACCCGCGATCACACCAAGAATGGCATAGGCGACGAGCACCTTCGGATCAGTCAACCGAAAGTAGGTCGTTTCAAGAGCAGGGATGGAGAAAGATGGATGTGGGCCGAAGAAGAGTTGGCCCACGTAAGTGGCCGTCGCCGTAGCAGTGACCACTGGCACCAAGGTTCGCGCACTGACTTCGTGCATGACGATCTCTACCGCGAACAGCACGCCGCCAACGGGAGTATTGAACGTAGCTGCGATTCCCCCGCCTGCGCCAGCCGCGATGAGCGTAACAACTTGCCAGGTAGGCAGACGCAAGAGTTGTCCCAGGGTCGAACCAAACGAAGAACCAATCTGAATGATGGGTCCCTCACGGCCAACGGATCCGCCGCTCCCGATCGACAGCGCTGACGCCAGCGCTTTGATGACTGACACGACGGGACGAATCACTCCTTTGTGGTAGAAAACCGCGTCGATGACTTCCGGTACGCCGTGGCCTTTCGCCTCTGGAGCGAAATTCTTCACCAGGAAAACCACCCCGAAGGCCCCGACGACGGGGACAAGAATCACCAATCGTCCCCAGGGGCCTCCTGGTGTATGCGCGTTCGCGTCGTATGCCACGGAGAGCCTGCCAAGAAAGAAAAGATTGTGAAAGATCGCAATGAGAGCTCGGAATGCCACGGCTCCCAGACCTGCCACGATCCCGACCAGCAGCGAGAGCGCCCACAAGATCGCCGGCCCAACCGTTCGCGTTGCCGGTGCTGTGCGGTCACCAGTAAACACAATCGCTCCGAGTATAGTCATTCATCACTCAGACTCCCCGCAAGTCGCTGAACAGACATGCTGCCATGGCACGCCCGGATCCAACATTTCGCGCCGCTATGCATTCTCAAGCCGAATCCGTACGGTTGAGATCTGTTCCTCTGGTGATCGGGGAAAAGCTCAACTGAGATGGCAGGCACATGCTTTCCCGCAGTGTACCCGACCGTCTTGTGACTTAATGGGGAACTGGACCGCGGACGACCTGAACAAAATCGCCGGCACGTATCTGCCTGGAAAATGCGGCTTTCACATCGTCGCCGCCAAGCGCAAAGTATTTCTTCGCTGCCCGTATCGGTTCGTCCAGAGGAAGACCAATCTCAGCCCGTCTGAGAAGTCCTTCGGCCACCGCATCTTCACTCGACTCGCTCAAAGGGATCTGCCGCAGAAGAAGAGCTTTGGCTTGATGCAGTTCATCGGCGGACACATCTTCAGTCTGCATCTGGTCAAGGTCATGCTGAATTAAGACTCTCGCCTTCAGAACGTTTTCGGGATTGCAGCCATAAGAGACAGAATAGCTGGCTCTGGTGTTCGACGCTTCCAGACTCACGTCTACGGTATAGACATAACCTGCGACCTGCCGCAGATCGTGGTAAAGCCGCGTGGCGTAGAAACCTCCTCCTAAGACATGATTTCCCAATTGCAACGGATAATAGTCCGGATCGAAGCGGTTGAGGTTCAGTTGCTCGGCGAGAACCACGGAATCCTGCACCTGTTCTGTATCGGGCACATTTACAGTCGAAGGCTTATTTATCGGGACGGAAGGCAGAGTGGTATTGGGCTTGGGACCAGCTGCTTTCCAATCACCAAACCATTTCTCGATCACTCGCCTGGCCTCTTCTGGGGAGACGTCGCCAATGACCACGATGGTGGTCAGGTCGGGACGTATGGTGGCGGCGTGATATTGCTTCACGTTGTTCAGCGTGACGCTGCCGACGGTAGCCGGTGTAACCTCCCGCAATACCGGGTCGCCAGCGGGCAACAATGCCAGATCGAGCGCACGCGATGTCCTGTAGCCTGGACTCTGTAGATTGCCGGCAACAAACTGTGCGGTTTGTTGCTGGACCACGGCGAAGGCCTGCGCTGGCAGCGCGGGATGAAGTTCGTTGTCCGCCAGCAATTGAACGCCGCGAGAGAAATTGTCCTTCAGGAGTTTCACAGAGAAGCTGAAGCCCGCACTCTCATTGGCAGCGATGTCATCCAGCGCTTTCTGGAAAGCCAACCGATCCAGCGACTGCGTTCCATAGGAGAAGAGGCCGTCCAGAAGGTCAGAAACGCCCTCCTGCCCGACTGGCGTCTGAAGGTCGGAGTTGTGTTTCACCGAGCCCAGCACGGAAACGGTTGGACTCGTCGGATCACTCTTGACGATTAAACGAAGACCGTTCGGCAGAGTCGTGTCGGAGACCGTGAGGTTGTCAGCAGGCACCTTGAGCTGTGCGAGGGCACCAGCCGCCCAGGAGGGAAGCTGAACCGGTTTGGTGGGAGCGCTCGTCACTTTTTCGCCACCGCCAAATCCCTTTTCGGAGACAGGCTCTCCGGTCGGCACTGGCTTTAGTATCGCAGTGATCGAGTTCTGATCAGCCAGATATTGTTTCGCTACTCGATTCACATCGGCCAGGGTGACGCGTTTAATGGCTTCGATGTCTTCATCCGGAGAAGTGCGGCCTTCGGCTGCGAGAGTCTCGGACCAGACGTTGGCCAAGCCAGGGATGGAGTTACGTTGGAATTCCGCAGAGGCCACTTCACTGCGTTTCGCTGCCGCCACCAGATCTTCCAGCACACCCTTTTCCCCGTAGTTCGCGAGAATCTGCCGCATTTCGTGAATGGCACCGGAGGCATCGGTTCCCGAAGGCAGAGCTACTAGTCCGTAGCCGACGCTGGCCTTGGGGTAAGTCTCCGCCAGCCCGAATTCTGCAGCAAGTGCCTTGCCTGCGGGTACCATTCCGTAGAGATCGGCGCGCTGGCTTGCTAGCACGTCGGCGAGAATCTGTATCGCCGCGTAATCCGGAGAGCTTGTTCCAGGAAGGCGATAGGCGACGAAACCGAGAACATAGGGAAGATTGCTGTCGAGAGTGAAGGTCTCCGACTTCACAGGTTTAAGATCTACGCTTGGCCGCTCGGGAAGCGGATGGCTCGGAATATCGCCAAACCATTGTCGAATCTTTGTCATGGTTGAGCCTGGGTCCACATCGCCCACGACCACAAGGATCGCATTGCTCGGGGTGTACCACTTTTTATAGAAGTCTTTGAGCATTTCCCCCGTGGTGGCATCGAAGGAACTCTTCGTACCCAAGGGATCGTGGGCATAAGGAGTGCCTGCAAACATGTCTTCATTCAGGCGACTAATGAACTTGTAAGTGGGATTGGAGAGGTCGCGCGCCACTTCCTGTTCGATCGCGCCTCGTTCCTGGGACCACTCCTGCTCGGAGTCGTCGATACCGTGCAGGCACGCTGCCTGCGCCTGGAGCGCAACATCTAGATCCGCCGTTGGAACGGTGGCAAAATACTGGGTAATGTTCTGCTGCGTGTCAGCGTTGTCCTGGCCTCCAAGCTGGGCATAAATGGCAGATGTCTGATCGGCCGTCATCCCGGCGCATCCACGAAAAGCCATGTGCTCCTGCGCATGGGCCATGCCCGGGAATCCTGGCGGAGTCTCATCTCCTCCGACCAGAAAATTCGCTTCCACCGTGACCACGGGAGCGAGGGAGTTACGGATGATAACGACGCGCATGCCGTTGGGCAGTGTGGCTCGCAATACGTTCATCTGCTCGGGGGACGAAGCCGCGTGCAAGCACTCCCCGAAGGCAATGGACAGAAGCAGCAAAGGCAGAAGATGTTTTAAGCTCACTATTTCCGTTTTGGCTCCAACAACCCCACACGATACATGAGTCTCTGTTTTTGAAGCGCGAGGCACCCATTAAACCATCCCGGGCGGAGGTGTATCTGTTCAGAATTGCTCACCTTGGATGACTACCCCTCTAGGAATTTTCGTGATCCATGGGAGAAGAAATTATCGTGCAAGCAACGCTTTGTTTTGCAGTGCAATTAAATCATTCGTTGATCTAACTGAAGAATTCAAGAGCTTCGAAGGGAGGACTGCAAGTGCCGCGCATCCATGGTCTTGCATCGGACGGTATGATCTCTGGAACTGCTCCTGAAGTTGCGCATTTGGGTATAACCTCCCGTGCGGAAACGCGGACTGTTCCGGTCCCTTCAAGAACTGGCAAGAAGACCAAGTTCCTGCAAAACTAAAGTAGTGGCTCGCAGCACGGTCACCGCACCGAGCAAAGAGAAAGCCAAGTCCGCATCTATCGAACGTGGCGTGCAATCCTGGGAACCAAACCAATACAGCAAGGCTGCCCGGGCAGGCCGAAACCCTGGCTCGCCCGCGTAGGCGCTCGTCCCAAAGAGCCACGAAATCAGGCTGTGCTCAGAACTAGGTCTCGCCTGATGCTGATGGACTCCCTGACGCCGTTTGTGCCGGTTGGTCTTTGAGTTCTGCGAATGCCGCCAGCGCATCGTGCAGGCGGTCGAAAAACCGCGCCGTGCCGATGACCTCCGTCAAGAGGTGCCGGTCTAAGTCTGCCTTCAGAGAGTGCGACACGCGTGCGAGCACCAGCACAACGCCGTCGTGAACCAGTTCCTTCTGAAGTTGTTGCACCATCCGGGCGGCCGTGTAATCCAAATTCGTGATCGCTTCGGCATCGACGACCAGCCAGCGCGCGGGCGAGGGACCTGGCCCAACTAGGCCGCGAACCTCGTTTTCGAACAGGCTGGCATTCGCATAGAAGAGCGCTGCTCCGAAGCGATAGATCACCAACCCCGGCTCCGTTACTGCGCCGGGAACAGCCGGGACCAACTGCCAGGCATCGCCTTCGCTTACGACGAAGACCCCGGTGTGAGGACGGTAGCTGTGCCGCACAACCCGGAGCAGCGACAGCACCATGGCCAGCAGAATGCCTTGCTCAACGCCTACCAGCACCACGACGGCCGCAGTAAACACGGCCAGAGCGAATTCTCCGGGACTCTCGCGTCGAATCTCGCGCAAGCCGCGCACGTCGATTAGACGGACAGCAATGAAAAATACGATGGCGCCCAGCACGCAACGCGGCAGGTATTGCAGAGGCTTGGTCAGAAAGAGCAGGACAAATACGACCGTCATCGCGGTGGCTACCTGGGCAAGCTGGCTCTGACCGCCGGAGCTTTCGACCATCGCGGTTTGAGTAGGGCTTCCGTCCACCACAAACGTCCCGCTCAACGCCGCCGCGGCGTTGGCGGCAGACAGACCGACCAGGTCTGCGTTTTCGTCTAAGCGCTGATGGTGGTGCCCGGCGTAGAAACGTGCCGTAGCCGCGCTCTGGGCAACGATCATGACAAAGCAGGAGCCGGACACGCCGAGCAGCGTAACGGCGTCCTTCCAGTGCACATCGGGCAACCCCAAGTGCGGAAGGCCGCCAAGGACCGGCCCGACGATGGTGATGCCACGCCCTGCGAAATTCCAAGCTGCGCTCGCGGCGATTGCGCCGGCGACAGCAATCAACGGGCCAGGCACCTTGGGAGCAAACCGGTTGAAGGCAAAGACGCCTGTCAAGACCACTGCCGAGATAAGCACGGTCGGGAGGTGAATCTGGGGCAGGCCACGGAAGACCCCGATGAGTTGTCCCACCGTCTTGTTGGAGTGTACTTCCAGGCCGACCATCTCGCCCAGCACGGCGATGCCTACCTGAAATCCCACGCCGGTGAGAAACCCGATCAGCACCGTCTGCGACAAGAAGTCGGCCAGGAAGCCGAGCTTGAGCACTCGGGCCAGCAGTAGAAATCCGGCGGTGAGCAGAGCGACCGTCGATGCCAGCGCCACATATCTCGCGCTTGCGACGGGCGCCATACCCTCAAGCTTCCCGGCAAGAATGGCAGCGGTCGCCGAATCGGCAGCGACCACCAAATAGCGCGACGAACCGAACACAGCAAATGCCAGCAGCGGAAGCAACAGCGTGTAAAACCCCGTGACTACTGGCATGCCGGCAATCTTGGTGTAGCCCAGCGCCTGCGGGATGTTCATCGCCGCCAGTTGGAATCCGGCCAAGGCATCGCGGACCGCTCCCGCGCGAGTAACCGGCCAGATGCCTTGAAACAGACGGAGCCAGCCGTCACTCCGCGCTTGCGATGTGCGTTGGCCCGATTGCAGGTGATCTGGTCCGGGCGGCGGTGTGGCCCTTATGCCCATGGTCACTGCAAGATCGTCCTTTCCATACCGAAAGGTTCACACAGTAACATCTTCCTACTTCTTTCCCTCGGGGTATTACAAACTGATATGCCGATAATAAACACTAAATACGAGATCGCTCTTGCGACCGCGTCAGCCGTAGATCTCAGAAGCGGAGGATTATAATGCAGCGCGCTCTCATGTTTTCCCTGAAAGATGCAGAAATTGCAGACCTTGTGACGTACATTCGACAACTGCAGGCAAAAGTAGCGTGCAGGTGGTTCTGAGCCTATCCTTTAATTATTTGCAATTACTGTCGGCGGCAGTGATGCTCCCCCTGAACGACGACCCAAGCCCCCACAGCTGGGCCGTGCC
>Ga0182015_10005672_pt1 | contig 12853 bp, 16 predicted proteins | sample 712P3MmetaG_FD_120478 | JGI IMG/M metagenome (GOLD analysis project Ga0182015, IMG submission 120478) | Permafrost microbial communities from Stordalen Mire, Sweden - 712P3M metaG | ecosystem: Environmental > Terrestrial > Soil > Wetlands > Permafrost | place: Sweden: Stordalen | collected...
CCTCGAGGATGACCAGGGTCAGGGCGTCGTTCCGCTGGCCGTCGTCGCGACCGCCGGGACGACGAATACCGGCGCGATCGACGCGCTGCGCGAATGTGGCGAACTCGCTCGTCGCTACGGCGCGTGGTTCCACGTCGACGGCGCCTACGGACTACCCGGCATCCTCGACGAGCGCGTGCGTCCTCTCTACGACGGACTGGATCTCGCGGACTCCGTGATCGTCGATCCACACAAATGGCTCGGCGCGCCGACGGGCATCGCCGCCACGTTCGTGCGGGATCGATCGATCCTGCATCGGGCGTTCACCCAAGAACCCGCGGACTACCTCGAAGGATCCTTCAGCGACCCCGACAACGCACAGTCGTCGCTCGAATCGATGGGCATTCCCTACGCCGACTTCGGCGTCGAACTCTCTTCACCCGCGCGCGGCGTCGTGGTCTGGAGCATCCTGCGCGAACTGGGTCGCAGCGGCGTGGCGCGGCGGATCGAACGAGACAATGACCTCGCGCGCCGACTCGCGGCGGTGGTCCGCAGTAACGACCGCCTGGAACTGCTGTCCGAACCGGTGCTCTCGATCTGCTGCTTCCGTTACCGTCCCGACGGCGTGGTGGATCTCGACTCGGTTAATGAGCAGGTGCATCGACGGCTGCTTCGCGAGACGCGGTACTTACCGAGCACGACCGTCGTCAACGGCGCGTTCGGACTTCGACCCTGTTTCATCAATCCACGTACGACGAGTGAACACGTCGACGGGCTCGCCGAGGCCGTCGTGCGACTGGGCGACGAACTGACGTCGTCGTAGCGATTGCGCGGCGCTGTCTGGCGCGGTTGGGATCCCAGTGACGAGCCGGTCCTAAATTAGCCGTCAGATTCAGCCAACGTAACTGGTGGGCGAGAGGCAGAACTCATTTCCTTCGGGGTCCTGCATGACTGTCCAGTGCTGGGATCCACCTTCAACTCTGTGCTCCGCCACAATCGACGCGCCCAGCGTCACGAGCCGTTCCACGGCTAAAGGGCCAGAATCAACCAGGTCCAGGTGCATGCGGTTCTTCGACGTTTTTGACTCGGGGACCTTCTCGAAAAACCACGCTGGCTTCGATCGATCTAGGTCGCTGCGCCCGATGGAGCACCACCCCGAACTGTCGCCTTGGTCCAGTATTTGCCCAAGAGCCTGCGACCAGAAAGTCCCTACGACGAGCGCGTCGTTGCAATCGAAGGTGATGTTGCCCAACCGAACCGACATTGAAACCTCCTCGTAACTCTCACTCCCACAATTCTGACGCAGTTCGCCGCTCTGGTGCATGGACCCTCGTGAGTCGAATTCACGACGTGGACAATATCCAAATGCTCATTGGTGACTAGTCATCTGATCCCTACGGTGTCGACCGTAGACTTTGGGCGATAGGTGAACGATGGCGTCGTCGGTGAGATGGATAGAGGATCAAGCTGATGCTCAAGGTCTTAAACTCCTTCGATTCTTGGCAGGCTGCACTTATCTCCGCGGCAATCGCTGCCTTAATCACTTTCTGGTTCATGCGAAGGCACCGTCGATCTAGGCACCATTTCGGCCCCATCGGATCCGCGGTACTTTCCGTGATCGTTTTTGCGGTTCTATTCTGCGTCGTGTTCTTCGCATTCATTTGAGTCTGCCTCGCCGACCCGACGAAAGTCATCAACGTGGTATCGAAAGCTTTCGGATAGTGACGTCCTGGTTGTTCCATGTACTGCATGATGGATGAATGAACGGCCTTACTTTTCCAGTAGAGGGTTCCATCGTCGCCTTTACGGCTCGGGAGCGGCCGGACCTTTGGGAGGACGCGCGATCACAGTTTGGCGGGGTCTGGCCGGAGTACAACCTTCACGCCAACGACAGCGCGAAATACTTCAGCACGCTGTTTCCGCTGCACGCGCATCTCCAAATCTTGTTCTTCGACCAAGCGACGGAGCTGGTGGTGGCGCGAGGTCGAACAATTCCGTTTCGGTGGGACGGTTCGCTTGAGGATCTGCCATCCGGCATTGACGCCGTAGGGCTGCGAGCGATCGACGATTCACGCCCGCCGAACGCACTCTCGGCCTTGGCGGCCGAAGTTGCCCTTGATTATCAAGGGCATGGAATGAGTGGGTTGATTATTCAGGCAATGGCGGAGGCGGCCCGACTGGCGGGGCTCAAATCCCTCGTTGCCCCTGTTCGACCAAGTTGGAAGGATCGATATCCACTCACGCCTATCGATCGCTACGCGTCTTGGACACGAGACGACGGCCTTCCCTTCGATCCCTGGTTGCGAGTGCATTCTCGCCTGGGTGCGACCATCATGCGAACGGAGCCGAAGTCGATGCGAATCGAGGCCCCTGTGGCCGAATGGGAACACTGGACTGATATGTCGTTTCCCGAGGATGGCGACTACGTCTTTCCCTTCGGCTTGTCTCCTCTACTCATCAAGGACCGCGTTGGCTCCTATTGGGAACCCAATGTGTGGATGCGCCACGAGGTGTCTTCTCATGCGCGATGACGTACGCGAGGCTCTCGCCAAAGGAGACTCCCCGGAGATGTTGGAGCGCACCATCGACATCACCACGACCGGGAGACGTTCCGGCGAACCTCGACGAATCGAGATCTGCTTCTAGCTTCGAAGGAACTGTCTACCTGAGCGGGGTCCCAGGACCACGTACTCGAGACTGGTTATTGAATCTGGAGGCCGATCCACATTTCGTCTTTCACCTCAAACACGGCGTGACGTCTGACCTTCCAGCTAGTGCGTCCGTGATCAACGACCCAGACGAACGTCGCCGAATCTTCGGTCGCTTCGTTGATGACTTCAATCGCCGCAACGGCTCCGGTAGCCCGCGGCCCAGTGCCTCCCTCGATGAATGGGTGGAGCGAAGTCCACTCGCGAAGGTCGCCTTTTCTGAGGCCAGCTGAAGTGAGTTACAGCGTCGAGATTTACTGAAGTGGCTGAGCCCTCGGCCCGCTAGTCGTCATAACGTCACCGGCGTGGGGCCCGACATTCAGCCAGGGACCAATAAAGCCGTGGGTCGTAGCGGGACTGGCGTAATTCTGACCCTCGTCGACCTCAGTGGCGGATGAGCACACGGTACCGGGCGCTTTGTCCAGAATCGCCGCCTCCACCTGGTATTCGAACTTTCGCGTGAATTCGTTCCCGCCGCCGCCCGACATAATGACGTGCCCGCACTTTGGCAATAGAGCGACGATGACCGTTCCGGTGGTGGGGTGCGTCGCCAAATGCCAGGCAATCGACACGTCTTCGTACGCGGCGCCCACCGTATTTGGCGTGAGATGCTGACAGACGTTGCTCGCGGCACTGAAGACGACGTCACTCCTGTTCCGAGCGAGGGGGAGGATCACGGCGTACCAACCCTGGCTGACCGGCACGACCGTCGTCCCCTCTCCGCCAATTTCCGCCGTACAGGAGTACGCAATGTCCTCACTCTTCGTCAACTCGACGAGTGAGGGCGTGTCGTCAAGCGTGCCGATAGTCGGTCCGGCTAGCACCTTGATCATCGAGCGCTTCACCGTGACGTCGGCGAAGCCGACGCCCTCGACGATTCCACTCAGTCCGTCGGTCGCCCACAGCAGGGTCTCTTCCGCGTAGGAAAGATGTGGCGTGGCTCCGCTGAAAGGAGTGAGAGCCAGCGCACCGTCAGAGAGTTCGAAGGACTTGACGAAGCGATGCCCCACGATCGTGCCTGCATTCAGGACGGTCGTGGCACTTTGTGCGTGCGCCCCCCAAGTGACGGCGTGATCGGAACTGGAATCGGCCTGGGACCAACTAAGTCCACTGTTCAGTGTTGTGTACGTGCGGTCCTTGCCGGGAGATTGCATGGAACTCACCGTTGCGTCGAGTACCCGGAGGTCGGAGGGCTTGCGGTTCCCGACTAAGGACGAGATCCACTTCACGGACCCCGGAGCGTACGTGATGGACCACATTCGTCCTGCGTCGACTGTTACGAATATGGCGGACACTGGTCCGATGATGTCTCCGCGACGGTACGCGACGGCGATTGTCGGCGACAGCGTCACGATGTTGCTCGGAGAGTTTCCAGCCCCCATGCCGCTCGTGTCGTCCAGATTGAAAAAGTTGCCAGCGATTCGCCATTTCTGACCGTGGTCGACCGTGGAAACTGGGTATTCGTAGTGGCCAATGTCCGCGAGAGCGAAACTGTACTTTCCTTGATAGTTCTTCGAACCCATCCAACCAACGAGGAGATGATTCCTCGTAACGAATGAGCCAAACCGCAACGAGTCGTGACGATGCGTTACCAGTTGGCCGGCCAGATGTTTGGGCCAGGTTGTGGCTCCTGCAGTTCCATTCCAACCAACACTGAGTGAAAGAGTCACCAGGAGTACAGCGAGAACACCATTCGCAGTGAGCGTCCGCTTCACGAACACCTCCTCATGGCCACGACGTGCGACCGTCTACAACGTTTCTGTCTGCGGGACGGTCACATTTACCCCATCACGAAGATTAGGGCGCGAAAGTCGACTGCCGGCCTCATGGAGTTAGAGTCGCGTCCCTATCCTCCGGCTCGTTTCCCATCTAATGATCGCATTTGCCGAGAAGGCTCATCCCCCAGATTGTCACCCCCGCCGGGATGCCGAAGAGGGGCTTCGTCAATTTTCGACCGGTGATCGAGATCTTGATCACGGTGCACGCCGGATTGGGAGAGCGATAGCTTCCCGCCGTTGCCAACCAGAATGCATGCTCCTTGGCACTCCACTTCTTCCACACGGACTTTGGGGCGTTCGTTGGTGGCTGTGTGGGGTACGTCGTTGCGCTGGAGATTTGAGAAGTGGGCGACACACCGGAACCAAGGGCTTTCGCGGCCGCTCGTGAAGTGAAGGTTGCGCAGACCGGCGGCGTCGCTTTCGGCTCCATGGTGCACATTGCGGCGATTAGATAGTTCGCGGTGCCGTCGATCGCTTTGGCGACGGGGCTCGTGGGGTCGTTCAATTCACTGCCGATCGTACCTAGCGACAGGCCTTCGAGCACCGCGGGAGAGGCACTGGCGCCGAGGGCGATGTAGTGATTGCCGACGTCCACGAACGGAAGCGCGCCTTGAGGGTCGTACTTGTTGAATGCGATTCGCTGCGACGAGGACAATTTTTCCAGGGGCGCAAACCCGCCGCGACCGTTTGGAGTGGACGAACTTGTTTCAGTCGGTTCGAACGTGAAGTACGAGCTCTTGTACTTCGTACCGACGAAACTCCAGCTCGCGAGATGTGAGTACACATCGCTCGAGGATGAAAGTACTTGCCTGTCGAGGTGTGTGAAGGTACCGAATTTTGACAGCGCGACCAGCAGCGCCCACCGCTGAATGGCGCAGTAGGAGCAGTACTCGGCGCCGACGTAGGAGACGACTCCGTTTGTTCCCACGGTTGACAGCGAGGGCGTGATCTCGGTGGGTATTGCGACCGTTGCTGGGAGCCCGACGGCGGCGAGCGTCGAGTTAGGGACGTTCACCGCGGCTTGAAAGTAAGAGAGTAATTGCACGTTGGAGTTGTCGCCTTTCGACGTTACGGAGCGCGGCGGTGCCGGATCTCCAATCTTCACGATGCTGAACGCCGTGATGACGACTAGGGCGAGCAAACCAACTGCGATGGAGCGGCGGCGAAGTTGACGTCGCCGACTGCGCAAGCGCAGAGATTCCGGGAGCGGGCGAGGAACGAGTGGTTCGTCGATGAGGGCCTGCGAGCGGCGCGTAAGTTCTGACATTCGTTATCTCCTAAAACTCGTGGTCGTCATTGAGCAAACGGCCCAGTCGTTGGTGTGCGTCGTGCAATGTGCTCGAGACGGTCCCTCGGCTAATTCCCAACACCGTGCCGATCTCGCTCTGCTTCAACTCAGCGACGTGTCGGAGCATCACGACCTGTCGCTGACGTTCCGAAAGCGCAGCCACGAGCTCCCACAGTTCGCTTGCGGGTGCGGGAAGGTCCGGTGTCGAGACCTCCCTGCGGAAAACACTCTGTTCCATTGTCCGCCGGCGAGCGACACGCCGTGCGTGGTTGATCGCCACGCGATAGACCCAACCCGACGGCGAGTCCATGACGCCTACCCGGTTCCATCGTTCTAGCGCCCGCGAACAGGCTTCGTCGACGCCTTCAACCGCGAGATCGAGTTCGCCCGTTGTCAACACCAGAGTGGCGATCATCCGGTCGTGTTCGCGGAGGTACCAGGCATCAAATGACTCCACAAAGACCAATTCTCCCTCTCGAACAATGCCAACCCGATCCCCGCTGACGATGCCCATACGTTCATAAGTCACAATTCACCAGATTTGCTGGGTCAAACTTTTCCGTCCACAAATATGACTAGAGCGGCTCCCGGGCAATGAGCCGCCGTTTGACTGTCGAGAATTGGAAGACAAACAGGCAAGTAGGTTTCTGTTCCAGCGGTGGTTGATTCCGTAGAGAATTACGACTTGGTCGAAATTGGCTCTTTTGGATGGGTCTTCGGGTTCGCCCTCAATGCAATGCCGAAGCGCGGACGAATAAATGTTTCGCGGGGATGGAGCCTCACTCGCCTCGAGAGTATCGGGACTTAAGGCAGATGCTTTGCGAGACCCCTACGGCAACGCCGTGTATATGACGCGCGCCAACGAAATGAACTCTCCCGTGGAAGGGAGTTGGTCAGCGTAGAGAAACGCGAAATGTGTTCCCTGCGTCAAATACAGTTCATCGCCATTGCCGCCTGCGTAGGCGACGTACTCGGCGCCGGCCCCTAGACCACCAAGTCGCTTGGGATGATGAAATGTACTGGCGTAGGACTTCATCCACTTGGCCCTTTTGGCCTGCGGGGTAGAGATGCACTCACACGCAATGCTTAGTGACTCAGATGCCGAACATTCGGCACGTCCGAGCGTTACTTATGGGTATGTTCGCGACGTCGACCGTGTCATCGCACGAGCGCTCGCAGCCGGCGCGAAAATCGAAGTCGAGCCATCGGAACGGCGTTGGGGGGATCGGGTGGGTGGTTTTACCGATCCGTTCAATAATCGGGGGTGGTTGGCGACCCCAGCTTCTTGGCACAAATGACCTCATTGGTAAAACGTCACGAAAAGCTGAAAGCCAGTGGTTTGAGAACAGCGTGGCTTGACGCAAATTGGAGATCGTGGGCCGACCTAGACAGTCTCCGACTGGAGGTTCGTTCAGTGGAAGTAGGTCGACGATGTCAACAATCTCTAGGTGGCGACTTCGGGAGTGGCGAGCGCCATAGTGGAATCAGTTGAGGATCGGACGCGCTCTACTGCCGCGCAGTTAACCATGTTGCATAATCAGAAGTGCCACAGATCGTTCGTCCAGAACGTTGGGGCAGGTTCCGTGTGGTGTAATTCGCCTCGCTCATGGGGCAGATCGGGGGATTCAATGGGAAACCAGCAAAGCGACGGAGATGAGGAACCTGTTGCCAACGCTGAACAGGGCGACGTACCGGACGAGGTTGGCGTTCAGCCAAGTGCTTCCTCGGATGTGATCTCGTCGACGCGATCGTCGAGAGCGTGGATACGGTTACTTCCCTTACTGATTGTTCTTGTCGTCATCTTGGTCTTTGTATTCCAGAACCCCAAGGACGTAAAGGTGAGCATTTTCACATTTTCAGGCAGGCTTCCCCTCTCGGTGGCACTCCTTGGCGCGGTGATTCTGGGAGCACTCATGACGTTGGCGCTAGGTTCGGTGCGCATTATTCAACTGCGCAGACAGGTCCAACGGAAGTCGCGCCACCGAAGGCGACGTTCATCGTCTTAGATGACGTCGGATTCACAAAAGGTTGGACACCACTGATGGATGTCAGAAGGCCGACGTCAACTTTCTCCGACTGGCAACTCGCATCCCGGTCAGGAGAGTAAGGGGCTGTGGCGCGGATCTGGTGACCCTTCGTCATCGCTGCCTTGGCTGAGTGAGCCAGCGCCAAGCAGACCGGATTTGTAGCGGCGTCTATGGATTCTGGACGACGAGAAGTCCTGTCGAGACCGGTCTCTCACCCCGGCCAGCGTGATAGAGGATCCGTCCATTGACGTAGAGCGCGGTGGAATCACCGCCGTCCAGATTCAGTGCGCTCACGACATGAAGGGATTCGAGCAGTCTGACCAACTGGTGTCCAGTGGCACCTGACTTGTCGTCAGTCCCGGCAACAATCATTATGACGACTTCGCCCGACGCCGTCCAACCAATAACCGTGCGCGCGTACTTCTGAGCCATATAAGTATCGGCCGCACTTATTGGCACCACTGCGCCGTCATTGAGCAGGATCGGATGTCCTCCGATGTTATTGCACCCATCAGTGGAGGTTGTGGTCATAGCGACGGTGTCGCCGATCTGAAGAGGCGCGAACGACGAACCCGTAGGGGCGGAGATGTCGACTTGGCCGGCTCTCACTCTGACGGCATTGGTGGTTTGTGCCACCAACTCGAGCTCAGTTGAGGTGTTGATCGTGGTTGGACTAGCGGGCGGACTGATGAATGGAATAGTGGTCGTGCTTGTCGTCGAACTAGTAGTCGAACTAGTAGTCGAACTAGTAGTCGAACTAGTGGTCGTGCTTGTCGTCGTACTCGTGGTGTTGTTCACTTGAATGAACTCGTAGGTAAGCCGCCCCGCAGCGGACGGAGTCCGAAGGTCGAATGGAGCGGTGAAAAGCAAGATCCCCGTAAGGGGGAGATTGACGTTGGCGTATTTCATTGGGAGTTCCTGGTTGACGGCGGTGATCGGAACAGTGACACCGTGGATGTCGACACTGACACTCCATTCGAGACCTTCATTGACTTGATGACTTTCAAGATTGGCCTGTTGATGGGCGACCTCTGGAGTATGCATGAGGACACAGTTTTGAATGATTCCGCCCACCTCGTCTCCGGGATCTGGCAGCCCTTTGCGCGTCACGTCGTAGTAATCACCATTGACCGCCGCGACGCATCCGATCGTGCTTCGACACATGGAACTTGGAGTCTCCAGACCTCCATCGATTTCGTGGTTCGCAAGATCAATTGCGAGCGAATATGAGCTCCTGAATGTGAGTACGCGGATCGCCGTGCGCACTCCATACGGGTTTCCGTTTAAGCCCCGTACGTTCAGCCCGCTTGCCGTGTCTGAAGTGTGGGAAGGAATCGCGAAAGCATCAATGTAGAACGGCATCGCGGTGATTGACGCGAACAAGACCATCGCGAGACCGACAACGACGGAAGGCAAATTAAAACCCCATTTTCGACTGTCCGTTGGTGCATCTCTGACTTGCATGGCGATGCAGCGTGACGTTACATTCCTCGAAACACGGATCACGTGATCACGTTAGGACGACAGTTGCGCCGTCGCAATGCATGCAAACCTAAGTTCCAATACATGTATTGAAGCAAGGTCAGGCGCACAGAGCGTGACCGATACTTACAATTCGGAGCAGAAGACGTTGTGGTGAATCGACTTGCCTTTGAACACCGTCACCGATCGTAGGGCGAAGCATTTGTATTGACCGTTCCCGAATTGGGGTGACGAGCCCGTCAACGTGTACTTTCCTGGTGGAAGTTGCAGGGTGAAGACTCCATTCGGGGCAACCGAGATTGAAAATGACTTACCGCTCGCATTCTTTGCCGTGACTTCACCGTCAGACGGCCGCGGCGTCCCTGGAAGTGGCCCTCCGGAGATGAGGAGCTGCCCTTTGACGGAAGCGTCGTAGGGGGGAGTACTCGAATGAAGTGCGAGTACGAAACTCAGTGCTCCAACAACAACAACGAGACTGAGAATAGTGACGATTGCGCGACTACGCATACTCGGATCCTATGAGGGCGCGCTCCCTCTTGACGACCCGACGTCCACAATCTCCGACTGGCGCGTCGCTCCTTGGCTATGTTGCGGGAACGGAGAATTTAATGCGACGTGCTCTCTATGACTTCGTCAACGAACGTCGCCAGCTCGGCCGAGCTCGATGAAGTAGAACGGTCATATGGCAACTGTTTGGTACGGAGCCAAGAGTTTCTGTGGTCTCGCCATCGCTTGCTCTGTGGCATCGCTGAGTCTGATGTTGATGACACCAGTTCAGGGCGTTTCTGCGTCTTCAACGTCGGCTGCTCCGGCATGTTCGGGTCGCGACCTCGTTGGAATCATCACTGGAGCAGAGTCTGGCGCAGGAAATGGTATTTGGACGATTGACGTTACGAACGTTGGTGCGTCCAGTTGTCGACTTGGCGGGTATCCACGCCTTCTAGGAATCAGAGGCGGTCATGAGTACAAGTTGCGAATCAGCGGTCACGGCACCCAGGACGGCAATCTCAGCCCCGCGGTTCTGTCCCCACGGATGAGCGGAGCCCTCATCCTCAATACCATTGACGGGTGCATCCCAGGTGGTGATCCCGACGCTGCGTCCCACACGTATTCAGGAATCGTCGTGCTTCTTCCTGGGAGTCAAGGATTGTTCAAAATCCTCGGGAGAACCTTCTACACGCCTTGCGACTTGTTTGAAAGCCAACTCGGCTGGACGAAGGACTTTACATTTCTCATCGGGTCGTGAGAGGACGGGCTGTCGCCGGCCCGACGTGACAGTTGTGCAACGTTGGACTGGCGGCTCGCAACGTGCGAGTCATTGGTTAGATTCGCGAGCGCTCTCCTCGGAGTACCTTCTCCACCGAACCGATAACGCCCACTTCTGAAAGCCGGGGGTGGATCCAGATTCCGTCGATCACGATTCCGCCTCCCATTCCACCTGGAACGACATCTCCCACCTCGTATTCCTCGAAGAAAATTCCAGCCGACGAAGCGTCATTCCACTGCATTTTGTCAATGTCAACTAGGAACTGGTCAAGACTCTCCGCTGAACACTCGATCAAGCTCGTGGGACAGACGACGTAGATTTGGCCTGCATCATCTGCTTGAAGAATTGCAACTCCGTTTGCATGTTGTTTGGCTTCAGACAGAGTTTCAAAGGCGACGTAAGTCCGACCTGACGACTCTGCGATCATGCTTCGCAATTCATCATCCGCACCTGAATCTCGGGCATCTGTCACCTAATGAGCATCGCACATTCGAAGTTCGAGAACTATGGACAGAGGACCGACGTCATCAAACTCCAACTGGCGGATTAACTCCTGGACGTGTCAGGTGCCGGTCCATCAACCTTCCAGTCGAAGCGAGTCCGAAAGTCATCGAAACACGATTGACAAACCCAGTGACAGCCGTCTTGGTCGGTCCAGCCTTCCATCTGAGTATTCGGGTCGTCCACGAGCACATGGTCGCTGAAGTGGACCCAACAGAAATCACAGTGGTCATGTTCCCATTGTGGATTTGCAGTTGACCAGGGCCTCCAAATGAGAGTGGCCCCCTGGAGGTACTTTGCCTGTCCTCGGATTCGCCAGTCATCCGTCGTCACTCCACGAGTTTGCCACTTCGCCGCAACGCTGGTGGGCCGACGGCGGATTCAATTGGTCAGAGCAACACCTCGAGTTGGAGGTGTGCACATGGGAAGACCGAAAGGCTGGACGACCGCAGTCACTGGAAGGTCTGCGCAGCGAGTTCAAGGTCATCCAGGTCTGCGACGCGAACATCGTCAGGCGTTCTGGGCGGCGATTGCTTCTGGGTTGAGCACTGAGGACGCAGCGGCGGCCGCGGAGATCTCGCGGGTTGCCGGAGCTCGGTTGTTCAACCAAGGTGGTGGCATGGCCACCGTCACCCAACTCCCCATATCCTGTCGCTTCTTGTCGTTCGCTGAACGCGAGGACATCGCCTTGCATCGGGCGTCTGGCTGTGGCGTGCGTGAGATCGCGAGACTGACGGGGCGCTCGCCATCGACGATCTCGAGAGAACTCCGCAGGAACGGCGCGACGCACCAGGGCCGACTCGCTTACCGCGCGTCCAGCGCCCAGTGGCACGCGGACTGTCGAGCTCGACGCCCGAAAGTAGCCAAGCTCGTGGCCAACGAGGCACTTCGCGACTACGTCCAGGCGCGCCTCTCGGGTGCGGTGCTCCGGACCGACGGAACTCCCGCGAAGGGACCAAGCGTCACGTGGCGCAAGAAGAAGGTGCGGCGCTATCAGGACCGCCAGTGGGCGCAGGCATGGAGCCCTGAGCAGATTGCGCGCCGTTTGGAGTTCGATTTCCCCAATGATGTGTCTATGCGGATCAGTCACGAGGCGATCTATCAATCGCTCTATGTCCAAGGGCGAGGCGCGCTGAAGCGCGAGCTCACCGCCTACCTGCGCACCGGACGAGCGCTGCGGGTTCCTCGTGAGCGCCGGCGACGCACGTCGAAGGCCTACGTCCCGGCCGAGATCATGATCTCGGAACGTCCCGCCGAGGTCGAGGACCGAGCGGTGCCTGGCCACTGGGAGGGCGATCTGATCATGGGGCTCAACAGTTCAGCGATCGGCACGCTCGTCGAGCGCACGACACGTTTTACGATGCTGCTGCACCTGCCCCAGATGGACGGACACTTGGAGGGACTGCACACTCTGCACGGGCCGCCACTCGCGGGACACGGAGCAGAAGCGGTGCGCGACGCGATTGCGGAGTCGATCACAACGTTGCCCGTCCAACTGCGTCGTTCGCTCACATGGGACCAAGGCGTCGAGATGGCCCAGCACGCAAAGCTGCGCGTCGACACCGGCGTTGCGGTCTACTTCTGCGACCCCCGCAGTCCTTGGCAACGCGGCACCAACGAGAACACGAACGGTCTGTTGCGTCAATACTTTCCGAAGGGAACGAACCTCGCGCGCTATGACGAAGAAGAGCTCAACGCCGTCGCCGCAGCACTCAACGGACGACCGAGGAAGACACTCAATTGGAAGACACCCGCCGAAGCACTCGACGAACTTCTAGTCTCGATTCAGGCTGGTGTTGCGAACACCCCTTGAACCCGGGGAC
>Ga0182015_10005673_pt1 | contig 12853 bp, 5 predicted proteins | sample 712P3MmetaG_FD_120478 | JGI IMG/M metagenome (GOLD analysis project Ga0182015, IMG submission 120478) | Permafrost microbial communities from Stordalen Mire, Sweden - 712P3M metaG | ecosystem: Environmental > Terrestrial > Soil > Wetlands > Permafrost | place: Sweden: Stordalen | collected...
AACACCCCAGGTTATGGAGATCCGACCCGCTAACGGTGTGAGTACCAAGTCTTTGCTTGAAGCTGCGGCGATCGCGGAATTCTATTCTGAACATCCCGTCGCGAAAGCAATTCTCAGCAAGGCCTCACAAATGGGCATTCGGTTTCGTCAACCTGACAGATTCGACTACACACCGGGAAGAGGGATTGTCGCCACTATTGACGGCGAAGAGATCGCCGTAGGTAACTGGATGCACGTCCAAGATGAAAGAATCCATGGCGCAGATGCTCTACAGGGAATGGCCGATGGAGCCGTGCTTGTGACACGAGGCGGACATCTGCTCGGATCGATTCAGGTGGCGGACTTACTGCGTCCCGAAGCGAAGGCCGCTATTCAGAGTCTCAAATCAATGGGTCTCAAAACTATCCTACTGACAGGCGATTCAAAGGCAATTGCTGAAGCTGTCGGCAAGGGACTAGGGGTGGATGAAATCTTTGCAGAGCTGCTGCCCGACAAAAAACTCCAGCGCGTTGAAGAGCTACTTGCTCAAGGCAAGAAGGTCGTGATGGTTGGAGATGGAGTCAACGACGCACCGGCACTCGCCCGAGCCACGGTTGGAGTGGCTATGGGGTCAGGCACCGACGTCGCGCGCGAGAGTTCCGATATCGTATTGATCGGCTCAGACCTCAACAAATTTGTCGAAACTGTGCGCATCGCGCGGCGCTGCCGTCGGACAATCATGCAGAACTTCGTCGGAACTCTTGTCGTTGACAGCATCGGTGTTGGACTGGCGGCTTGTGGATTTCTGAATCCGCTTCTGGCTGCGTTTATTCATGTCTCTTCGGAGATGACGTTCATTCTCAATTCGGCCCGGCTTCTTCCGCCTGCGTCATCTGCCAGAAACCTTTTGCGAGGAGTTCTGTCCCACTCAGCTACAGCTGCGCACTAGAACAGGAATTTCAGGGCAACTTGCGAGATCCGAGGGGGCGCCGCTTTCACGATCTTGCCGAACGTCGGATCGCTGATGTTTCCATCGACGGCGCTCGTTCCATCGAACTGCGCGTGGTTGAACGTGTTGAACGTCTCGAAGCGGAACTCGATCGATTTGCTCTCGGTCACTTTCGTGGTCTTGTGGAGCGCCATATCGAAGTTATCGATGCCGGGCCCGTAAAATGGGCGGCGCGACGCATTTCCTTGCGTACCGAGCGCGTTGGGGCTGAAGAGAGCCGTATTGAAAAAGGGCTGGCCGTTCCGCGGATTGCGATTGATCTCCAGGTTCCCTGGCGCCACATTCGGCAGATCGATGCTGACCGAATTTATGCCGCTATTCTGGGCATAGACGAGGAAGTTGTCGCCATTGCTGGCGAGGGTCACCGGCAATCCTGTCGCAAACCGCGTGATCCCGGACATCGCCCAGCCTTCGGTCAAACGATTCCTCGAACGAACTAACCGTGCGACCGGCAACTGGTAGTCGTAGCTGAGGACGAAGTTCTGTTTGATGTCGTAGGCAGAAATTCCATACTCGGCGCGGTAATTGAAGGGATTCACCTGTTCCTGCAGATTCGAGGAATCGTCCAGCGACTTCCCGTAGGTATAGCTCGCCAGCATGGTGAGGCTCCCGCTGGTGTGCTTCAGCGTCAAATCGAGCGCGTTGTAATTTGAGTTGCCCATGTTCCTGAACCACGCGTCCGTGCCGATCGTGTTGGGGGAAGCCGGCCAGATTGCGGGTGCCGTCCACAACGGTTCCGTCAGCCCGCGTATAGACGAGATTCTCCCCGAACGGCCCGCACGTCGGGCTGCCTGGTGCCACGTCCTGCGGCTGGCTGAGGCTGAGGCAAAGCGCCGGATTTCCGGCATTGGCTTCGACAACCGTCATCAGGTGGCGGCCCAGCGAGCCCACGTAACCCGCGCTCACCATGGTGTTCGCTGTGATCTGGCGTTCGACGGTGAAGCTGAGCGCCATGGAATACGGTGTCGGATTCTTATAGAAATAGCTCACCGCTCCACTGATGGGCGTGCAGCGCGACCAGGGAACATTCGGGTCGGGATTCGACGGCGAGCGGCCGTACGCTGGAACCTGCACCGGAAATTGCTGCAGGAACTGAGTGCCACTGAGCGCTCCCACAAATGGCGTTGCCATCTCGGGAGGCTCAAGACTCGTATACGTCAGGCCATAAGGCGGATTCCCCGTCGGGTAGGCCATCGTCAAGCCTTCGATGGCGGTAAAGAACCGCCCGGCGCCGGCACGCACGCTGGTCTTTCCGGGTCCGCCCGTCAGCGCGCCCAGGACGCCCTTGGACCAGCCCGGTGAATATGCGACGCCGAGTCGGGACGAGAAATCGTCCAGCGACGTGTGTGCAAGTGTCGAAGGGATGGCCTGGCCGTTTGGCAGGCGATCTCCCGGCACTACGTAACCGAGCGGAGCGCCCGGAAACGCCTGTGACTCTACGCCGGGGATCAGAGTCGTACCCTGATTGTGCAATTCGGACCACCCGCGAATGTAGTCCCAGCGCACACCATAGTTGATGGTCACGTTGGATCGCGCGCGCCAGCTGTCTTCGGCAAAGATTCCCCCCGTCGCTGAAAACTCGTGAAACGGAGGAGACGATTGCTGCGAATAGAAATCAGGCAGGCCGAGCAGAAAATCCGCGAAGCCGTTGCCCGTGCTCTGCGCGCCTGATCCGAAGAAAGAAAATGTGCCATTGGCAACCAGGTCGGGAGCCTGCTTCACCCCATACCAGATGTACTGGCCGCCCCACTTGATCGTGTGATTGCCCACCACCTTTGAGATCGTGTCGCCGGAGTCGATGGTGTTGTTGATTTGCGCGACAAAGAAGGGATTCGTGCCGACCGCAAAAGAATTGAAGTACAGCATCTCAACTCCGGCAAACTGCGGAAAGCCCTGCTGAATCCCCTGCGGCCCGGAAGAAATTCCCTGCTCCGCGAGGCTGACCCCGACGCCGCCTTTCGGAACGCCAAGGTTGTTGTTCAACCGGATGTAGCCGATGTGCGCTCCATTGACGAGATCTGCGCCAAAAGTCCGCGTGTTACTCAGTACGATCATCGGATCTCGTCCGGATGACAATGCGTCGTACGTGCCGTTCTGTCCCGGCAAGGTCGCGCCGCCAAAGCCGCTCGGATACGGATTGTCGAGGCTGTAGTTATCCGCAAAATAGTAGGCTGAGAATGTTCCGTACCTCGTGCTGTTGATATCGATGCGAGCGGAGCCCTTGTCATCGCTGAGGCGGAGTTTATTCGCTTGCGTCGAGAACTCGCTTGCTCCGAAATTCGGAGTAGGAATGAATTGCATCATCCTGGTTGCCGGAACGGCGAAGGCTGCTTGCGGAATCTTCGCGCCCGGGAATACGCATTGCGAGTTCGAACCGCATCCCGGCGTGTAAAACGGCTCTCCGACCGTCACGCCGTATCCCAGGCGGCTCGCGAGAGTCTGCGCCAGGAAGGCGCCGTTTACGTTGCCCGTGAGTGTGCTCGCGGAATCGGACAAGTCGCCCGTGCGATTGGCTAGCGAGGGCACGCTGACGATTCCGGTCTCGACGCCCTGGATCTTGCGCTGGCCCTGGTAGTCGGAGAAGAAGAAAACTTTATCCTTCTTGACCGGTCCTCCGAGAGTTCCGCCAAACTGATTTTGCTGAAAAGTCGATTGCGCGGGATCGAAGAAGCCGCGCGCGTCCAGAGCGGTATTGCGAAGGAACTCGAAGGCGTCGCCGTGGAACTGATTCCCGCCTGACTTCGTGACGACGTTGATGAGTCCGCCGCTGTAATTGCCGTACTCCGCGTCGGCATTGCTCGTCAGAATACGAAACTCCGCAATCGAGTCGAGATTGGGAATGATCCCGGCCTGCTGCCCGAAAACCTGGCCTCCAACAAGGCAAATCGACGGGAGGGCCGGGACATTTCCATTGTTCCGGCCCCTCATCTGGGTAAAACCCCGGTGTAACAGGGCCAGTGGGCGTCGCATGTATTTTGTGTGTGGAAGGGCGTTGCCCTTTGAGGTATTCCGAGCTTCGGTCCTTCCCAGGTAGTAGTGCGCCCTTTTTGCAAATCAGACAAGGACGGCCGTGCCGGCGACTAACATCGCAGCAGCTGTATTGCCCTTCTTGCTTCTCGCAGCTTTAACCCCCACTGGAAGGTTGTGACTTTGAGATTGCGGACCCTTTTGCTCTTCAGAAGGACTTGTGCAATCGCAAATCAACGGCATATCCGCCATTCTGGTCGCGTAAGACGGTTACGGATATCTGGCGGCTCGTCCGGTACTGCAGTTGAACAGTGGTAGCCTGAGTGGACGTGACGTCCGTGCTGAAGGTGAGCAGAATATTCCCCGTAACCCGCTGTTGGATTGCTACCTGAGCGCCGGGATTGACTTGGTTATTCCCTGCCATCGGGTCGATTGTAAGCTGGGAGATGCCGGCCAGCTTCTGAATCTTTCCGCTCACCTGGCTAGCCACTCCCTGCGCGATAACCGATTCCGCTCCCACGCTCGCTGGAGTGGTGCTCTGAGCCGACTCCTCGGCGGTTTGCCCGAGCGCCAGCAGATTGATGATATCCGATGGCGGAAGCGGAGGGTCCGAGGTGTAGGTAGTTCTCAGCTGCTCGACAGATCCCATGAAATTCAGGGTGATATTGTACTGGTCCACCGTGGTGGCAATGTAGAGATTTACCACGGGCTCCGTGTGCACCGGATTTGAAAATTCGATGGTTCCGTTGCGCACCTCATAGCGCTTGCCTAGGAAGAAGACGTCTCCACCGGTAAGAGTCACGCGCCCGAGGACCACCGGATTGGCCACGGTTCCGGTGAGGTTGAGATTTGCGGCTCCCTGCATGCTCAACTGGCTGCTTACGAGATCCACGTCGCGGGCGGACTGTATGGCGACGTTCACTTTCATGTTCTGTTGAAAAGCGCTCGAAGTTGATGCGACAGAAGTTCCGTTAAATTGGCTGGCGAAATTCGCCAAGTCAAACTGCTGCGTGAACGAAAGGCGATCAATCACCACGCGGCCGCTCAAAGTGGAATCAGCTTCACTGCCATTCAGCTGCAGAGTGCAGTCCACGATGGAGCGAAGCCCTTCGGGATATCGTACCCGTATCGATTCTCCCTGGAGGCCGAGATTGAAACTCGCCTGAGAACCATATGTCATGTACCCCTGCGCCGAGAGAGTCCCCCCGCCAACTGCCCCCGTAAGCTGCCCGATATCGATCCGATTGCCCGAAATATTCAGCACACCATTGACGCCCTCAATGCCTACAGGCACCGAATCCGTGGACAGATACGCGTTCTCGATCCGCAGATGTCCCTGCATGGCGGGACGCTTGAAATCGGCCCCACGCCCTGTGAGCGCCAACTCGATCCTCCCGGAGCTCTTCAACCCTTTTGTCACGGTCTGAAGCAGAGAAAGGTCCATAGTGCCATTCGCTGCGAGGTTGAAGGCCGTGTCCGCGCTTTTTACAGGAATCATCCCTTGTAACGTTACATCCGTGCCGGTTCCTTTGAACTCTGTCTGTTGAAGCGTCGCAATACCACCGCGATAATCAAGGCGCAGCGGGCGCACCAGCGCTATATTTGCGGACTGATAGCCGATTTCAAATGTGGGAATCTCGACGTGCGCTTCGATTTGGGAGGGTTCTTTCAATGGCCCGTTTAATTGGGCGTGAATCTCGGTCTGGCCCTGCAGTCCGGGCTGGCTTCCCGAAAGATAGCCGGCCAGCAAAGAGCCGATCGGAAGTTGCCGGACATCGACGGAGGCCGCAGCGTTATATCGACCCGCGAGCTCGACATCACCCTTCGCTTCCACTTTTCCCTGCGCAATTATCGACTGCAGAGCGAAATTCGCGTGCTGGTGCGCGACGACCACTTGAACCTCCGCATCGGAAACGGATTGATCGCGAATTTGCAGCTGCGCGATCTGAAGATGCGCGGAGAGTTGCGGATCCCGAGGGTTGCCGCTACCGTTTGCGGACAGGTTGAGGGCGCCGGCAATACCCAAATCGCGCGCCTGCACCGCATGGACTTCTTCGAGCTTGAGTCCAGCCGCATGCATGCTCGCCTGATAGTGACCGCTTGGAGGCGAAAAAGTGAGATTCGCGTCTATATTGCCAGCGGGGATGTGCAGGTGAGCGTTCGATTGGAGCGAATCGCCACTTCCCTGAAAATCGATCGCAAGGGTGTTGATCGGCTCGTTCCATGCGGAGGCCTTTACGACTCGCACGGTACCGTGTCCACCTAGGTTCTGCTCGGAACCTCGGAGCGCGACATTCCCCGAAAGAGTGCCGGTGATCGGGTAGTGCAGTTGTGCAAGGCGCTCCAAATCTGCGACATTGAGACTTATCGCCCTTACCTCGCCCGATAGCGGGCTCGAGGATTTAAAAGACCAATGATCCAAACCCGCCTGGACGCTGAAATTGATTTGCCCTTGCTGCGTGCTTACCAAAGCGGCGTTCTGCAAGGCAATATTCGACGGCGAGACAGTAAGGTTTGTGTGAAATGAGCGCCAGCGGCTACCTTCCGCCTGGAGGTTGCTGGCGGAAAGTTGTCCCTGAAGCCTCGGGATCTTCGGTGAGCCGGTGACTTGGGCGGAGAAAAGAGCGGAGCCGTGAATATCGAACGGCCTGGAACCCGTGGCCGAGCGAGAAGGTTTAGCAGATGCCGCGCCGATTTCAGAAACCAGAGCAGCGACTTCGTGTAGGTCGGTCGTGCTGCCTTGCACACGTAGGTTGGATTGCCTGCCAAGAGTGCCGCTGAGCGAGAGTTGCGTGGTTCCCGTCTGCAGGTGAGATTGCCCGAAGGAAGCTAAATCGGGCTTGGCGTCGTAACGGACATCGACGACGCCGTTCAGCGGAATGCGGCTTTGCGCCACCGTCGAGTGTTCTGGCGAAGCGATCCGAATATACGCGTGCGCGACGATATTCTGGACACTCCCGGGCCAGGACGCTTCCACGCTCGCGTCGGCGCCGCCCGTGAAGCTTAGGCGATCGTAGTTCCCCGGAGGCAGCACACGACTTACCGCATCGAGAGAAACTCCTTTCAGACTCGCCGCAAGCCGCGTCGAAGAGTGACCCGCCAGGTTCTTCACTTCGCCGTTGGCGCTCAGATGCCCTTGCAGGAGTTCCGCCTCCAAATCCTGAACGCGGAAGCTTCCTTTCTCCAATGAAAACGCTCCCCGGATCGATTTCGCATCCGCAGAGACCTGACCAGCGCGCAAGTTGAGTAGCGGACTGCTGATGCGCCCATCAACGTAGGCAGCGTCAAGGAAGGATTCTTGGGGGATATTCCGATAGTGGAGCGAGCCAGCCACCGCGACCTGCCCGTATGCAAGGTATGGATTTTTGAGTATTCGGGCAATTTCCTGTGTGAATAAAACTGAGTCGTAGGTGCCTTGAATGTCGGGATTCGCGTAGTCCACCAGAATGGCGTGCGCCGTTAGTCGCGAGTTCCCTGCCGTCAGGACGATCGGTTCGATATCCAGTTGCGAGCGGCTGGCGGCAAACTTCAATTGAGCGGCGTGCTCGACCGGATTGAAATCTGTGGCGACAATGCGGCCGCGGTCGTAACCGAGCGAGCCTTGGTATCGACCCGTACGAACGCTGAATTTTGCGTTTGCCTGGAAATCGCTGAGATCTGCGGAGAGGGGTATCTGACGGTCGTTGTAATAAATCCGCCCGGAGTTGATTAGAACGTGTCCGATCGCCATGTCGAACGCCGTATTGACCGGATTCGATGAACCGCTGGAGGAAGGAGACGCCGGGATGTCGGAGACGCCATGCGCGTCGATCTGCAAATCGAGCACCGGGTCATCCAATACGATTTCCGAAAGGTCGATTTTCCGTTTTAGAACCGAAACAATCTTCAGGCCGATGCCCAGGTGATTCGCTCGAAACAAAGGTGGTTCTGTTGCGCCGGCCTTGCCATTGACCGCGAAATCATAGAAATCGACGCCCAGGTTTCTCCAATGGATATCCATGCGCCTGATACTTACGGGCGCACCGGTGGCGGCCTCCGCTTTTTCGATGACCTTGGCCAGCACAAACCGGTTGAATGCATCGGTATGCGCCACCACGTAAGCGGCGCCGGCGAGAGCCGCCAGCATACCGAGAACAATTACAAAGGTTAACAAAAGCGCTTTCTTCCAGTTCACGGATTGTTCCTCGCTCATAACCCTCCTCCCGTCTCAGAAGGATTGGCCCAGCGTGACAAAATACTGCGTCGCCTTTACGCCCGGAACGTTCGTAAGGCGGTAGCCGATATCGAAGCGAACCGGCCCGACCGGCGTACGGTAACGAATCCCGAAGCCGACCGTATTCGTGTAATCGTCCACGAGTTGCCGCAAATTGATATTGGTGTACACATTTCCGCCGTCATAAAACAAAACACCCCCCAGGTTGTTGATCACCTTCAAGGGGAAGCGGGCTTCCGAGTTCAAGATGAAAAGCATATTCCCACCGACCGGCACGCTGATCACGGTACATGTTGCCGGGTTGCCCGGATTGCTGCAAACGCTCACCGGACGCTGTGGGCCGGCGCCGTTGATGGGGAAGCCGCGCAGAGAATCAGCGCCCCCGGTGAAAAATCGCTGGCTGAGCGGGACCATGCTGCCGGAGAAAGGCGTCGCGAGACCGAGGCGAACGTTGTTGGCCCAGGTAAGCCATGGCCGCACAGAAACGTAGAACGCGGTCTGCCCGAGAAAGCGAACGAAGTTGGCGCTCGATCCCAAGGCCGTTGGAGTGACGCCAAAATCAAACGTCTGGTACAAGCCATGACGGGCATCGAGCGGGTTGTCACGGCTATCCCGAAGATATTCTGCCGAGAAGGTGGAGAGCCGGACATGCTGATCCTGCGGAAGCACCAAATCGGGAATGAGAAGCTTGCTCAAATCGATGCGTTGGAAGCTGTAGAGCGCGATCACTTTTTTGGTGCGCTTGGCGTCCAGGGTCTTCTCAATCTGCAGCGAGCCCCCGCCGAGTTCGGCGGTGAACAGCGGATTATCAGTGCTTCTCTGGGCCGAAAGACTGAACAAGGAACTCCAGGCGCTATCGCGAAGGCGGGGGTCGGCGTAGGTGAATGCCCCGCTCTGATCCAGTCGCGATAGCACCGTCGAGAACGTGGCCGTTTCGGCACGGCCGAACATGTTGTGGCGGGCGATCGAGAACGAGAACCGGGGACCGAAAAAACTTTTCTGCGTCACGGTAAATTTTGTCCCCAATCCGATGGGAGGAATTCCAGGAAGCACCACGGCGCCGACGGGAATATTCGCGCTTCGGGGAATCACTTCGAGCCCTCCGCCGACATCCATGGTGTATCGCGGCGATTCGTGGACCTTTAGGAGAACCTCTTCCTGCGCCTGATCGCTGACCGGGCGCAGCGGCTCGATACTCACCCAGTCGAAGATATTCAGATTGTAGAGATCGCTCTTGGCAGTAAAGAATTTGCCCTCGCTGAGCGGTTTGCCGGGACCCACATCGGGAGCTGTGACATCGTGGAGAAAATTGGACCGCGTGACTTTTTCGCCCAGCAGAACGACGTCGCTCACATGGCCCTGCGGACCTTCGTCAATCATATAGACAACATTCATCAGATGCGGGTTCTGCAGATCGGGCGAAACGTGGGATTTCAGCGTGGCATTCAGATATCCTGCGTCGAGGTAGACGGCCAGGATGCGGTTGCGATCGATATCGAGGAGGTGCGGAGAATACGGTTTTCCCGGCTGCAGGCTGAGCGCACCTTTCGTCGAGAGATTTGCCTGGGACTGCGTACGATTCCCCTCTATACAAAGGCTTGCGACCTTGTCCTGTTCTCCTTCGTTTATTTGGAAGGTAATGTCAACCTGAGGGTTGAAGTCGGAGAATGTTGTGTTGACCGATACATTGGCGAAGCCGGCGTCCTTGTATAAAGCGATCAAAGAATCGGAGCTCTTGCGAAGAAGCGTGTCACTGAATTTGCCACGCGAAAGTGTGCGCCCGAAAAACGAGCGGCCTTTCTTGACCGCCGCCGCGGATTCCAGGCGCTTGTCGTCAAAATAAAGGTTCCCCTGGAAGTACACGGCCTCGACACGATGGCGGGCGCCCCGGTCGACCTGGTAGGTGACCGATACCGTATCGTGCAGCTGTCCGTAATTCGTGCTGACCTTCACGTCGAAATAGCCTTTGGACTGAAAGTAGCTCACAAGATTTCTCTCGCCTTCGTCAACTAGGTCGCGATCCACCGCGCTTTCTTCGTAAATAGGAATTTCGCGCCGGATCGTTCGCTTCCGGAGGCGCGCTCCGACGATGCGAATCGAAACAAGTGGTCCGGGATTGACCTGAAATGTGATATCCGCGCGATTCGTTTGCGGATTGTACTCAGATGACGCGTGCCGGACGACGGGTGCAAGCCTGTTCTCGTTGCGAAGGTGCGCGCGGATATATTCAACCGCTTTGGTGATTTTGGAGGGCGAGTACGCCTGGCCAGACTTCAGGGAGTCGCGCTTCACGCGAGCCCAAATGGAATAGAGGTCCTTGCGAATGCGATCGGCCTCGTCCGGCGGAACGCCATGAATGTTTATATTCCCGACCTTGGCACGCGGGCCGAGTTGCACATGGAAGACCAGATTGACGATCTTGTGCGGGTCATCCCGCTGTGCTTCGGGCTGCACCTCCGCCGAGAAATACCCCTGAACCTGCAAAAACTTCTGCAAGAAACTTTGTCCTTGCGGCAGGAGATCGTCGAAATAAGGCGATTGCTCGGGGATGTTTACGGCCTGCAGTAGCTGGGTGTACGCAAACTGGTGCTTTACGCCGGGGAACGTAAGAATTCCGATATACGAGGCGGGCTCCAGAATAAATTGAACGTTCAGTCCTCCCTGTTCCGGTTCCACGCTTACCTGAACCTTCAAAAACTGCTTAGTCTGTTCGAGTGCGCTGACGCTCGCCTGAACGGCAGCCGAAGAATAAGGCTCGCCCGGCTTTATCTTTAGCAGCGCACGGAAAGAAGCTGCATCCATCGCCGGGCGAATCGAAATTTCGACTTTGGAGACTGTCTTCCCTTCGAAACCCGCGTAGGTTTCCGGCTTTGCTTCCTGTGGGGCCGCGGAAAGGCAAAAGATTTGCAAAAGCCTTTTGATATTCGGCCAAAGTATGCCTGGCGATTCCTCCAAAGAAGTTCAAGGATGACGATTGCGAAATTGTCGGGGTTCTCGAATTGCTCAATAAGAAATCGGGGCCTTTTACGGAGGGAGACGAAAACGCTCTGACTCATTTTCCCGTGTATATCGCATTGGCTTTGGAGAATTCGCGCCTTCACGGAGAAAGTTTGATCAAGCAGCGCATGGAAAACGACCTGGCCCTGGCGCGCAAAGTTCAACGTGGACTGCTTCCTGAAAATCTACCCGCCCTCGAAGGTTTTGATGTTGGTGTCGCTTACGCGCCGTCTTTGATGGTGGGCGGAGATTATTACGATTTTATGCGGCTTCGGCCCGATTCGCTGCTCCTTGTGATTGCCGATGTGGAAGGAAAAGGGGTCGCATCGGCCCTGATGATGGCGAATCTTCACGCCTCGCTCCACACACTGGCGGCACATGTTCATTCGATCGAGTGCGTCGTGAAATCTGTCAATGACATGATACTTTCCGACACGCGGGAGCGAAAGCTCTTGAGCATGTTCGTCGCGGTGATTGACGAACAGAGCCGAGTGTTGCATTACATTAATGCGGGTCTTGTGCCCCCTGTGATCGTTCGCGGCGATGGAGAGATACTGCAGTTGACCGATGGTGGATTCGTATTGGGGGCCTTCTCAGACGCCTTATATCGCCGCGGCCGCGTGCAGTTGTGTTCAGGCGATGTTTTTGTGGCCTATACAGATGGGATAACCGAGGCGATGGACGCTGAAGGTGAAATGTATGGGCTCGACCGATTGGTCAAACTTATACGTAAGCAGTGTTCCCTGCCGGCCAAGCAGATTGTAGACAACGTCCTGTCCGACGTCGACCGCTTTTCCTTCCAAGGCTTGAACGATGATGACCGCGTCGTGTTGGTCCTGAAACTGAGCTAAGCGAACGGCGGCAATCGCATCGAACCGATCATTGTCTCGTCGTCCCGCCATTCTTTTCATGCAGTCGCGAGAAATGAGTGACTCCCCCAGTTGTTTTCAACCCCAATCGTAACCCGGGATATACTCAGGCGGCCGGACCTGGATGACCAGTCAGGCGCCCGCGCTTGCTCGCCGTCGAGGCCTCGCAGGAGTTAACAACAAAATGATTCGGCGCGAATTCTTCAAGAACTCATTGCTGGCTGCAGCTGCCCTGCCCGCGCGTGGACTTCTCGGCGCGGCTGCCCCTGCGGCTCAAGCTTGTGAGCCGGCGGAGTTTCCCAAGTCCCCAGGACTGACCAGGTACGTCACGGAATTCATCGTGAACACGAAATACGAGGATATTCCGGCAAACGTGATCGAACTCGGGAAAAAAACGCTGCTCGACGGGTTCGGCCTGGCGCTGGCGGGATCGGTTTCCGTGAGTGGACCCATCCTCCGGCAATATATCGAGACCCTTGGACTCTCTCCTGGTAAGGCAAGCGTGATCGGCACCAATATGAAGTTACCGGTACGTTTCGCAGCGCTGGCGAACGGCATTGCAATTCACGCCGACGATTACGATGACACCGGCTCCGCGTTGCATGTGAACGCGCCCGTGCTCCCCCCTTCATTCGCGCAGTGTGAGGTCGATCGGCGCTCCGGCAAGGACTTCCTGCTCGCGTACCACGTGGGTATCGAGGTGGAAAATAAAGTCGGCGATGCGATTTCATCGCGCCACAATGCCGACGGCTTTCACACGACGGGCACAATCGGATCGTTCGGCAGCGCCGCGGCGTCCGCGAAGCTGCGAGGCTTGAA
>Ga0182015_10005674_pt1 | contig 12852 bp, 18 predicted proteins | sample 712P3MmetaG_FD_120478 | JGI IMG/M metagenome (GOLD analysis project Ga0182015, IMG submission 120478) | Permafrost microbial communities from Stordalen Mire, Sweden - 712P3M metaG | ecosystem: Environmental > Terrestrial > Soil > Wetlands > Permafrost | place: Sweden: Stordalen | collected...
CAGCTCCGAACGCCGGAATGCTCCCGCGAAACCTAGCAGGATTAGTGCGCGATCCCGCGCGCCGATAGTGCCGTCGTCCGCAGCGTCTACCATAGTGCGGATTTGGTCCGTCAATGCCGCCGCCTTTGGCTTGGCAGCGGTCCCAATAGTGCGGCGGATGCCCTTCAGGGTGTTGCGAACGATGCCGGCCGTAGTGGGCGAGTCCAGACCTGTGGCCTTGTGCGCTTCAGCGATTGCGTTTAACCTTCGCTGGATACTGCCGACCTTCAGGCGCCCCGCACACTCTGCGATGTAGGCCGCGACGCTCTCAGGCGACGCCGGCAAAGGACTCAGCCCGTGCGACTCAGACCACCCGCAGAAATCCCGCCAGTCCGCTTTGTATCCCCGGAGCGTGTTCTCTGCCTTACTGTGCCGGGCGAACTCACGCGCTTGATCGAGGGAGGGCGGAACTATGTCCGCCCCCTCGATGCCCTTGCCGCCCTGGATCGGGCCAATAACTTCCAGTGGACCACTCATGACACTTCCCCTGACAGCACGGCCCCTAGCTCTTCTAAGTAGCCTTCGTGTGCATAACGGTCCAGTTCGCCGAAATCGAGCTGGTAAATGTCCGTTAGGTGTCGCATGTCTGTGAGAGCGTCCCGCAGTGCTGAGCCTCGCTCTAGGTCTTGCTCCTCGCAGTGGCTCTCAAGTACCTTGTGCAGCGCCGCGAGAAGACTTGGACCTTCGGCGATACGTTTGGTTTGATACTCCGCATTGGTCATGCCGCACGCTCCAATTCCGCGAGACTGCGTTTCGCGGAGTCCTTCTCGAATCCGCTGGAGAATGCCGCCTGCACGGTGTATCCGGCCCGGCGGAATTCTGGATTAGCCTTGAGTGTGTCCGCGTGCTGGGTCCAATCAACGGCGAACGTCGCAGCGAGCAATAGTGCGTCCGTTGCGCGCTTGAAATTGAGCGTTAGGCCGAAACCCTTACCGGATGCCGTGTGCGTCACGAGCCAGCGTTGCCGGATATCCTCATCGGCCCCATGCTCGGTTACTCCCAGTTCGCCCGACTCGGACGGATGCACGAGCGACAATCCGCACGAGTGCGCGATCACGAATCCCGGCCGCATCCTGTTCAAAGTGCCATCGTGATACGCGTCCAGACGATAGACCGCGTCCCAGATGGCAGGCTTCCAATCGGAGACGATCTTAAGCTTGGGCGGTTTGGGAAGTGGCTTAGGCATCGGGATATTGCCCGTAGCCGTAACCGTGGCGCGCATCGCGGACTCGTGCCGATCCCAGGTGAGATCATACGGCACCTTCGCCTGATGGCACGCGTAAGCCATGCGAACGATGAAACGGAATTGACTGGTGATCGGGTCGGGTTTCCAAGCGCGGCCGCGATCACCGATAGATTTGACGTAAGCGCTGGAACGATGGGAGGTCATGCCGCCACCCCCGTAGTGCGGACCGATTCCCCGGCCCGTGCGATCATCCAATCCGTAGCGTGTTGCGCCTTGCTCGCGGCCGTGAAGATCGCTTTGGAGTCCGCCTTAAGCACTCTCAGCCATGAAGCGAGGTATTGCGCGTGATCTTCCCTCGGTTCCGTACTGAGTCCTAGGTGGGCGCACGTGAACGCGGCCCCAAGTTCCGCGATTAGCTCTTCCGCAGCATAGGCGTTGTCGCCGAACCGTTTCCCAAGCTGGCGATCACAGCGGGCCGCTGTCGCGGTCCGATGCGTATGCTCGTGCGCAAGCGTGGAGTAGTAGGACACGTTATCGGCGAACGCGCCAAACGGCGGCATTTGGATATGGTCCGTCGCGGGAGCATAGAAGGCTTGATTCCCGCCGTGTTGCAAGTCCGCGCCAATCGCTTGAAAGAACGCCTCAGCATGGGCGATTCGTTCCGGCATCGTGGCGTCCGCATCAGCCTTAGGCGTGTATCCGTCCACCTGAGCGGCATTGAAAACGCTGTAGCCGCGAGTGAACAGCAAGCGCGATGAATGGCTGGTTTCGCCCTCTTGCGATTCGCTGGAATCATTTGCGAACTTCCAAAAGACTACCAGCGTGGCCTTCTCGCCCTTGCGGACTTGTGCGCCTTTGTCCTGCCACTGCTGATACGTGGCCCATTCGCCCCGCTCATAGCCCTGAGCTTGCGCAGCGGCCCACAGACACACGGTATTGATGCCGCGATATGGTTTCTTGCTCGCTACGTTGATCGGCGAGAACGCGTAACGTCCGCTGGTGTGCCAGGGCATGCGCCATGTCCCTACGCCTTGCTCGATTGCGTTGATAATTTGGGCCGTCACGCGTGCGTAAACGTCCCGTTTGTCGGTTGCGGTATTGTCTGAAGTAGACATCGAAGCTCCCATCAGCTTTGCTGTTTAGGGGCCGTGCTGAGCGCTAACTCATCGCGGTCCCGTTTCGCTCTAGTGTTCGATTCCCTCTAAGAATCGAACACCAGAACCACGCACAGAATACACCTTACACCCCTACGCTGCAAGCGAATTCTGCATGTGTCGCTCAGAATTCTTACGGGTGTTAGGTGTACGCTGTTGGACATGGCGAAGATGCCCGATGAAGTGCTCGAATATTTGCGAAGTGTCGGCAAGAAGTACGGCAAGTTGGGCGGTAAGACATCGGCGAAGAACCTCACGGCCGTCGAGCGCTCGGCCCGCGCTAAGAAGGCTTCACAGGCAGCGGCTAAGAAGCGGACGGCGCAACGTTTGGAGCGTGAACGCAAGCAGACAGCGAAGAAGAAGTGAGCAGGCCGGAGGTTGTCCGGGGGTGGGTCATGGCGGGTGGCGCGCTAACTTGAAACGGATACAAAGTTTTGACGAGCGTTTTTGGGGCGCGTGTTTTCCGCCTGGGAGTAAAGTGTTTTCATCTGGTGGGCTTGTCGTCTCGCGCGCTAGTCAAGGGGAAAGTCAGCCGTGCGAAGATGGAATATTGATGAGGTTCGCAATGAGTGAAACACAGAGCGTTTTTCCAGTCTACGAATTAGACACAATCAGCTTTGAGTGCCCGGAATGCCACACCGAAGTTATATTCAGGGCAGATGAAGGTCCAGATGGAGGGCGACCGAAACACTGCCCGTCGTGCAATAGGGAAATCCCTCATGCCGGTCACCTTCTTTCTCAATATCGCGGGTTCTATACACAGTCCAAAGCGTTCAATTCCCTGATAAGGCTTCGTGGTCCCAAGAAGGTTGCTTGAGTTGGAATTTACAGGCCAGGATATCGATTGGGCGACTGCGCTAGAGCTTCTAAGAAAGCCACTGCTCGTATTGCAGCGCCTGTCAAAGCAGGTTCGCAGCATCCGTCAAAGTCACATTCCACGAAACCAAACGGCGCGCCACCGTACACCAGCGTGCAACCGTGGAATGAACATCGGCGGTACTGATGGTTGTCGATTACAAGTCGTTCATTCTCGAAAACTCGGTTCTCCACCAGAATGTAGTCGGGAGTATACGTTCGCTCAGTGCCCTCCCGAAAATATTCAAACGGAGCATCGGCGCAGTTTAACGTTAGACTCATTGGAAACCACCTCAGTACGATTCAAAGTTAGTGATTTGAGAAAGGGTGTTTGGCGTCCATACTGGAACGGCCCTTCCCCCTTCGGGCAACCAACAACTGATTCTAGTCCCAAACATGATCTGCAACATCGGCCTGCTTTTCCGGCGTCGTCCGCAAGCTCCGATGAGCCCCGCCAAAAGGAGTAGTGTTACCCAATTCTTGCTGAGAGCGTTTCGCCGGGTGTATCCAAAATCTGATACCTGTGGCTATGAGCAAGTATCCTCCCGCGCACCGCTGCGCCTAGCTTGGATGATCGATCAGGCGGCGGAACTAATCCCTGCGGGGAAACGAGCTTGCCAGCCGACAACTTAGTTTCAGCGCGCCTCGATTCGCGATCTCATCGACGACATCGCTTCTCCGATTCTGAACTAAGGAGTCGGTATCCCGCAGGTTCGATGCGGGTAGGTGACCTTAGTTTCCTCGCGGGCACCAGTAAGAAACGATATCCGTTGCAGTCGTGCTGGCTCGCTGTCGCTTACGGTTTCTACGGTCACTTTTATTTGGCTCCGGCTTGGCGATCCGGTGTGATTTGAAGCTGTTGCGATCACGGGCGATTCCTGTGAGCAATGAGCAGTGTGCGGAGAACGGTCATCCAACGAATAGTATTCGATATGGAACGTCACGTCCTGGTCTATGCTTGAGGCAAATAGCTTACAGGTTTGCAGTCCTAGTTCTGCGCCTCCCGTTGGTTGTGGCCCCACTTCAGTTGGTCCCTCAAACGATGTTGGCGGAAGCAACCTGAAGAATCTCCGGTAATCAGAGCCTTCTTTAGGCGGAATACCGCCTATGACGCCTGGCGTTAGATCCAATTCCACATCGCGAAGTTGATGCCCGTTGCGCTTCACGGAAATCGTAAACTCTCGCGCCTCCTCAAAGCAGGATTCATCGGCGTTCGCGTGACAGAACGGTGTGGCGGTTATGGTGATCTGCGGCAGACATCGTTCGCCCGCAATTCCAAAGGCAAAGCGCTGATAATCTTCGTGAGTGAACTTCGCTATCTCAGGAAGCGTCTCGACAACGCGACCTACCGACTCGCAGGAGCCAAATAAGGCGACGCCGACAAATATTGCAAAGAAGAGAGTTGCTACTCCACCCGCTGCGAATACTGTCTTCGCGAGCACGGCAATAGGGTTCCCACGATTCCCTGATGCTTCGGGTTCCTTGGGATTCATCTTGGTATCAACTTTTGGGGCGTCATCGCCGACGGTCAACAATATATCATACGGCATCTCTGATAATGCGAGAGGTTTGCGCACGTCGAATGTGGGCTGGCACAATGTTAGCTAGCCCTGCTGCCTTCAACGCGTTCCTGATCCGAATAGACGCAGCCTAAACTGAAAGGACTGTGCCGCCGGGAACGAACAATGCCGCCTTCATTCAACCGATGCTGCTCGTGAGCTCCGCCACCCTGCCGGAAGGCCCGAACTGGGCCTACGAGCTGAAGCTCGACGGATACCGGGCGCTCGCGATCAAATCGTACGGCGTAGCGCACTTGCGGTCGCGGAACAACAAGAGCTTCGACAGCAAGTATCCAGCGATCGTGCAGGCCCTCGCCCAGTTGCCAGACGAAACGGTTCTCGATGGCGAAGTCGTCGCGCTTGACGAGTCCGGGCGGCCGTCGTTCAGCGCGCTCCAGAACGGCCCCTCGACGGCGCATCTCTACTATTACGTCTTCGACGTGCTCGTTCTCGCGGGCCGCAACGTCATGGCAGAACCGCTGTCCGCCCGGCGAGAGCTACTGCGGCGCCAGGTCCTCCCGTGCCTCGCCGATCCGATCCGCGGGGCTCCGCAATTCGACGCCAGCCTGCCGGATCTGATCCGCGCCGTCCGCGAGCAAGGCTTAGAGGGAATCGTCGCCAAACGCCTGGACAGCGCCTATGAGCCTGGCCAGCGTTCCGGCGCCTGGCGAAAGATGCGCGTCAATCGGAGCGAGGACTTTGTGATCGGCGGCTACACTGTGGGCGGCCGGCACTTCGATGCGCTGATCTTCGGGTATTGGGAAGGCGACCGGCTGATGTACGCCGCGCGGACGCGGAGCGGGTTCACTCCCGCCGTGCGCGAGCAATTGCACCAGCGGTTCCGGGGCCTCGAGACGCGGGAGTGTCCGTTCGCGAATCTGCCGGAGGCGAGGGCCGGACGGTGGGGCGACGGACTGACCGCGGCGAAGATGAAAAACTGCCGGTGGCTGCGGCCGGTCCTGGTGGGGCGGTTTGAATTCGTGGAGTGGACGCCGGACAAGCACTTGAGGCATTCACGGTTTGTCGGGATGAGGGAGGAGAAAAACATCGGCTGATTGTCGCGGGAGTGCTGATCGCGTGGCATTGTCTGCAAAAGCGGGCGCTACGGGAAGGGTCAGATTCACGCGCGAAGCTTGGCGCGAGCTGAACAATGTGGGACGTGCCGACTATTCGACCAACTCCGCCTGCTCGCGGCCAGAAACGCGCGCATCGTAGAGCAGTCGGATCTCAATTAAGGTATTTGCCCCCGTAGCCCCCGGAAACAATACCATCAAGGAACGGAACTGTTTTGTCCGGCGATACGTTTGAGGGCTTTACGCTTTGCTCCTCCAACTTCTGACAAGCATTGCACGCGGGCGAGGCATGCTCCGATTTCACTCGTAACCAGAGACCGATGGCATCACGAGCATCCTTGTGTAGATAGATTTCACAGTGTTTAAGCCAACTTGCGCCTTCCATCGTGAAGCGCTTTGCACAGTGGCGTACATCGAATTTCTCAGGTAGATCCTCGTGTCCCACTGGAACCTGCTTTGCTTCAATATTCGACAAAAGCATTTGAGGAAAGTTCTCCCAGCCATAGATCAGAACCCGCAGCCTTGTGGCAACTCGGTGACATAGTGTTCGAAGGGTCAGAAGCGCCGGGGCGACAACGGCGATTGAGAGTGTAAACGCTGCTAGCGCGGCACCCACAGTTACGAGCGCTCCGAGCACGATATTGTCCCCGAAGGCTTTTGTCCGAATCGAAGCAAGGGCATGGAAGGCTAGCCAGTTGCCCAGGACGACCAAAATGACACCGGCAATTATGAAGACGCCGTTGGCCCAGCGGCTATGGATAAGGTCCATTGCTCTTTCGCAGTACCGAAAAATCCGCCCAAACTCGTCACCTTCAGCAAGCAAACAAAAGACCGGAGTACTAGGCGGCAGGCGGCCCTGCAGCCTTCTCTCGGCTCTGCGTTGTCCTCCTCTCGCGAGTTCTTCCACTGTGTCCTCAAGTGCTGGAAACGAGACCAGGAGAAACAGCAACGCTGCGACCGCGATCAAGAGCGCTGATGGTATGACCGCAAAGTTCAGGACGATTCGGATGTAGTGATTTATCAGTGGCGAGACCTTCACGTAAACCAACGTGATGGCAGCCAGTATCCCAACCGGAACAAGGAAGGCGCCGCCAAACATAAAGACAAACTTGATCAACGTCAACCAGCTGTTTGCCGCCAACAGAGCGCCGTCATCATCTTGCGTAACGAGGAACGGCGTCGCCATGCAAATAATGCCATCGAGCTTAGCAGCAACCTCTTCATCGTGCGCCGCGTACAGCAGAACGTTGCCGCCGTGACTGTGCGCTATTGCAAAGATTTTGGCGTTCGGATTCGCGTCACGTAGTTCAAGCAGATGTGTGCGAAGGCGCTGACCAGCGCGTACTCGATAGCCGTGACCATTGTTGAGGCGAGTGGACAGGAACCCTCTCCAAGCGAATGTTGAATCGAACGATGCATTCGGAAAGGCCGTCCCAAGAGTAGTCCTGAGGAGAGACTTCTCGTTTTGGACCCAGTCGGCTTTCGGTGCGAAGCTGCCGTGGATGAGGACAAAGATATACTGTGGGGGCGGTTTGGCGGTATTGTCTGGCTCAGACATGCTTCCGTGTAATAGGGCTCAACGCACTGCCGACGAAATTCCTCGTTGCGCGTAAGTGTGAAGAGGATCTCGGTGAGATACACACCCAACCATTCTTGCGTAGTTCTTGCTGGTCGGCGCTGTTGAGCGGAGAGATCACGGTCTCGGCCAAGACGTGCCTTCCCTCGTCAGCCTAGCTCCTCCTCCGCAACGCCTTCCACCCCTGCACGAGTTCCTGAATCAGCTGCGACGGCAATCGCAGCGTGTACCGGCACGCGTTGTGCGTCGCCATGTAGAACGTCTCCAGCTCATGCCGTGGCATCTTGTGTAGACGAATAACTTGGCAAGTCCAGCCGGAGTGTTAGACTCGGGCGATGGCAAGCGTTCCCATCGCCGGCGAACTTGCACCGGAATTCGAACTGCCAGATTCGACACGAGTGGCACGCCGGCTGGCGGACTTGATCTCGCACACTCGCTTGGTGGTCCTTTTTTATCGCGGCAGTTGGTGACCTTTCTGCCTCCGCCAGTTGGCGGACTACAGAGAGCACTACCTGGAAATCCACGCGGCGGGCGCGAGCGTGGTGGCTGTCTCGGTCGATGCACCCGACGAATCGGAGGCATTGCGGGTTCGCCTCTCTTTGCCTTTTCCGATTTTGTGCGATACGGAACGTCGCGTCGTTAAGGACTGGGGCATCTACAATTCAGCAGAGAAAGGCGGCATCGCCAAGCCAGCCGTCTTCATTATTGACTCCAGCCACGTGGTTCGTTACGTGGCGGTGGACACAGTTGTCAGACGTGTGCCCGCTGCCGAGATAGTTTCCGTGCTACAAAATGCCGCCGAAGAGCAACCGGTTCGACGCAAGGTTCACGTCCCGCGATTTTCCGATTGGAAGAGCGCGATTCGGAACATCATTCGGCGGTAGACGGAGCGACCTTCCCCTGTGCGGGTCCTAGCGATTAAGATCACGAGGGGCTTCTGGCGGCTCGTCTTCTGTTCGCCTCTTCTTCGCCTATACTAGAATCCGTGCCCTCGCGCTCCTGCCTCGTCTCGTTTACCGATTCCGAATGCCTGGAGCACGCGGTCGAAGTTGCCGCCGCATCGGTCTACGAAGCCGCCGTCCTCGCGCTGGCGGAATTCCGACGGTGCGGATTCGCGGGCGACATTCGGCCCAGCTACTCGCCTGACCATCCGCGTCAAGCAGCCCGAGACCGAACACGCGGTAAGCGTCGGCAAACTCCAGACCTGGATCGATGGCGGCGGCAAGAGCCCGAATGAGCAGGTGGAGAAATCGAGATGAAGGAGATTTTGGGGAAGTGAAAGACCAAGGCTTTGTCCCAGCCGGTGATCGGAATTTCGGAGAGAGCCGGAAGGCTTGGACGCGATTCTCGAATTTGGGAACGCGGGTGGTGACGCCCCGTTCCTTCAAGCCTCAGTGGGCACGGAATCCGGGTGCATCCGAAAAGTCCAACTTTGCGGCGGTTCGGAGCCCTTCATGTGCTGGCCAATCTGGAATCAACCCAGCCCTGTGCCGATAATACTTGTAACGCCAAGAGAATCTGGCGGCGAGAAAATTGACGTTTACGCTCATTCCAGCCATAGGTCTGCGCGATGACCTCTTCACTGGAACTGGCATCCTTCCGTGTCGCGACCCAGTGGACCGTAGAGAGAAGTTCCAGCCCGAATGGGGTCTCGAACCCCTCTACGAGACTCGCTACCCTGTCGAAACGAGCGCGCGCTTCGTCGTTGTTAGCTAAGAAGGCAGTTGCGTCAGGCACGGCGCCGGGTACGAGTTCGAGTCGCTTGTCCGGCGCGTCACCTCCATCGGCGTAGCCTGAAATTAAGTGTCCCTCGATCTTCTTGAGAACGTGCCGAAGGTTATTGGCATACGGGCCATATAGGGCCTGCACGTATTTCAGGTTGAGGGGCTCTCCCGCTTCCTGCATAAAGTACATCAGCTTATGGACTTCCAACAGCGTTACAAACGGATCAAGGAGTGCCCGCAAATACCGGTCAATGAGGACAACGAGCGCTGCTCTTCCGGGCGTCATCTTGGGCACGTCTCGCGACGAGACCATGTCGCGCGCATCCGGCGCGCCCTTAGGCTCGAAGACAATGATCTTTACATTGGGGAGTGCATCGAGTGCCCGTTCGATGCGTGCGCGCACGTCAGACCAATTCAGTCCACCCAATCCGCTTCCGAGCGGCGGGAGAGCGATGGAGCGTATGTTTCGATCCCTAATCTCGCGTGTCAGTGCCGCCAACCCAGCCTCAATGTCCTCGATCCGGCTTTTGCCCTTCCAATGACGCTTCGTAGGGAAGTTGATAATGAATCGCGGATTCGTAAGGGTCTGGTTCTCGAAGACGAACATGCGGCCTGGCTGTACCTCGTGACGGTCGCAGGCCAATTTGTAGGCTTGGAAATTCGCTGGAAACGCATTCTTGAACTGGAGCGCGACGCCTCGTCCCATTATCCCAACACAATTGACAGTATTAACAAGGGCCTCGGCGTCCTCGGAGAGGATGTCGCCCGTCTTGTACTCAATCATTTGGTTTCCATCAATAGTACCAATCAGACCGGATTTCCACACTTGGTCGATGTCCCCACTCCGCCGCACTCAACGCCGTGGCCACCCTTTGCGCGACTTCCATCGAGTTAACTCCGATGCGGCTGATGAGACTCAAGGGGAAAGAGCCGTGCACCAGGAACTCGGCCTGCTTGCCTTCTTTGATGTCAGCTGGGCGGAAATCGGTGGAAGCAACTGCGGGCCAGTTGATGTCGCCAAGATCATCGAGGTTGTTCCGGAATTGCGTGTAGAAAGCTCCAGCATTGGAGAGGGAGAAAGTCCACCGCCGGTCCGCCTCGCGCGCCCATTCGACCACAGCGTGTAAATCCGCTTCCAAGTGAACGATCGGTCCTTGGCCATCTCGGTAGGTGAGTTCGGGATGATTAGCTTTAAATATCAAGTACAGCATGATAGAACGGGGACAAAAGTAGAACGGAACATAGTCGCCAACGTGGTCTCCCGCGTGGCACTCGACAGGAAGCAGGAGCCGACGCTGCTTGATGGCGGACATCCCAATGGCTGCAATGGGTCCACCCCGTGCGATCATCGTGGCATCGGAAACAAGGAAACTCTCCCCAATCATCGAGGGGAGGTTGTCAACATGCGTGATGTGGTAGATCTTCGGATGAGCGGGCGGCGTCGGCATGACGTTGGAACATCGCTGACTCTAGTGTAGAGAAAACAGCCCCGTGGGCGTCCGGGTTGTCACAGATTCGCGAAATGCGGTTTCTTTGGCGCGCGCAGTGTAAGCTTTCTTGGAACCTGTTCCTAGGGCCTTCGTTCACTCGGTGAACAGCTCCGCGTGCTATGCACTGGCATCGGAGATTTCAGAGGCTCCGCCACACCCTCGGGCTTCGGCACGGTCTGAAGATGGAACTCGGAACACCTCGACAAAAAATATCCGTTGTGCGGTATGCTTCGAAGTAAGCTATTTGCCTACGAGGTCGCCTCGATATTTTGGATGGGAAGATGTTCTGTGGTTTCACATAGAGCACAGCGTCTCCCATCGGAGAAGGTGATGCCTACACAGCAGACGTATTTGAACTCTGTATCCCCACGTAACCACTCGGGCGCTTCTCGCGGATCTTCATACTCGAAGCGTGTTGCGGACCCGAAGGACAACATCAACCCGGTTATCGGACCTCCTAGCTGTACCGCCTCAGCAGAACACTCAGAAACGGCACCCATTACATTAGCCACCCAATCAGCCCCGGTCAGAACCGCCACGATGAGCGATTGTTCGTCCTTCCATTTCTTCAGCAGAATTTCAAAAACCTCTTCAGCAGACGATATCATGCTTATGTCCTTGTCGCGTATCATGGGACTACCAGCCGCAGCCCACGCTGCGGATGTTATGGGCCTACGGTGCCACAAAACTCTATTGCTGCTGCAAGAGCAGATCCGTAATATCCCAAATCCGAGTGGTAACGCCCGTAGCCATCGCGGTCATCCTAAGCGACCTGTGAACCCGACAAAAGTTGTAGTGAGCAAAGTAAAGACAAAGGGCCGCCCATAGATTCTCCCACTTCTTAGAGAGCGCATTCGTTGACCGAAGCGTCAGCCTGCGAGTCTGCATGCGCACTAGCGAGGTTCACCGGGAGCGTTGGCCGAATTGAGCGGGAGTTTATTGCTCGCTTGCAATCGGCAACTCGGACAGACTGATTTGCAAATCGCGCGATCTGTCGCTGTTAGGGTAAAGCGGCCAAGAAAATCGCCACCAGCGAATGCACGTCGCTCAATAGCGATTCTGATTCTCGTTGAAGGCATTCCAGTTGAAAGACGGATCGGGCCAGTTTGGGCCGTACTCCCAACGGAAATCCACCAGAACTGAGGTCGATCTTCACGACTCTCCATCCATCGTCATAGCTTGCGAATTCGGCGCGGCCGATCCAGAACGGCGCAATTGATTTTTCTGCCGCTGACAAGTGACCGTCGCTCATTTGCTGTTCGCTTTGGTTGGCTACGCGAGGAAGGGATCGGCCTACGTCGTTCAGCGAATTAAAATGCCATCGGAACTCGGCGAACGCTCGATTATTTTCTTTGCGTATGCCGGTTACTTCAACGACAGATATCCCGAGAGTCAGCTCGTAAGCTCCGGTCGTCTCGCTCACAGGCCGCGCGATGCACGTGTCTATGTGATCGACAAGAAAGCCAGCGGTCCTAAGATCGATTGAGCCGGTACTGGTTTCCCTAAAGGGAGGACCTTGGTTGCCCCACGGGGCGAACTTCATTGCCCCAGTCTCTAAATAGGGTAACAATATCGCTGGCTGACCATTTAGTGATAGACTCTACCCAGGACAGGTAGAGGCGACTTTTCTTTAGGACGGCGAAAAAACGCTGAGAAGCTTGGCGGCGGAATCAGCGTGACCGCGCTTTGCCAGTGGGTCAGGTTTAGTGTATCATGCCTGCCCTCGCCGAGAAACAGAGAGCCGTTGGATGCGACGCCAGATCTGTCATCGACCGTCTCGCGGGGCTTGTGCATCCCCGAGATGGGCACAGAAAGATACTGGCCGTGATCGAGGGTTATATCGACGAAAACGGAATCCATGACGGGGCTGCGATATGCGTCATTTGTGGTTTCTTCGGCGGTAGGGGGCAATGGAAGAACTTTGAGCATGATTGGCGAAAAGCACTTTCGGACAGCGACGTTCCACTTCAAGAGTTCCATGCCTTGGATCTCGTGGGGCGTAATGGCAAGCGCCGCAAATTCTTTTACGACTGGACGGACGAACAGTACGACAATCTGATGCTACGTTTGTGGAGTGACCTGACCTGGCTTTTTTGTACCAGTCGAACAGAGAGACTGGAAGACAGAAAGGAACCGGGAAATGCCGAAGAAGACGTTCACGCCCGAGCAGATCGTCGCCAAGTTGCGCCAGGTGGA
>Ga0182015_10005676_pt1 | contig 12849 bp, 9 predicted proteins | sample 712P3MmetaG_FD_120478 | JGI IMG/M metagenome (GOLD analysis project Ga0182015, IMG submission 120478) | Permafrost microbial communities from Stordalen Mire, Sweden - 712P3M metaG | ecosystem: Environmental > Terrestrial > Soil > Wetlands > Permafrost | place: Sweden: Stordalen | collected...
ACCTCGCCTGTCTCCGGATCAATGATCTCCGCGCGGCGCTTGAGCGATTCGAGCACGCTGGCCAGCATCGACGCATAGGGGCGGGCCGAAACAGCCCGCTCCTGCGCGCGGCGCAGCTTGGCCGCCGAAACCATCTTCATGGCTTTGGTGATCTGCCGCGTGTTCCGCACGCTGCGGATGCGACGCCGTAAATCGAGGACGTTGGCCATGGGTTCTTAGTGCGCCGCCACCGGTTGCTCGGCCTTCTGCTCCTGCTCCTTCTTCTTTGCCGGCTCGGCTGCAGGTTTGGCCGGACCGCCCTTCGCCGCGTCCTGTTCGGAGAGGAAGTCTGCCTTGTATTCCTTCAGCGCGGCGTGGATGCGGTTGCGCAAATCGTCGTCGAGCGCCTTCTTCGTGGCGATGTCGTTGAGCAGCCGCGACTGCGCCGAATCCAGATACGGATACAGGCCGTCCTCGAAGGCGCGAATCTGCTCGACCTGCAGGTCGTCCAGGTAGCCCTGGGTTCCGGAGAAGAGGATGATCACCTGCTTCTCCGCCGTCAGGGGGTGGAACTGCGGCTGCTTCAGCAGCTCGCTGAGCCGCTTGCCACGATTGAGCTGGTTCTGCGTGATTTTGTCCAGGTCGCTGCCGAACTGGGAGAAGGCGGCCAGTTCGCGGTACTGGGCGAGGTCGAGCTTCAAAGTCGAGCCGACCTGCTTGATGGCTTTGATGGCCGCGGAGAATCCCACGCGCGAAACCGAGAGACCGACGTTGACCGCTGGCCGCTGGCCGGAGTTGAAGAGGTCGGTTTCAAGGAAGATCTGACCGTCGGTGATCGAAATGACGTTTGTCGGAATGTAGGCCGAAACGTCGCCCGCCTGCGTCTCGATGATGGGCAGCGCAGTGAGCGATCCTCCGCCGTTCGCGTCGCTCAGTTTGGCGGCGCGCTCGAGCAGGCGCGAGTGAAGGTAAAAGACATCGCCGGGATACGCCTCACGTCCTGGTGGACGCCGCAGCAGCAGCGAGATTTCTCGATAGGCGATGGCGTGCTTGGAGAGATCGTCGTAGATGATCAGCGCGTGACGGCCCTTGTCGCGGAAATACTCGCCCATGGCGCAGGCCGCGTACGGTGCGAGATAGAGCATGGGAGCCGGCTCTGACGCCGACGCAGCGACCACGATGGTGTGGCCCATGGCGCCGTACTCGTCCAGCGTCTGCACCACGCCCGCAATCGACGAGCGCTTCTGCCCGATGGCGCAATAGATGCAGATCAGGTCGTTTTTCTCGTTGTTGATGATGGAGTCGAGGGCGACGGCGGTTTTGCCTGTCTGGCGGTCGCCGATGATCAGCTCGCGCTGGCCGCGGCCAATCGGAATCATCGAGTCGATGGCCTTGAGGCCGGTCATCATCGGCTCGCGCACGGGCTGCCGGGCGATCACGCCGGGAGCGAGCCGCTCCACGGGCAGCATGTCGCGGGTCTGGATCGGACCCTTATCGTCGATCGGCTGGCCGAGCGCGTTCACAACGCGGCCAATCATGGCGTCGCCCACCGGGACGCTGAGGATCTTGCCGGTGCGCTTGACCTGATCGCCTTCGCGAATCTCGGTGTAGTCGCCCAGCAGCACCGCGCCGACCTGATCCTCTTCGAGGCTCATCGCCAGCCCGGCGATATCGTGGGGAAACTCGAGCAGCTCGCCGGACATGACCTTGTCGAGCCCGTGCAGGCGCGCGATGCCGTCGCCCAGGGTGATCACGGTTCCGACTTCATCGACGCGCATCTTCGCGTCGTAATTGGCAATCTGCTCCTTCAGGAGCGCGGTTATTTCGTCTGCTTTGATTTGCGCCATGCTTTTTTGTTCCTGATCTCTCTCTAAATCCTGTCTGATTAAGATTCGTTTCGCTGCGCGAATCGATTCCTCTAGCTGGTAGTCAGTTCTTCCCTCAGCCGATCCAGCCGCCCGCGCACCGAACCGTCATAAACCGTGCTGCCCACCTGCACCACCGCCCCGCCCAGCAACGACTTGTCTTCCTCGAACTGCGCCTCCACTGTACCGCCCGTGAGCTCCGCGATTTGCCGCTCCAGTTCGACTCTCTCCTGCGCGTCCAGCTTCCTCGCGGAGATCACTTTCGCCTCGGAGATGCCCAGCCGCTGATTCACCTCGCGCCGGAATTCCGCGACCACATCGTCCAGCCCTACGATGCGATCGTTCCGGATCAGCACCGCGACGAAGTTGCGGGTCTGCTGGGCCATTTTGAGCTTCGCGTTCAGCTTGTCGAGCAATTCGATTTTCTGTTCCAGCGGGAACGACGGGTCGAGGAAAAATTCCCTCAACTCATGGCTCTCATGCCAGGCCCCGGCGAAATCGCCCAGCTGCCGCTGAATGTCCTTCGCGTTCAGCTTCTGCTCGAAAACCACGTCGGCGAAGGCTCGCGCATAGCGGGAAACAAAGCTCGCCATTTATGCCTCCCCTCCGGAATCCTTGTTCAGCGACTTGCCAAATTCCCTTACCAGCGCGCGATCGGTATCCGTCGAAAGCTGAATCCGGCGCATCGCGTTATCGATGGCCAGGTTGGCGGCAAATTTCTTCAGCTCTCGCTGCGCCGCGGACTGTGCCGCGCCAATTTCCTGCTCGGCGGAGGCGATAATGCGCTCCCGCTCGGTTTCAAGAGCTGCGTGAATGCGCTGCTCGTCCGTGACTGCTTCCTGCTCCACTTGCTGGCGGATCGCGTCAATCTCCGAATCGAGCCGCAGGAGCCGCGCTTCCACTTCGGCGAGCCGGCGGTTGGCATCGTCGGTGGCCAGCCTCGCCTGAATCAGCTCCTTTTCGAGCGTCTCGGACCGCTTGCGGAGCATCTTCGGAACCACTTTCCACAGGAATATGCCGATTGCGACGATCAGAACTCCGGAGTTGAGGTCCTCGAAAATCTGGGCGGCCGTTTCGGGCTTCACATGGGCGATGCGGGCAATGGCATTCACCACGTTGGAGTGCCGATACTGCTCGACTTCAGAACTCGTCTCCGGCTCGTCCATGTGCTCGCCGCTCCCGGCCCACGACTTCCCCTGCTTCGCAGCCGGAGAGTTATCCGTGGCCTGGGCACGCAGGCTCGCCGCCGCCCCGGCCAGCAGGGCCGCAAAAAGCACCGCGCTCAGGCATCGAGTAAGGGTCTTCAACGGGAACTCTCCGCAGCCGCCGCAGGAAGAACCGCGGCCAGAACCTGGGCCGCTAGTTGGCCGGCGGAAGCCTCGATCTGTTTGCGGGCATCCACGCTCTGCGCCTCCAGAGCATCCTGCGCCGCCTGGACACGCTGTTGGGCAACCTGGCGGGCGGCTACCAGAGCGGCTTCCCGCTCGGCGTTCCACTGCTGGATGCGCTGCTCCCGGCGGCGGAAGATTTCAGCCCGCGCCGCCCGCAGCTTTGCCTCGTATTCCTGGGACCGGACGTCGGCCTGAACGATCGCCTGGCGCGATTTTTCCAGCGCCCCGGCGGTCCGTTTTTCCCTCTCCGCGCGCGTCTCCATCAAGCGCCCGTACAGGATGTACCGATACGCCAAGACCAACGTAATGAAAAGGATCAGGGTCGGTATGGCACCGAGCGCAAGTTCACCAAGTTGTTGCAGCAATTCATCCATGGATTGGCCGGCGGTGGCAGTCGGGAACGACGGAGAAGGCTCAGGTGGAACTCTTGGTTCTAACAGAGGCAAAAAATCGGTGTCAAATGACGAAAGGTACTTACCTTTGCACTCCGTACTCTCCGTTCCAGCCTACACGTTCCGCCCTGCAGGACGCATCCGAAAAATCATCATCTGCGCGCTTGACCTGGACCGTTTCCGGGGTATTATGGAGATACCACCTCGACCCGGATCAGGGTCGGCGAACCGGGTGATCGGAGATACCCACCACTCTCCATCATCCGGTTTGTCATTTCCGGAGCAAAATTGTTACCGTGCCGCGTGCCGAAAACGCCGATAGCGGCCCAGCAACGAGGCGGGTCCGGTTACCATCATCCGCACCAGATTTCCTTCGTACTCCCGCTCGCGGATGACCGCCCCGGCCTCGAGCGCCGCCAGCACCTCTCCTTCCGACTGCGGAATCTGAAACCGCTGTTCGAGGATCGGGTCCAGCACCAGCTCTTCATCCAGCCGCTCCATCAGCGTTTCCAGTCCGGTGTGCTCAAGAGCGGAGATGGCGATGGCTTGTCCCGCGCCGATCTCCAGCGCTGCGCGTTCCTCGTCGCTCAGCAGATCGACCTTGTTCAGGACTTCCAGCCGCGGCTTGTCGAGCACCTCCAGCTCGCCGAGAACCTTCTCCACTTCAGCTTTGTGCTCCTCGCGCATCGGGCTCGACGCGTCGCGCACGTGCACGAGAACCTCAGCTTTCCGCACCTCTTCCAGCGTCGCGCGAAATGAAGTGACCAGCGTGTGGGGAAGGTCCCGGATGAAACCCACCGTATCCGACAGCAGCACTTTTCTACGGCTGGGGAGCTGAATCGCGCTCAGCTTGGGATCGAGCGTAGCGAACATGCGTGCCGACTCCAGCACGCCCGCGCGCGTGATGGCGTTGAAGAGCGTGCTCTTGCCCGCGTTGGTATAGCCAACCAGCGCCACCGTCGGCACCGGGACCGACTCCCGCCGCTGGCGCTGCTGCGTGCGGATCCGCCGCACCGCCTCGAGTTCCTTGCGGAGCTGGAGGACGCGCCGCTGAATGCGCCGCCGGTCTGTTTCCAGCTGCGTCTCGCCGGGTCCACGGGTGCCGATGCCGCCGCCCAGCTGTGACATGGCTTTGCCGCGTCCGGTCAGCCGCGGCAGCATGTACTCCAGCTGCGCCAGCTCCACCTGCAGCTGGCCCTCGCGCGTCCGTGCATGCCGGGCAAAAATGTCCAGGATTAGCTGCGTCCGATCAATGACCCTGCAGGGCAGAGCATTTTCGAGGTTGCGCAGCTGGGTCGGACTCAGGTCATGGTCGACAATGGCAACGTCGGCCTGGGTGGAGGCCGCGACCGCGGAGATTTCTTCGACCTTGCCGCTGCCCACCAGGGTCGCAGGGTCGGCTTTGGCACGATGCTGCTCCACTTCGGCCGCAACGCTGGCTCCAGCGCTGATCACCAGCTCGCGGAATTCCGCCAGATGTGAGTCTTCTTCGCGAAGGGCCGGGTGCAGGGCTGGAGTCGATGCGGCTGCGTTGCGCGCCTGCGCTGCGCCGCGAGTCAGGGCTTTCCTCGGCGGTCCAATGACGACCGTAACCAGCAATGCCCGTTCCGCGGTCGAACCGGTCGCGTTCACTGGCATCGAACTGCTGCGCGCCTGGCTTCCGGACCCGTCAGGAGCCGGACGCCTCCTGCACCGCCTGTGCCGGCGTGATGGCCACAGGTCCCGCCTGCGCGGTATGCGGCGGACGATGTTCTCCGTGCAGTACCGAGCGCGTGCTCACCACAGTTGAGATGGCGTGTTTGAAAATCAGCTGCTCCTGGCTGTTGTTCTCCAGCAGCACCGAGTACTTATCGAAAGAGCGGATCTTTCCGGTGAGCTTTACACCGCTGACCAGATAAATCGTAATCGGGGTCTTGTCTTTGCGAACGGTATTCAGGAATGTGTCCTGAATGTTCTGCGCCGGCTTGTTTTCCATGAGCCGATCTCCTTTGCCCTTTGATTTGACTCGACGGTGAAACTGCAACAGAAAAAACTGCAGCGAAGCCGAAATGGTGGCGCCGCACCCACCGTCAAGGTGTGCTATCAAGATAGGGGTTGCCGCCCGTTTTCGCAACTTCCCGCCGGTTCGAGGGAACCCTGCCGGCGCTGCGCAGTCCCGCCCATGCGGATCTTGATCCCGGACCCGGCCGCTCCGCGCAATCGGCCTATTTGTGCCGCTTGCGGTGCGATTTCTGGTGATGCTGGGAGCTTCTGGCGGCCACCAGCGGTCGCGGCGGCTGATCCCCTGCGCGATGGACAACTACGCCATCCATGCGGAAGCTCTCGGTGGCCGTATCGCCCGGCTTCACCGTGCCTGTCTGCGCATCGAGGGCAGGCTGACCGCCGACGGCAACTCTGAAGGAGAATGTGGGGGTCTCCTGATTCGCAGGAGAGGCTGCGCTCACCGTCACGGGAAGGTATCCGTCCAGATTGCGCTCCCGATAAGCCGTCTCGTAGCGGTGCTTCTTCGTATTCCAGGTGTAAACCCGTACCTGATCGAAGTCGTAGGGCAAGCCGTCTTTGTACGGCGCGAGCACCGCAATGTATTCCGGAACCTGATTCCCCGGCAGGTTGGCATCGGCGTCGGTCACTTCGCGGACGACGTAGGCGCCGACAATCTTCTGGCCCTCAGCCAGCCCGGCGATGGCGTCCGGCACATCCTCATCGAGGGTGCGCGCGCGCACCCAGCCCACGTGACCGGCACCGTCCCGAATCAGCCAATAGTCCTCCAGATTGGGTGGTGGCGGCTGTTGCGGTCCGGCGTTCGCCCGACTCACCGGCTTTTCTACCGGCAGCGGCAGGGCCTGCGGAGCCTCCGGCCTGGGCACGGAGGCCCGCATCAGCAGCTCCAGTTTGTCGTTCTCCGGCAAGAGGTAGAAGCGATCCGAGGTCCTTCCCGGGGCGTCGCGGAGCCAGTAGTCGTCGCGGAGGACGCCGGTAGCCACAACTGGATCGTTGGCGCTGTCCTTCTCCAGCGCCGTGAACTTGTCGTAGATCTGCTGGTCGATCACGCCGTGATCCTCGATCCAGCCAACCTCGCCCTTTTCGGTTTTCACTTTCAGGAATCGCCGGCCGTGCTCGACCACCTGCAAACGCTGCCCGTTCACCACTTCGGCGACGCGGTTGCTGACCGCGGCCACGCGATCACGCAGGTACGTTCCCCTGGCCCAGACATAAACGTAATCATGCGGTTCGCGGGGAACCAGGTGCCCGCATCCCGCGGCCAGAGCGAGTCCGGCCAGGAGAAGCCCAGGGAGCAATCCGGCGACAAAACGGCGCGAAAAGGGAGAGGGATTCAGCATTGCAAATGGCTTCCAGCCCGTCTTTGGATGGCGCGGGTTACCGAAAGGATACATCCATCCTGCAGACGCCGACCCTCCCCAAAAGTTGTGCACGTTACTTTCAGTATGCGGCTCTGAGGGGCAGCCCTGGGCCAGAGGCCCGCATTGAGCTCTCGTCCCTCTGTCGCTCGTCTCAGGGCTCGCCTTTTGTTTTCTGAACGCTGACCGCTGAACGCTGAACACTGTTTTCTGTGCCGTGCGCCCCGAACTACTGCGGTTTCGGCGTCAGCCGCACAAACCGCGGAGCCAGATCTTCCCATTTCGACAACAGCCAGTACGCGCGCGTGCTCGCCGTCTTCTCGCCATGCAGTTGCACCAGCCCCAGGATGCTCTCCTTCGCCTCGGCATCCAGCGTGTCGTACGGCTCCGGGGTCAGGAACTCAGCGTGGTACCGCTGCTTTGCCAGGAAACTACCGTCTTCGTCAAAGACCCAGGCCTCGCCGCCGGTCATGCCGGCGCCGAAGTTCATCCCCGTCGCGCCGAGTACCGCGACCAGTCCGCCAGTCATGTACTCGCAGCCATGGTCGCCCACGCCTTCGACCACCGCCAGCGCACCCGAATTCCGCACCGCAAAGCGTTCGCCCGCGCATCCCGCCGCGAACAGCGCGCCGCTCGTCGCTCCATAGAGCGCAACGTTGCCGAGAATCGTGTGCAGCTCCGGCTGCAGGGCCGCGCGTCCCTGGCCGCGAAGAATAATCTCGCCGCCGGACAGGCTCTTACCGACAAAATCATTAGCCAGTCCTTTCAGGATGAGCTGCATCCCGGGAACCGCAAAAGCTCCGAACGACTGCCCCGCTTCTCCCGTGAGCCGGAAGGTTAGCGGCGCCTCCGACGCGATCCCCGCCGACTGCAGCATCGCCAGTTCCCCGGCCAACCTCGCGCCAAAGGTGCGGTCCTCATTCGCAATCAGAGAATCCACCAGGTACGGCTCTCCTGCCTTGTACGCCGCCACTCCCGGCTCGACCCACGCATCGTCGATGGGCGCGTGATCCTCGGGCCGCAAATTGCGTTTCCCCTGCCAGTGCGTCGTGCCGACTTTGCCGCCGTCCGGCGGAGCCGCCAGCATCGGACCCAGATCGAGGCAGCCGTCGAACCGTGTCTGCTCCAGCAAATCCGTTCGCCCAATCGCCGCGTCCAGCGAGGGCAGGCCCAGCTCCGCCAGCAGCACGCGAATCTCCCCGGCCAGCCCTTCGAAGAACCGAATCAGATGCTCGGCTTTGCCGCGGAACTTCGCGCGTAGCTCCGGCTTCTGCGTCGCAATTCCCGTCGGGCAGGTATTCAAATGACACTGCCGCGCCATGTCGCAGCCCAGCGCCACCAGCACCGCGGTTCCAAAGGCGTATTCGTCGGCCCCGAGCATCGCCGCTACCACAATGTCGCGCGCCGTCCGCAGCCCGCCGTCGCAGCGCAGTCGCACGCGCCCGCGCAGTCCGTTGCGGATGAGCACCTGCTGCGCTTCCGCCAGCCCCAGCTCCCATGGATTGCCCGCGTACTTGATGCTCGACAGCGGCGACGCGCCCGTCCCGCCGTTGTGCCCGGCGATCACGATGTAGTCCGCGTACGCCTTGGCCACGCCCGCGGCAACCACGCCCACGCCGCATTCCGAAACCAGCTTCACGCCGATCGCCGCCTTCGGATTGATCCGACGCAAATCGTGGATCAGCTGCGCCAGATCCTCGATGGAATAAATGTCGTGGTGTGGAGGCGGGCTGATCAGCTGCACTCCAGGCTGCGCATGTCGCAGCCGCGCGATCAGCTCGGTGACTTTATGGCTGGGCAACTGCCCGCCTTCGCCGGGCTTCGATCCCTGCGCGATCTTGATCTCCAGTTCCTCGGCGTGCATCGCGTACTGCGCCGTCACGCCGAAGCGGGCGGAAGCCACCTGCTTCACCTTGTTGTTCAGCAGCTCCGACGGGAACGAAACCCCGGCGACCGGCAACATCGCTCCCGGCTCGTAGACTGCGGGGTCTTCCCCGCCCTCGCCTGTATTCGAGCGCCCGCCAAGCATGTTCATCGCCGCGGTGATGGTCTGGTGCGCCTCAGGGCTCAGCGATCCCAGCGACATCGCGCTCGCGATAAACCGCCGATACAAGTTCTCCGCCGGTTCCACCTGGACCACCGGGAGCGCCTCCGCCGCCGCGCGCACTTCCAGCAGATCGCGCAGCACCGCCGGCTCCTTCTCCTTCGCCTGGCTCGCGAACGCGCCCCAGGCCTGCGCGGAATCCGGCGCGGCTGCGGTCGCTGCCTTCGTCGCGCCGGTAATGGTCTGCAGCAGGCGCACGGTCTGCGGCTGCCATCCATGAGGCTCCGCCTTGTCCGCCTTGCGAAAGCGAATCCATCCGTAATCCGGCAAATCCTTTGTCGCAGCCACCGTCACCAGCGGTCCGCCGCCACCGGTTTCCGGATTCTCCGCGCCGGAATCGCCGCCCTGCGCGCCCAGCCACATCTCGCGCAGGCTCGCCTCCAGCTCAGGAAATCCAATCCCTCCCAGTGGCGCCGGAGTGCCCTCGAAGCAGCGCTCCACCACCTCACGGCTCAGCCCGAGACAGTCGAAAAGATGCGCTCCGCGGTAGCTGTCCACGACCGAGATGCCCATCTTCGACATGATCTTTGCCAGTCCCAGGTCAAACGCGTGCAGAAGATTCGCTTCGCCCTGCTCCGGATTCAGTTGCCGAGCCGTCTCGAGCGCGAGCCACGGACAGATCGCGCCCGCGCCCATCCCTAGCAGCACCGCGGCATGATGCAGATCGCGGCAATCCGCCGCTTCCACGGCGAGCCCTACGCGAATGCGCTCGCCCACGCGGATCAGCGCGTGGTGCACCGCACCCGTCGCCAGTGCCATCGGGATCGGAATCGCCTGCTCGCCGCATCCGCGATCGGTGAGCAGCAGAATCGCCGCGCCGCCCCGCACCAGCTCGATCGCCTGGCTGCCCAGATCGTCCAGCGCCGTTAGCAGATTGCATGCCGGATTGAAAACGCACTCCAGCACCGCCAGCGGCAGATCGCTGGCCAGATCATGCTTGCGCCGGTGCAGCGATTCCATCTGCGACAGCGATAAAAACGGTGAACTCAGCGACAGTCCAGGCAGCCGCTCCTTCGTGCCCAGCACGTGCGGCCACGGCCCCAGGCGCGTATGCAGCTGGATCACGCACGCCTCACGCAGCGAATCAATCGGCGGATTCGTGACCTGCGCAAAACGCTGACGGAAAAATGCATACACCGGCCGCGGCGTCCGCGCCAGCGGTGCGATCGGCGTGTCGTCGCCCATCGACCACACCGCGTCCTTGCCCTCCATCGCCATCGGCTTCAGGATCATGTTCACGTCTTCTTTGGTGTAGCCAAAGCCGAGCTGCAGCCGATTCACTTCGGCTGGATCCAGCGCCGGAACCGGCACCGCCGAATCGAGCGTCGCGCTCTCCAGCAGCGCCTCGTACTCCGGCGCAGAACGGTCGAACAGCGCCTGCAACTCGTCGTCTTCAAAGAAAACGTGGTTTTCCAGATCGGCCAGCAGCATCTGCCCGGGACCCAGTCGTCCGCTGTGCACGATTTTCTCGGGATCGAGATCCACCAGCCCCGCCTCCGAGCCTGCGACGATCAGGTGATCCTCCGTAACGAAAAACCGACACGGCCGCAGTCCATTGCGGTCCAGCGCCGCGCCGATCAAATGACCATCCGTGAACGACACCGCAGCTGGCCCATCCCACGGCTCGATGCAGTCACCGTTGTATTCGAGAAACGCCGAATGCCGCCCCGTGTCTCCTGGTGGCATCACCATCCGCACCGCCTCGGCCACCGTGCGCCCGTTGCGCGCCAGCAGCTCGATCACCTCGTCGAGGCTGGTTGAATCCGAACCGCTCGGCGTGAAGATCGGCCGCAGCTCGTCCGGCAGCGTTGCTGCTCTCGCCGTCATGCGCGCGCGATTCCCCCAGATGGTGTTGATCTCGCCGTTGTGCCCCAGAATCCGAAACGGCTGCGCGCGGTCCCACGACGGCGCAACATTCGTAGCATAGCGCTGATGAAACAGCGCGAACGGGGTCACGAATCGCTCATCGGCCAGGTCCGGATAAAACTCCGGTAACAGCCGCGCCGCGCACATCGCCTTGTAGATGATCGACGACGACGACAGCGAGCACACATACCCCTGCGCCCCGCTGCGCTCAAACTGCTTCCGCGCCAGATACAGCCTGCGATCGCGCTCCTGGTACGTCCCCGGCGCCGTGTCCGTCAACAGCACCTGGCGGATGACTGGCAGTGTCGAGCGAGCGATCTCACCCAGGATTTCCGGCCGTGTGGGAACCTCGCGCCACCCCAGAATCGAAAATCCCTGCGCCGCGACGGCCTGCTCCAGCTCCTGCACAGCAACCGACGCTGCGCTCGTTTCCGCGGCCAGAAAAACCATTCCCACGGCCAACGGTTGCGCGGGATCGAGCGAAATCCCGGTTGAAGCCAGCAGCAACTCGCGGGGGATCGCGGTATGGATGCCGATGCCGTCGCTCGATTTTCCGTCGGCAGCCACAGCTCCGCGATGCGCCAGACGCGCCAGCGCGGTCAGCGCCTTCGTCAGAATGTCATGGGAGGGCTGGTTCTCGAGAGTGGCGACAAATCCGACGCCGCACGACTCAAAATCAAACCGCGAGTCGATCAGGCTGTCACCCCAGTGAGCACGCTCGCCGGGGACCCGACATCTGGGCCGGGAGCCGCCGGTCGACAGGGCCGGGTCAGCACAATTTCTCGTTCCCATATCCAACTATAACGGCCTTCCATTTCGTCCGCAGACGAATTCCTAAAATTCCTCTGGAAATTTGTGACCAGCGTGCCGGTTACCAGCGGAAGCAACACGCTCGCCCTTGACAAACCTCTTCTTGCATATTTATACATCAATGCTGTATTTTTATACAGAGTGAGGAGCGGCTGGCCGCTGGGCGGCTCGGCCGCATTTTTTCGTAGCGAGACTCGCGTGAGCAAAGAGCAGCGGCACAATGCGATCCGGCAACTGGTGGCGGCGGAATCCATCGCCAGCCAGGACGAGCTGCGCCGCCGCCTGGTCCGTCGCGGCTGCGCCGTAACCCAGGCCACGCTCTCGCGCGACATTCACGAGCTGCGGCTTTACAAGGGCCCGAACGGCTACGAGGCACCTAACGGCAACGGCCATATCGAAGAGGAAGAGGAGCGGCCCGCGGTCGGCGAAGTCCTCTCCAGCTTCGGCGTCGCCGTCCGTCAGGCGCAGAACCAGCTCGTCCTGCGCACCACCAGCGGCGGTGCTCAGCCCGTCGCGCTGGCTATCGACCACGAGGAATGGCACGACGTGGTGGGAACTCTGGCCGGCGATGACACCGTATTGATCATTTGCCTCGACCCCCGGCGCGCATCGCACATGCGCGAGAAGCTGGAGCGGATGATCGGCTGAATTCGTCGACTGAAAGGTGGACTGCAACAAGAGCAGCGACCGGCATAAAGCAACGCGAAGAAAAGAATCGATCCGGGGAATAAGCAGTCCAACAGAATTTGCAGTTTTTCGAGGATTGAAGAAAGGGGGACGATGGTGCAAACAGCAGTGATGGGAGTCAGTGGCTACGCCGGCATGGAACTGGCGCGGCTTCTGCTGCGCCATCCCTCGCTGGCCGGGTCGCCTCCGCTCTTCCTCAGCCGCCCCGACAGCACGCCCGAGCCCCTCGCCGCGGTACATCCGCAACTCATGGACAACAACGGCACCGGGATGGGTGCTGGCAGCCTCGCGATCGAGCCGTTCTCCTGGGACTTGCTGAAGGCTCGCGGCGTCAAGGTCCTCTTCCTCGCCACGCCCCACGAGCAGTCGCGGGAGTGGGTCCCCCAGGCGCTCGAT
>Ga0182015_10005677_pt1 | contig 12847 bp, 13 predicted proteins | sample 712P3MmetaG_FD_120478 | JGI IMG/M metagenome (GOLD analysis project Ga0182015, IMG submission 120478) | Permafrost microbial communities from Stordalen Mire, Sweden - 712P3M metaG | ecosystem: Environmental > Terrestrial > Soil > Wetlands > Permafrost | place: Sweden: Stordalen | collected...
CTCGAATACAGGTGAACGCGATCAGGGCGTGAATCCGAAATTCGATCTCTCATCGGAGCTTAGTAAGAACCTGTTGCTCTACCTAACCATCGAGAAAGGCTTCCGGCCCGGAGGTGGGAACCAGCCGATCCCGACGTCTGGGGTGATCGGTTCAGTCTGCGAGCAGAATCTCATGGAGAGCCACGCCACGACATCTTTCGTCGAAGCACCCCTGGCTTTCAAGCCCGATAATGTCTGGAGTTATGAAATTGGCGAAAAGACCAAGTTGCTGGACGGACGCCTGACCGTCAATAGCGGGATGTACTTCGAAAAGTGGTCAGCGGTGCAGCAGTACGTCACGCTGCCATGTGGCTATGTGTATTCCGACAACACGGGCTTGGTACACGTATATGGTACGGAGACCGAGATCAACGCCATCGTGTTTCCGGACCTCACTTTATCCCTCAATGCTGGCTATACCCACGCGAGATTTGTCGTAGGCAGCCTTGAAACCGGCGTTACCGAAGGCTCCCGCGTGCAAGCCGTTCCAGATTTGACGTCATCGGCTTCTATCATCTATCGGCACAACATTTCAGAGGATCTCGCATTTACCGGGCGCATCGAGAATAATTTTGTCGGTTCCCGCACCGATACCACTTTCTACGTCAATAATCTGCCCTCATATGATCTCACGAATCTTCGGGCTGGCCTCGCCAGTGATCGATGGTCCGCCCTTTTGTTTGCGAAAAACGTGTTTAACAAGAGAGCCCTGCTGAGCGACACTTTGCAGATAGGGGTCAACGTTCCGACGTATAACCGAATCTCGGTTGGCCAGCCCTTGACGTTCGGGGTTGATTTCAGCTATCGCTTTAAACTGTGACATGCTCAATTATCGGCATGTACAAGTAGGTAACCCCTGGACGACTTTGGGCCGCGGGTTCTGGTTGGTGAAATCGGACTGGCCAAGACAAAGACATTGAAGTTGGTGCTCAGTGTTGCTGAAAGCAAAATACTTTATGAGAAACGCGATCAGCGAGGCTCGATCGCCACTATGCGCTTGCACGCCAATGCGACTCTTAGCCATTGCGACGTGGACGCTCGCCCTGTGCGGCCGTTTGTCCGCGGCCGCCCCGGCGGATACCCATATCGGGCAGCCCTTCGGTCAAGTGGACGCGGAGCGTCTTGCGCATGCGGACCGCGAGCCGGATCAATGGTTTACCCCCGGGCGAGACGCGCAGGGCACTTACTATTCACCGCTCGATTCCATCAATGATCAGAACGTCGCTCGACTTGGCTTTGCCTGGCAATATCAGCTCGGCACGAGACGCGGCTTGGAGGGCACTCCGGTTGTGGTCGATGGCGTCATGTACGCGCCCGGAAATTGGGGACGCGTCTACGCGGTCGATGCGGCGAGCGGCCGGGAGCTATGGGTCTACGATCCTCAAGTGGATGGTCAATATGGACGCTGGGCGTGCTGCGATGTGGTCAGTCGCGGACTCGCCGTCTGGAAGAGTCGGGTCTATGTCGTAAGCATCGACGGTTATCTGCACGCGATCGAGGCGAGCACCGGCAAGCGAATCTGGAAGGTCGATACGCTCCCCGAACGCGGACCGAAGGCGTTTCACTATACGGTCACCGGCGCGCCGCTGCTCGCCGGCAACGAGATTGTCATCGGCAACAGTGGCAGCGACTACAAAGGCGCTCGCGGATCGATTTCTGCCTACGATCTCACCTCCGGCGCGTTTAAATGGCGCTTTTACACCGTGCCGCGCGACCCCCATCTTGGCCCGCAGGATCAGGCTCATTTGGTGGCCGCTGCAAGCACATGGCCGGAAGATTACGACTGGAGCTTCGGAGCCGGTGGCGCGCCCTGGGACGGACTCGCCTACGACGCTGAACTGGGTCTGGTATACATCGGTACCGGAAATGCTTCGCCGTATCATGGCCAAGACAAGCCTTGGGCCAAGAAGGACGAGCTTTATATTTCATCGATCGTCGCCGTCAGCGCGAGCACGGGGCGCATGCGGTGGTATTTCCAGGAAATACCCGGTGAGGGCTGGGATTACGATACGGCGAATAAGTTCATTTTGGCGGATGTGCCAGTGAATGGCGTCGTGCGTAAGACCGTGATGCAGGCAAGCAAAAATGGCTTTCTGTATCTGCTTGATCGGGCGACCGGTGAGTTTTTGGCCGGTAAACCATTCGCCCATGTCAATTGGACAAAGGGCCTTGACCCGAAGACCCACAGACCCATCCCGGAGCCGGCCGCAGATTGGACCCGCAAGCCCGCGTTGCTTTTCCCGGGCACGATCGGTGCGCATAACTGGCAACCGATGTCCTTTAATCCAAAGACCGGCCTCGTGTATATCCCGGTCAATGACGCGCCGATGATCTTCATCGATACGGCCAATCGGCGCGCCGGTCTGATAGAAGGGAATTTTGATCTTAATTTTATTTTTCCGGAGGATTACGACCCAAAGGATCTGGAGAGCTTGTACGGCAAGCTTCCTTCCCTGCAGGACTTATCCGCCAACGGCGTGCCGCCGAAATCGCGCGGGTGGATTCGTGCGTATGAGCCGGGGTCAGGCAAACTTGTGTGGGAACAACAGTCGCACAGCGCCTGGGATGGCGGCGTTCTCTCGACCGGCGGCAACTTGGTGGTCCGCGGTGATGCCGCCGGTCATCTAAATGTCTATGCCGCCGATACCGGCAAGCCCCTGAAGCAGATCGACATAGGCACGTATATGATGGCGGCGCCGATGACCTACCGCGTCGGCGGCGTGCAATACATCTCGATAATGGCGGGTTACGGCGGCGGATTGATGGCCCTTCCATTTCCGAAGGATAGTGCGCCATACAACTACGTCAATGATGGTCGCATCGTCACGTTTAGGCTCGACGGAGGGGCCACTCCCAAACCGGCGCCGGTAGCGGATCCGGCGCCCCAGCCGATGCCGGCCCGAGAAGGCACGGCAGCGAGCATCGCGCGCGGCGAGGTTCTGTACAACAGGTACTGTTCGCGATGCCATGTCTTTGGTCGCGGTGTTCTTCCGGATTTACGCCGCTTGTCGCCCTCCGACCACGATCTCTTTTACGAGATTGTGCTCAATGGCGCCTACGTAGGAAAGGGAATGGGGCGCTGGGACGATGTACTCACTCGAACGGATGCCGAGGCCATCCACTCTTATTTGATCGATCAGACGTGGCAACTCGCGCCTCAGGCTCGTGCGAGCGGCGCCGTTTCACAACCGTAAAGTCCGCCTGGACCATACGTCACCTGGCGCAGTTCCCTAACAGCCCCGCCAACGAGGCGGACGCTTTTCCTTGAAGGCGAGAACCCCGTTCTGTTCAGCTACTCCGACACGTTCATGCCACCACTCGTTCGTAGTAGTTGAGCATTCCGCCCAAGCGCGTTTGGCGATCAATGCGTTCCGACTTTGACGGTGAAACACGGAGCGGTACGATCAATTGGTTCCCGAGACCGTGATGGTTGCGTTCGAGATGATAGTGCTCTATGTACTCGTGCACCGCGCGGCGGAGCATCGGAACGCCGATCGGTATCAGTTTCGATAGGCACTCGCTTTTTACGGATCTGACGAACCGTTCTGCGTATGCATTATCTCAGGTCAGCAACTGCATCGCGTTCGATTACTCAAGCATCCATAACGTTTGAGATCACGCATTGTTTTCATCCGGCGCGCGGGCAAAAGCTCGCGCTCGCAATGCGCAAGAATAACTGGGGTGAAGATCGCGTGATGTACTACAACGCGCAGGGCCGGCTGTGCTCGATGCTGGCATCGTGGACGAGCCTGGCGCTGCAGGACGCGTTTTCGCTGGCCTCAGCGGGCCGTTCTTGGTTCCGTGTGGATGATCTGTTGAACCTTGCCGCGCTACTTCAAGACGCGAGGGAAGAGGGCGTTGGTGGCCGGTTACGGTGTAAACCAAATTGCGCCGCGGATGTAAAATGATTTACGCCGCAGTTTCGTATGGTCTGCCGAGCGATACGGGCATGCTATTCAAATAAACATCGGCCAAATTCTCGATTGGCAAGCTGTAGATTGCTTGACATAGCCACAAGCGCGGCGTATTTTACAATACATCATCAGCAACCAGCCGACGGACGTGGCTCAACGCAACGCCAAAGCCAATCGCCTCAAGGCGCAGGGCCTCCTGAACGCCCATCCCGAGCGTGTTCGTGCCACGCACTTCTTGTCGGGCGATTTCTTCGACGCTCGCGATCTGGTGCAAGTCAAGTACGAGATGTTGCGTCAGGCACAGGTCGGGGGCGATGCAAAATCCGAAGCCGCCACGATGTTCGGGCTGTCGCGGTCGACATTCTATCAGGCCGAGGCCGCGTTCAACAAAGAGGGCCTGAACGGTCTACTGCCTCGACAACGAGGCCCCAAGGGCGCTCACAAGCTTACCGCTGCAGTGATGAACTTCATCGAGAGTCGGGTGCAGACCGGCGCGCCGATTCATGCTCGCGCGCTGGCGCACGAGATCAAGGGGGAACTGGGGCTTGCCATTCATCCGCGCAGTATCGAACGCGCCCTGGCGCGCAAAAAAAAACTCTGACGCCCGCAGTGGCAGCGCTGCTATCGCCGGCGGCTCTGCAAGCTTACGAGACACTGCGAACCGAGGTCGTTGCCGGTCGCGCCCGACCCGAAGGACTCTGCGCCGTGGTTCATCACGGTTTGCTGCGGGGAGTCGCGCTGCTGCTGTCTTCCCACGCATCGGCGGATGCCGCACTGCCTTGCCACGCAGCGCCGGCCCCATTTACTCAGGATCGCGAGTTCCTGCACCTGGTGGCCAACATGGTGCTGCAGACACAGTCGGAGGTGAGCCATGTCTATTGATGTTCATCAAAAAATCAACGCCGATCATTTGCGCCGCGATGCATTCTTGTATGTTCGCCAGTCCTCGCTTCGCCAGGTGTTTGAGAACACCGAGAGTACCAAGCGCCAGTACTCCCTGCGCGAACGCGCCGTCGCGCTGGGTTGGCCGATTGAGCGCGTTCATACCATTGACAACGACTTGGGTGTTTCCGGCGCCTCGGCCCACAACCGCGACGGCTTCCAGCACCTGGTCAGTGAAGTCGCCCTCGGCCACGCGGGCATCGTGCTGGGGTTGGAGGTGTCGCGCCTGGCGCGTAACAACGCCGACTGGCACCGATTGATCGAGCTTGCCGCTCTCGCGCATACACTCATCCTGGACGAGGACGGCATCTATGATCCGACGCACTTCAACGATCGATTACTGTTGGGTTTGAAGGGCACGATGAGCGAAGCGGAGCTGCATGTCTTGCGAGCGCGCTTGCAGGGCGGCATTCGCAACAAAGCGCGGCGCGGGGAGCTGCAAATGCCTTTGCCCATCGGCCTGGTGTACGACGCGCTGGGCGGCGTTGCGCTGGACCCGGATCGGCAGATCCAGGATACCGTGCGGATGGTATTCGATACGTTTCGCGAAGTACGCTCAGCCACCGCAGTCGTGCGGCGCTTTGCTCGCGAGGGATGGAAGTTTCCACGCCGCACGCGGCGCGGCATCGGCAAAGGGGATCTGTTGTGGGGCGTACTCGATTACAGTCGCGCGGTCGAGATCCTGCATAACCCCCGTTACGCGGGGGCGTTCGTCTATGGCCGACACCGTGTAACGTATGAGGTGACAGCGGAGTCGAGGAGATGCCGCATCGTGCGGCTCGCTCGCAAAGACTGGCAAGTGCTCATCGAGAGCACGCATCCGGGCTATATCACGTGGGAGGAGTTTGAACGCAACGAGTCGACGCTGCGACACAATACGCCGGCCTGGAGTGCTCACGGGCGCGGCCGTATGCCGCGCGAGGGCGTGGCACTCCTACAGGGTCGTGTGCTGTGTGGACGCTGCGGGGCTCGAATGAGCGTGCGGTACCTGAAGCTCGCCGAAGCCCTGACACCCTATTACGTGTGCCAGGAACAAGTGGTTCGCCACGCCGGCGCCTGCTGTCAGTCGATTCGCGGCTCACACATCGATGCGGCGGTGAGCGATCTGTTGCTCAAGACCGTGGCGCCCGCCGCGCTCGAAGTGGCGCTGGCCGTCCATGAGCAGATCGCCGCACGGATCGAAGAAGCCGACACACTACGCCTGCGGCAACTCGAACGCGCGCGCTATGAAGCCGAGCTCGCACGCCGACGGTATCTTAAGGTGGACCCGGATAATCGCCTGGTCGCCGACACGCTCGAGGCCGATTGGAACGAGCACCTGCGTCGACTCGATGGGATGCAACAGGAACACGATCAGCGGCGTGCCGCGGATAAGGTGCTTCTGAATGATGAGGCACGCGCGCGTATCCTGGCGCTGGCACGCGACTTTCCGCGCGTCTGGAACAATCCACGCACGGCGCCGCTCGAGCGCAAGCGGATGCTCGCCCTGCTGATCGACGATGTGACCCTTCTCAAGGAAAGCGACATTTCAATCCAGGTACGTTTTCGTGGCGGGCACACCACCTCGCTCAATATCCCACGCTCGATGCCGATGGCAGACGTGCGCAAAACGCGTTCCGCGGTGATCCAAAAACTCGATGAACTCCTGCAACGTTGCTCGGATCATCACGCCGCACAACAGCTCAACGCCCTGGGCTTGACGAATTGGAAAGGGGATTCCTTCACCAAAAAGCGGGTCAGTTACGTGCGCCGCCTCTACGGGCTGAAAAGCTGCGCTGATCGTTTGCGCGATCAGGGATTTCTAACCGGCGAAGAAATGGCTCAGCAACTCGGCGTCAGCCCCTCGCAGATTCACGGTCTCGGTCGAACCGGTGTCCTGCCTCGGCAGCGTGTTGGCGGCGTCGAGCGGTGTCTCTACGCACCGCTCAACGGTGCGGTACTCGCCAACGGTCGCGGCGGACGGTATGGTTCGAAGCGGCCCACTTTAATTCGTGCTCAACCGTCAGGACAGGAGGCAGTATGAAGCGTTCGCCTTCAAATTCGGTGACCGCGGTGGTAGCCGAATTACCTCCACGCCCTCCCGGGCGAGAAACGTCCGGAACGCCGTGGAATATTTCGTATCGCGATTGACGATCAAATGCTGCGTACCGCGGAGCATACCGGTCTCGGCATCCGTTAGATTCCGCGCCATTTGCAACATCCACGCCTCATTCGGGTTCGTCGTGATGCCTGCGATGTCGACGCGGCGTGTGGCCAGATCGATCACGAATAGGAGGTAATGGGTGACCAGGCCGCTGTGGTCCGCAACAATTCAGTCACGTGCAGGCCAGCGCGAGGGAATATTCGTGATGCAGCCCGCCAAGGATGGGTTTGGCTCGGACGGCATACGACTCTCCGCGGCGATGGCGCGAATCGGGAACCGGGAGGACGAGGGTACTGACCGGCGGATCGGGAACACCGGGACCCAGCCCCATGTGTGGGCGTCCGCCGTTGTAATGGGCGATCCAGGATTTTAGGGTGAAGCGCAGATGGGCTTCCGAGAGTGGAATCAGCCAATCCAGACATTCCCTGCGGATCGTGCCGATCATGCGCTCGCAAATCGCGTTCGTCTTTGGACTGTGCGGCGGTGACTTTAGGAGCTTAATCCCCAGCCGGCGGAACGACTCGTCGAGATGGTTCGCAAAGATGCTGTCGCGATCGTGAATCAGGAACCCGTATCGATCTTCATACCCGACCGTTTCACGCAGCTGTTGCAGCGTCCAAGCGGCACTCGGATGGCCTGTGACGTTGCAATGGATTAGCCGGCGGCTGCGGTGCTCGATCACCACAAACACGCACAGCTGCCGAAAGGGCCCGGTGACGGCGAGGAAGAAATCGCAGGCAATGATCCCCTGCGCGTGCAGGCGCAAGAAGGTCGACCAGCGCAGGCCGCCTCTCGGTCGGCCCCTCGGACGCCCTGGCAAGTACTTGCTCACCGTTCGTGGAGATGGCCGAATTCCGAGCTTCAGGAGAAGCTCATTGGCAATGCGTTCCTCGCCCCAAGAGGGATTCTCGTTTGCCATCCGGCGGATCAGAGTCTGTATCTGCTGGGGAATCGGCGGCCGGCCGGGCCGGGACTTCAGCCGCCAGAATAACTTCCATCCCGCTCGGTGCCAGCGGATCAACGTCTCGGGGCGCACCACAACGAGCGCGTCCCGCCAGTTGAAGAATCGTGAAAGAAGCGCCAGAGCGATTCGCGTGACCGGATCAACTCGCCGCGGCTTCATACCGCGCTCGATATAAAGTGCGAGCTGTCGACGCAGAAAGAGGTTCTCCGCTTTGATCGAACGGCTCGACCGAAATGCGAGGCCGCACAAGCAAAGCATATCGGCGAATAACTGAATCAGAATCTTTGCAAGCCTCAGCATCGCGCAATCATGTCACACTGCTGACTCGCGAGTCTCGCGATTGACTGATAGGCATCCGCGCCGAATAATTGCGCAGCACACTGGTGCACTGTGGTTGCATCGCCCAGTATCCCGAGTCGGGATTTATCCGGTCACGACGCATGATGAGTCTGCAATGAAGCCATATTGTGCATGGGATTGGCCGGATAAATCTTACGGCTCATGATGGCTACAAGGACGACAGGAACGCAAGCAGATCGGGTTTCGGCTTCCAGGGTGTCACCCGCGCTGGAGTCAGCCCCGCACGGCGCCAAAACATTTCTAGCGCGTCGCGCTTCATCTGCAGATTGGTCGTGATGTAGCGGCTCGTAGTGGCTACGCTCGTGTGTCCGAGGTAATCACGGATCACGGTGACATCGGCACCAGACTGTAACAGGGCAACGGCACACCCGTGTCTCATGACATGCGGAGTGATTTTTCGTCGATGCAGCGCCGGTGCTTTTCGGGCTGCCAACGCCGTGTATTTTCGCAAAATATAGGCGACACCATCACGGGTCAGTTCGTTGCCTCGGACGTTGCGGAAGACGATGTCGCCGGGACGTGCCTCGCGAACGGTGGGCAAGCAGCGAAGTTTCTCTGCAGTTTCGCGCCACAGAGGGCAGAACCGATCTTTGCGGTTCTTGCCATGCAGGCGTACCTGTTTGGGGTGTCCGAGGCTCAGATCCTCATTGCGCACACCGAGCGCCTCGCTGACCCGCGCACCAGTATTGTACAAGAAGAGCATCAAAGCATGATCCCGAAGACCCAATGCCGTGGCGCAGTCCGGTTGATTGATGATCAGCCGAGCATCTTCGGGTTCCAGATACGATGCCGGCATCGTTCGCGTCTTCTTGGACGGCAAGGCGAGGACCTGCTGATACTGCGCCCCATGACTCAGGTCATTGCGCACGAGATGTCTGAAGAAGCTGCGGATAGCTGTCAGGCGATAATTTCGACTGGCGGCCGTGTTGGCCCGCTTTGATTCCAGGTGTACCAGGAACGTCTTAATGGCTTCAACCTGCAGATCCGTGAGTGTCAAGTCGGCCACCGAGCATTTCTTGCGATCGGCGACGAAGCTAAACAGTAGGCGCAGTGCGTCGCGATATGCTCGAACCGTATGGGGACTCGCACCGCACATACGCTGCAAGTGATCGCGGAAGAAGGACTCGACCAAAGGCAACAGCCGATCATTTGTAGTGCGGCTCATTGGATTCTCCGAGCCGCTTGAAGCCGCGCTGCAAAGCGCTGACTCGCCAGGCGCAATAATTCCGGAGTGGCATGCAAATACACTTCGGTTCCCAGCACGTTAACGTGGCCCATGTAGGCGGAGAGCCACGGCAAACGGGCGTGGATATCCACCTTGTTTTTGTACCAGTCAGTGAGTCGATGAACGGCGAAGGCGTGACGCCAGTCATATGGGCGGGGGCCGACGCGGCCGCGGGCGGGTTTTAGCCCTTCATTGCGCACGAGCCGTGTGATCGCATCACCAGCGGCTTTGAGGGATAATGCCTGTCCGTTCCGGCGAAGCAATAGAGTGCCGGGATCTTCGGTTCCGTGTGCGGATACGATGCGATCTCGTTCCACAAGCCACCGCTTGATCTCCTCAGCCAAGTCATCGCCGAACGCGACGATGCGGCTTCGACCCTTGCTTTCACGGATAAAGAACGTCCGTCGCTCCAGATTTATGTCCGACAGCCGAAGCCGCACCGCCTCGCCGAAGCGCAGGCCGGTGCAATAAAGGATGAGCAACAGCGTACGCATCAGGACGGGCCCGATGTTTCGGCGCCGATGGCGGCCCGCAGCGATTAACAGGCGACAAACTTCCTGTCGAGAGAAGATATACGGCAGGAACGGCAATTCAGTTTTCGGTGCCCAGGCCTGTTCGGGAACAAAGCCGTGTGGATCGCGGCGGCGTCGATGCAGGCACAGTTGTCGCACCACCGTCAACTCCTGCGCCACCGTATTACCTTTGCGATTGGCGGTGCGCGCGAGCCACGCGTGCGCGGTCTTTTCTAGGGATATTTTCGCTTTGCGCACCGAACCGGCGGGCAACCGATGCCGAGCAAACCGCTTAAGGCTAGCGAGCATGAACTCTCCACGGGTGTACGAGTAACCCATGGCGCGTTTGAACTTAAGGAAGTCCTGAACGTCGTGCTCGAGCTGCTTCAGCGTCAACTGTGTCATCGCGGCACCGGTAGCGCCATTTTTCGCAGCCCTTCGGTCGACACCCGTAGATATGCCGAAGTGGATTCCGGATCGCGGTGCCCCAGGATGTCCCCGATCAGTTTTGGTGGAGTTCCTAGTTCCATTTGACGGCAGGCGTGCGTGTGCCTAAGTACGTGGGTCCCAAGGAACGGCGCCGAGACGCCTGCGCGTCGAGCGTGGGTGTGCAGGATGTGCCGGATGGTAACCGAACAAGCCAGCGCCTTGTGAGGCGCGCACATCGTGACAAAAAGGTTTCGCGTCTGGGCGTGGACCGGGCGGCCGCGACGCAAGTAATTCGCCAGAGCGCGTGACACCGCAGGCAGCAGAGGCAGCAAAAACTCGGCACCGGTCTTGGGTCGGTGCACACGTACGGTGGTGGCTTGCCAGTCGACGTCGTCAAGCATCAGACGAATGATTTCACCGGCGCCCATACCGTACGTGCTCATCATCAGCAGCAACGCGTAGTCGCGTCGACCACACCGCGTCGATCGATCGATCGCGCGCAGGATGCGCTGGACATCCTCCCAAGGTAAGGCCCGATGGGGACGCTCGGCGGGACGCACGATCGGCCCCACGATCGAGGGTGCCAGATCCACTGTCATTCGACGGCTCGACAGCATAAAACGCATGAAACTCCGAACACTGCAGGCAATATCAGCAGCCGTGGCACGAGCATACTGTTTCCGACACTCGATCAGGAAAGCGTCGATGTCCGTTAATCGCGCTTGCCGTGCGCTTCGTCGGTGCACATGTAAAAACGCTAGTAATTTAGCGACGTGTACGACTTTCTTGTGGATGGTGCCGGCCGGATTGCCACGATGCTCGTGCAAATGGCGTGCAAACTCGCGGAGCAGTGGCGGAAGTGACGACGACGCCTCTGGGATCTCATTCCACACCGGCAGTGACACACCTAGCGTTGTCAGCGCCGCCGCCCATGTGCCGAGAGCACTGTGTGCCCCCAAGAACGTTTCGCGCGGATCGCGCTCCCGGATCCGTGAGTACCGACTCACGAACGCATTGACACCGGTGAGCGTCAGGTGTGCATTGATTTCAATCTTCTTGGCCCGACAGTGCTCGACGAAGCGTCGCACCCACATCCGGTATAGCGCGATTGTGCCCTCCGTCAGGCAGCGGTTCTCACGCCACGCACGGGGCCTCGATATCGACCGCAGTATCCTCGCCTTATCCACCTACGTCGGACATGTCAAAGTCACCGACACCTATTGGTACGTGACCGCCACACCCGAGTTGATGGCCATTGCCGCCCAACGCTTTACGCGCTACATGGGAGGTGTGTCATGAGTCGCCCGGTCCCGCAACCTTTTCCAGTCCTACTCCAGCGCTTCTTCGTGCAACGTCTGGTGCAACAGCAACACGTGACGCCTTGTACGGTCGCCGCTTATCGCGATAGCTTCCGGCTCCTGCTGGCGTTCGCCCATGAGCGCCTGCAAAAGAGTCCGAGCGATATCGCGCTGGAGGATCTGAGCGCTTCGTTCATTCTGGATTTCCTCAATCACCTGGAGGTAGACCGTCATAACTGCAGTCGCAGCCGGAACGCGCGCTTCGCTGCCATCCGCTCATTCATGGAATACGTCTCTTTCGAGGAGCCCTCGGCGCTGGCCCTGGCGCAATCGGTTCTGGCGATTCCGATGAAGCGTTTTGAGCAGCCGTTGGTCGGGTTTCTGTCCCGTGAGCACATCGAGGCGATTCTCGTCGCCCCGGATGCCGGCACTTGGACTGGTCAACGCGATCGCGTGATGCTCACCGTCCTGTATAACACCGGATCGCGAGTGTCAGAGTTGATCGGCATGCGCATTTCGGCTCTGACGCTCGAACCATCCGCGTGGGTTCGGATCCGAGGCAAGGGCAGGAAGGAAAGATCGGTTCCACTATGGACCGGCACCGCCAAAGAACTGAAGCGTTGGCTACAACAATACCCTCGCGCGCCTGAAGAGCCGCTTTTTCCGAGCCGGTCCGGTCGCGCATTGACGCGAGTAGGCTTCACCGAAAGATTGAAGCTCGCCGTCAAAAATGCAGCTCGGCGGTATCCCGAGTTGGCCAAGAAGCGCATTTTTAATCACCTGATTCGACACTCGGTCGCGATGCACATGCTGCAGTCCGGAGTCGACATCACAGTTATCGCTCTGTGGCTCGGGCACGAAAGCCCGATCACCACTCATCGATATGTCGAGGCTGATCTCGAGATGAAAGATCGAGCACTGAAGGCGCTCCAAGAACCGTCCTGTCCAAGGCTAAGATACCGGCCGAAGGATGATGTGCTACGGTTCCTGCAGACCCTATAATTATGCATGGTCGGAAGGA
>Ga0182015_10005678_pt1 | contig 12847 bp, 14 predicted proteins | sample 712P3MmetaG_FD_120478 | JGI IMG/M metagenome (GOLD analysis project Ga0182015, IMG submission 120478) | Permafrost microbial communities from Stordalen Mire, Sweden - 712P3M metaG | ecosystem: Environmental > Terrestrial > Soil > Wetlands > Permafrost | place: Sweden: Stordalen | collected...
AGCATCGATTATCTGGGGACGGAGCAGAGACTTTGAGCGAGGTGTCGCTGGATGACACTCGGCACCTGTCGGACGCTGATACTGACGCGGCGAGTGCTCTCCACCCCGGATCATACACACATGCGACATCAGGGCCCCCAGATCTACCTCCTCGAAAGCGCGGATCTGCGTCCTCTGCGTCTTCGGGGGTCCTGACACCGCCGGTTCCGCCTGCTCCGAGTCTACCCCCGCGGCGAGGGCCATTTGGCTGGCTACGCTCCACCTCGACTTCAGCGAAATCACCTCCCGTCCCTGCACTGCCTCCAAGAACGAGTATCGCTAGCGTCAATTACGCTCCTGCGACATTGCCTAACATCGACCTGTTGATATCGCGGCTAGAGGAACAGTCGAAATTGATAAAGGAAGGAGATGACAAAGTCAAGGAGGAATTCGAAGTGGGCAATGAAGAGTTGCGCAAGTCGTTTGAACGGATACAGCGAGAACATCAACCCACTGATGGAGAGGAAGATGAAATTGACTGGGGTATCCATCCCTTTTGAATACATCGTATTGACTTTCAGAATTATGGAATAAGCTCATGGCCTCCCCCCAGGCACTGGCAGCAACGTCGCCACTCGATCTCCAGAGAGCCCTTCTCTCGGGGATCCCTTCTCCGCTTCGTGGAACAATATGGCAAATTCTTTCCGCGTCGAAAAACCCAGATTTAGAGCAAGTGTATACGAACGTGTTACTCTCGACCTCATCTCCTCAAGAGAAGCTCATTCGAAAGGACATCTCCCGGACGTTTCCCAAACAAGAATACTTTCGCCAGAAGGATGGACCTAATGGACAAGAGTCTCTTTTCAACGTCTGCAAAGCATACAGTCTTTATGATCCGGAGGTCAATTATGTGCAGGGGATGGCTTTCATCGTTGGACCTCTTTTGCTAAACGTACGGCCCTCTCAAACACCAAGTAACCTCTAGATGCCTGAAGCGGAAGCTTTTTGTTTGCTCGTGCGGTTGATGAAGGGTTATCACCTTCGAAAGCTCTTTCTCCCTGAAATGCCGGGTCTTCACCTACATTTGTATCAATACGACCGTCTCATCGAGGAACACCTGCCTGCTGTTCACGTCCATCTCTCGCGTCAAGGAGTGAGAAGTCACATGTACGCATCTCAATGGTTCCTCACCCTCTTCGCCTACAAATTTCCGATGAGCATGGTCGTCCGTATCGTCGACATCGTCGTTGCGGAAGGATTAGAAGCAATACTCCGGTTCGGAGTGGCGCTGATGAAGAAAAATGCTGAAACTGTTCTTGAGTTGGAATTTGAAAAATGTCTCGACTTTTTGCAGACAGGACTGTTTGATGTTTACAAGGTGCTCATATTGATTTGCACGGCTGACAGCATAGATCACCAGGGGCCGTTCGGCATCGCCGTCGTTGCTAAATCGCGGAACGGAGCCAACGTACAGAGCGAATGATTTTGTTAACGATGCATATGGAATCAAGTTGACACCTTCGCAACTGCAGAAGTACGCTGTCGACTATGCCGAGTTTAATCGGATCGAAACTCAGCGCACCTCCGAGTTGGAAAACCTGAAGACCAACAATGGCTCTCTCACATTGCAAGTAAAACGACTTGAGCAATCACTGGCGGAATTAAATCGAGAGCACATTGAACTAGCCAATGCAATGGTCCAAGGAAAGATGGAAAATGCCAAAATTGCGGATGAGAACGAAGCGCTCAAGGAGGAAGTATTGCAACTGAAAAAGGTGATCGACGAACAGCCTGCCGAAGTGGAAGCCAAATTAAAAGAAGAGATGGATCGAATTATGGAGCGGAACTTAGAAGTCATGAGCATGAATCGGGAACTGGAAGAACAGGTTGGCGATTTGGAACACCAGCTTGTTGAGACGAAACTGCAGTTTGCTCAGGTACTTGATCTTCTCCTCAGGCTGACGTAATTCCAGGTTCATCAGAATCATGAAGCGTTGACGAGGAAATGGAACGAGCTACGAAAGGCACTTGATTAGAGGCTAAAGTTTGGGCATTTTCCGAGTAGCGGCATTGTTGCTATATGCTGGCGTGATTTATCTTGGAACGGGTCGTTCAGGTTCTTCGCTTGTATATTAACTTTTATCGGTGTACCGAGATTTGAGATATCTTGGCGGGCACGATTTTTCGCCGAATATAATAATAATAGTCTACATATTCGGGAGGCAACTAATCTCGGCTCATGCACCCGACGCGTGCACGCTGCAGGCGGTTGGTGCGGCTGCATCAATCGGGTGAATAACGTGTGGGTTATCTTAGGTTGAGTCTTGAGGTCCCGAATTGGGAAGGTGAGCCAGAAGAGTTAGATCACGGTCCGGACTCTCTCAACCTTTTGACATGCGTGGGGCGTGGGAGCTCCGAGCCGCTATTTAATTTGCGGGCTGTGTGCCTTCTATTTAATAACCCACGGCCCCCGTCGTTCACACTCCCTTTGTTCTCTCCCGGTCCATCATGAACCTTGCGACACTCCCCCTTGAGATTGCAGAGCTCATCTTTGCGGCGGTCGCCTGGGACCAGTTCAGCCCAGAGTGGGTCGAGAATCTCAACAAAGCGTCCGAGAGCATCAATTACGTCCAGGAACGAAACCGCCAGCTTCGGGGATTACGTCCTACCGCAAAATTCGTCGATCACATTGTCAACAGGCTTGCCTTCAAGTATGTGCACATTACCTCACAAGCCCGCGCCGAAGAGTTGATCAACACGGAGGGCGACCTACGGATCCCGGGCACTGTGGTTCGACACTTGTTTCTCGGGGACAGGCTTGGACGATTCCACAATGACAATGCTCCCGATTACCATTTTGTTACGGCTGAATCTGGCCAGGCCTGGATTCAAGGCGGGACCTTTTGGAAGCTGCTCGAAATGATGCCGAATCTGCTATCACTGCACATCCATCTCCCGGGGATTCATTCGCAAATATTCTCTGCTGCGGTCCTACAATGCACTGTCGCGCCTCTCACGTCCTTCCGATCCATACAATGCCTGAGCCTGTACGACGATATCAACAATAGTCACTGCTATACTCCCGTCAGATCGGTCCCCGATGCCCGCAACAGTCTTTCTGCATTCCCAAATCTGCAATACCTCGTCGTCAGTGAATCGGAAGGGCTACTTCGTCTCGATCGATTCGTCGCACTGGTCTCGCCCTCACATGAAATGTCGAAATGGTACGCACCACGGCTGCGGAAAATAATGCTTGAGAAATGGTGTCCAATGGAAAGGGACATTATTCTCTACAATCTGGCCATGGAGATTAGCCTGACGGATGTGAGAATGTCGCGTCAGGTCCCTCGTCGTATGTCTATGGACGGTAAGCTCACTCATTTCTGTTTTCCTTTTTCTGAGACTGACACACAGATGTCCATACCATAATTCGACACATTGGACCGACCCTGACTTCCCTTCGACTCGACTTTTCTTATCATTTTGCGGACGATCTCGATGCGACAAAGGTGCATTTGTGCCCGACGATACGCGACAACTGTCAGAATCTCGAGTATCTTACCCTCTCGTTTCCTCCGCCCGATAACCTCAACGACGCCCCACGTGCAAGTGTTTGTCATCAGTTGTTTCGAGCACCCGGGAGCTTTGGCGCAGGAATGCTGAACTTGAAGAAGGCGGAGATTATTGGACATCACAGTTACTGCGAGGGATCTTCTCGCAAGATGGTGATTGATGCCAGCGAGGATGTATGGACGACTCAAAATCAGTTGTGGTGGGAAGCATCATCTGAGAATGAGTCAGTGGATCATGAATGCTTGCATACCAACATTCAAATCCATGGTACGCCGGCAAAAAGACCGTCTTTGCTGAATTGCAGAGAATTTTGTTGTATTTCAGGCACATTACCCAAATTGTCGTCCTGCGACTGTGACACAGGAAGCTGGCGACCTTGGGAGAATATGCACGAATCCAATCGCGGGCCCATTTTGACGTTCAGGCCAGTGTGAGATTATCTCTCATATATACTCAACGCACAATGTATCCTAAACATAATAGTCAAAAGAATGTATATTTATCTTCATATTGATATTCTGAAGACAATCATTGCCGATTAGGAGCGTCTCGGTCACCAGAGTGGGAACAGAACTTCTCAGTGGCTTAGGAACATTCGAGTAGTTAGCTATGCAATCATGTTGGACAAGCGTCCGATGTCCGTGATCTCGTTGCTCAGGGATCGGCATGCCGTGGGAATAGATTTCCTCCCTGATTTCAACGCGTCCACGCCACACACACGACGATCGCCCACAGTGCACACGACTCCGCGCAGAGAATGAACGTGAAAAGAAAGGCGACGTCTTCTCTCTCTGCGGCAGTGACATCTCCGTCGGCTCCGAAGAAGCTGAAGCAGGGGTCTCTCACTGCCTTCTTTGGCTCTCCGACAGGGAGCAAAGATCTTCACACAGCTCCCAAAGTGCGTTTTGACAAAGATGCCTGGATCACAAGCCTCACTCCCACACAGAAGGAGCTGCTAAAGTACCTTGTCTTGTATGGCCACCATTAATTCTCAGGCTGGAGATTGAGACGATGCATGAAAGTTGGCTGGCCATTCTCAAGGACGAGTTGACAAAGCCTTACTTTCTAAAGGTACCGAGCATTCAATTTTTGAAATACAGGCTGAGCCATAGTTGAAAGAATTTCTCGCGACGGACAAGAAGAAGTTTACCATCTATCCTCCAGGTATCTCTGTCAATTTGGATCTCGTTGATGGATGCAGAAAAGGAAATCTATTCTTGGTCTACTCACACGCCTCTCGACCGCGTCAAAGTCGTCATCCTCGGCCAAGATCCCTACCACAACGCGAACCAGGCACACGGGCTCTGTTTCTCGGTGCGTCCGCCAACGCCAGCCCCGCCGAGTCTAAAAAATATCTTCAAGTGCCTGAAGATTGACTATCCCAATTTCACCGAACCGCGTTCGGGGTACGTGACTGTCAATGTGTGTCGTTAACCACAGACTGCTGACGCCGTGGGCTGATCGCGGTGTGCTTTTGCTCAATGCTTGCCTTACTGTACGAGAACACAGTGCAAACTCTCACGCCAATCAAGGGTGGGAGCAATTCACTTCTGAAGTCCTCCGCGCGGTCTCAAAGTCTACCAAAGGCATTGTATTCCTCGCATGGGGGAGTCCTGCCCAGAAACGCATCGACTCGATTGGCGTCAACAAAGAAAAGCATTGCATTTTGAGGGCAGTGCATCCAAGCCCTTTGAGTGCTTCACGAGGATTTTTTGAGTGCAAACATTTCATTAAAGCAAATGAATGGTTAAGGAACAAGTATGGCGTGGAAGGTGAGGTCGAGTGGGACTGTTTGGCAGATGGCAAACAGGGCAAAGGGTTGCCTCCCAAGGGGACCAGTCGTAAGAATGACGCCTCTGTGAAGCCAGTTGTTGTTGCTGCCCAAGTGACGAAGACAGTCAAAGGAGGCTTGCATGGGAGTGGGGATGCAATCGTGGAAACGACTGTCGTAGTAGGGGATTCCAAGAATGATGCAGCGATGAGTTCGGATGAGTTTGAAGATGAAGAATTAGACAAGATGCTATCAAGCGAGATCTAATAGATAAATCTAATGGTTCGTGCTCTGAGCTCGTACGGAATTTTGGATGGTAGATCCCAGGCGCCACAGGCACAAGGGGTGAAATCCACAAAATTTGACGCCAAATTAATTCCTGTCCATCACTTTCGTCCAACACCATCATCTCCAAAATCGACTTCCCTTCTCTCGTTCAAAATGTGGGATGACCAACCAATCAAGCGAAAACCACCTCCCGTGGACATGCCGCCATCCACACGCGCATTTCTTTCTCAGTTCAATCGCTCATTCACTCCCCCGGCACTCATTAATGACCCATTCGCCGTTGATCGAAAACTGACAATCACTCCACTCCTACTGGGATCTCGCCCCCTTTACGTTCACAGAAACCCGTTTGCGGTCGATCCGGCGGTTGAAAGAGTGCGACATTACGTCGGATCTGGAGGTGTTACAGATCAGGAACTTCGGCCCTCTCCAGTTTTGACACCGGAACTAGACACCGAGTGGGGATCAGATGACGAGGATTTTGCAGCTGCAGAGAAAGATCAAACATCGGTATCACCTGCTAGAAAGTTATCTAATGTACTAGATTCAAAGGGACGTAAGCGAGTCCAAACACAGTGTCAATCCATCAACCGGGACAACGAGCAATATAGCTAGCGGCACCGACAAATCACTCGAGCCAGCAGAAAGGGATCAAGCCAATCAAAACGTCATTATCCCAGTGGAATACGACCCTACTTCTAACCATCTCCCATCTGCTTCTGCTGCCCAAGAGTCCAAATGGGTCTTCCGCAATGCAGATTCTGATCTCGAATCGGACGGCGATTATTCCGAAAAGTCGCCGCCTCAAAGGATCACCACTCCATCTCTTCCCTACGACGCTGTCTTTCGTTTTACGACCAATTCTCCCACTCAATCCGAGGGAACCGCAATTACGAGCTGGGATGAATGGGATGAACCCTCTGACAGTTTGGGAATTGACCCGATTACTCTTACGAGTAACCGGTTAGGCACTCAATATGCTTCGCTTATTTGAAATCTCACGTGTTATTCGCTACTAAAAGTATGCGGTTTTCAAGTTTTCTGTTATGGGGAGTCGGTTAGATCTGGTACATATTAGTGCATCTGTAGTTACTTGTACTCTCATATTCGAACGCGCACAAGGTTCTAAATTTAGCCCTTCCATCAGCCGCCGATCACTCGACTTCCCCTTTTCCCCTCCCGCCACACTTTCGTCCCGTCACCACGAGCTACCACACAACCATGACCAAAACCATTTCTCCTCCATGTGGAAAACCGTCGGATGACAAAACTCCCCGCCCAATTTTGCTTGCAATGGACGGTGCAAAGACATTCCTCGATCCTATCCTCCTTGATGTTCCTTGGTTGTGGAGGATGGAGGCTGTGAAGATCAAAGAGACTGAACAAATTGACTCAGTCCAGCTTCGCACTTACGGAAAGATTATCCGCCGTGAAATCAATGTAACCACCTTTTAGCCTCTTCTGATGCTGTAGCTTCTTCGTAAGATTGGAGCAAATCGGTCCTTTCACCCCAAACCTTGTGCAATCGTGATCTGATGAAGCAGAGTCTGTGTTGATTGCGGTGACGGTTGGAACCCAGACGAAGCGACAGAGGCTCAGATGAAAGAAAACTCTCGTCGTGTTTGTTGGGCCGACGTCGGCCTCGGTGTGTTCCTTTGCGGTAGGTATATTGCCCCCCTGCACCATTTCTGACTGACGACAGTTGCGCAAAGCTCCATCAGAGACTTTTGCCAAAATCTGTCTCCAAGAGTAAGATTTCCGTCGAATCAGTAGTGAGGCTGACAACAAATAGTCCTCTGTCTCGAATGGGATACTCATTATTGGACTGTGCAGGATCTCGTCAAATGCGCGGAGTGGGGAAATTATTCTGCTCAAAAGTAGGCTCTTTTGCAACGTCAACTGACGAGTAGATACTGGGCATCCGACTATTTCAGCACGCCCAGCAATAAGGACAAGTTCTGGAAGGCTTCATCCAAAGGATATTGGTGCCCTAGGATCCCAGGGTGACTGCCACTGGTACTCGATCTGATTTTAGGGAGGAATATGTCGTGAAGAAATATCTCGACAAGCGTTGGGCTGCAACTGCCCTCGTTCCAGAAACCCCTCGCAACAAAATCTATTGCAAACCTGAAACCTGGGTGATCGAAAACGTTTACAGCGGTAAACTTTTCCTTCCGCTCGATATCGGTCAAGCCTCTTTGCCTCCTCGTCTTACTCCCCGCCTCACTCGTTTGCCTTTGCTTAAGAGAGCCCCGAAACATGAGCCAAACTCAGACTCTATCATCATTGACTTCAAAAAGTGTCCTCAACGAGTTCCTGACCTCATCAACGTTGACGCATCCCATCATGCAGCAGAACACAATCATCTCGCAACCACGAAAGCCTCCGCCGGGGCGCTCGAGTGTTTGACCATTGAAGATTCTGATGATTCCGGGGGACTCTGCGAAGAGAAAGAGGATAATTCGAGTGTTTCTGAAGAGTACGACTTGCTTGGAAATGCCAACGACATTGCACTCGAGAGTTACGATACAAAGAGGGAGGTTTTTTCTGGGTCTACGTACCTCATCTCACCGGCGGCTAAGGAAGAAGACTGGGAGTGTGACTCGATCCTTCTCGTTTGTGATATTGGGGTCCAAACTGAGTGACTGGAAATCTTGATGGCGTTTAGATGAATTTGAATTTGGATACAGATATTGGATGTTGGATTGGCTTGGAGTTTACGGAGATTGTCCAAGATTTTTGTAATGTATTGATTATCTCTTTTAGATTCGAAATCAAAAAGCTTAAAAGCACATGAGTAGATCTACTCTTGCTGAATTGAGGGCTCTGAATCTTATGCATTACGTCGCATGCGATGCATCGCCATGATAGTTCATCCTTATTGCGCTAAAAGCGTTGCGATCGGAAATTTATCGGATCATCGGATGGAAGGCCGCACGTGACGGAGGCCTTGGTTGGGTTGATGAGGTAACTAGACAGTCGGGTATCCAATCAACTTGAGGGAATGAGCGATCTCTCAGCGCATTGATTGGTTCTCGGATTAGCAGGGCGGTCAGACTGCCAATTTGATTAGAATCGTGATCCGCCTTCCAAGCGTTGCTATCACGGGAAAGCGATCCTCGTTCTTCATCACTGTTTGTTTTGAACACGTCTTCACATCATCAACCAAATCTCCTGCACTCACATCTGTCGAGCAACCACACAAACATGCGATCCAAGTTTAAAGATGAACACACATTCGAGAAACGCAAGGCCGAGGCTGAGCGCATCAGGCAGAAATACAGCGACAGGATCCCCGTACCAGGCCCCTTTACTGCTCCGTGTGCTAACTGTCCCCTTAGGTCATCTGCGAGAAGGTCGAGAAGTCGGACATTACGGCCATAGACAAGAAGAAGTATCTCGTCCCGTCGGACCTGACAGTCGGCCAGTTCTGCTATGTCATCCGAAAGCGCATCAAGCTCGCGCCTGAGAAGGCCATCTTCATTTTTGTAAACGAAGTGTTACCTCCTACCGCCGCTCTCATGAGCAGCATCTACGAAGAGCACAAGGACGAAGACGGGTTCCTTTATATTACGTATGTCTTCTCATAACCTTCCTTCTAGGTAATCAGTGGCTGACCCCGTGTTTTAGTTACGCCGGCGAGAACACCTTTGGATATTGATAGTACTGTTTTATTTTTTTTGTTGGTTCGCTGGGTGGGCTAAGACAGAGTTAATGGCGTCTGCTCGATAGCTGTGGCGTAGTTTTTCACGATCAAATTATCCCCTGAAACTTCACTGACGACCTCTTGTCTCTTTAAAAGTACAGTCCAATTGCTTACGCTGGGTATCCTATGCAGTGCCGTGCCCGTGATGCATCATCCTTATTTGCGATCGTTAGGTTCCATGACATTTTCCGGCTCGCCTATTTGTGTCAGCATTGGGTAAATCATTGTGTCAACCCTTCAGCCTGGTGACTCGTTTCTGTTCCCAGTTGTCCAAGTCCTTCTCCAGCAGACGCTTGAGTTAGTGAACAGAACCAGAGTCCCAAGTACATAATACTCTTCTCGAATGTCAGGCCTTCGTCTGTCCTTGTCCAGCTTCAACAACTCTTCCTCGGTTGCTATTTTGACCTTTTCGTCGTGCCTCTCATAGCGAATTGTGGTAAAGCTGGATAGCGCGAAAGATCCAATTATTATAATTGAGAGAAAGGGAAGTCCGAAGAAGAGGAAGGGACTTCTACGGAGCCTTGTTTGATACCATAGTGCAATGGGCGATTGTCTGTGTCGTCTGCGCTCGAATATCTTGGGCATCGACTTCTGTCAAGCAAAGGCCAAACAAGTTACAACAGGGTTCGGATTCCCAGTCGATCAGGGTATAAAATGTGCGGGACTGCTCTTTGACCTGTTTCCTCATCCCTCCCACCAAGCAAAAGAAACTTTTGAGGAGCAGATGAGGATCGCATGCTCACCGTTTTGCTTGTTCGGCATGCCGAAACTGTTCATAACGTCGCAAAGCTCTTTGCTGGAATTACAGATTCAGAGTACCTCTCCCAAGAAATTATTTCCGTTGACTTTTACCAGACTCACAATCCACGGGATGAATCAAGCAACATCGCTCGGGGCTGCTTTGAAGAACGAACCCATTACTCACATCTTCTCCTCCGACCTGAAACGTGCGCATCGCACTGCCGCAGCGATCGCGAGCCATCACGACACCGTCACCGTTGTTCCCGACAACGTGTTCCGTGAACGGGATTTCGGCGAGTTGGAGGGGAAACCATGGCGGCAAACATGGACTTCTGACAACACGACAAGGTCTCATGCTACCCCAGAGGAGGGCGAGTCAAAGGCGGCAATGTCTGAGCGCGCTACAGCTGCTTGGAATTGGGTCCTACAACAGGCGCAAGTATACGAAAACGCCCATGAAAATCTCTTTGTGGTTGTAGTCTCGCATGGACTCTTTCTCAGTGCCCTGTTCACAAACATTTGTGCATTTTACAATACACCAAGACTTGCAAATGTATTCTGGGCAAACACGGCCTACGTCAAGTTCACTGTCGATCATGTTCGAGACCCGTCATTTATCGTTGAGCGCATCAACGAAACCAGTCACCTTACTGCAGTTCAGCGTCAGAAAGGCGGCGTCGGGAGCTCCAAGTATGATGAGTCACAGAAGACTATGAAAGATTTCTTCATCCCAAGTCCGAAAAAGGGTGAAAGCTACTCTAGTAAGCCTTCCTTCCCATTTCCTTTACTCTTTCCCCCTTCTCCTCCTTTGTGATGACAAACTTTTACAGACCTGTTCTGAGAATCTCGTGCGGAACAAACATTGAGATTTCTGTCTGAATATGGACATCTAATGCACTTTATTTGCAATTTCACTGCAGTGGCTGATTGGTAGAACCTTTGGATTCCGTCGATGAACAGCAAAATTCATCTCGATCATAATAGAAATTGGGTGGGATAGACTTTCAGTACATTGACCCCTGGAGTTGGCATGGCATTGTTAGATGAAATTAAATTGCCATTTCAGCATTGACTTCCTTTGATGAACGGCCTCTATTCTGGCCGATTTAAGGTTTGTTCGCTTTGTTCACTTCGCGCCCCGCGTTGAAAAAATCAACCAATAGAACCGCAAGCTTCCGTCTACGACGGTGCCCCTGATGTCACCCGACCCTGAAAGCCGTCAAATCGCTTTCGGTCCCTTGAAACAGTCGCTGGACAGGAACCCAGTGTCACAGCATGCTTTAGAGTCGGCCTCACCGGTCGCTGACGGATTTTGAGCACCTCTAGCCCCGTCGACGCCTCTGTTTGATCCAACCACGGAGGCGAAGTTTTCTTCTGTTTGAATTTTCTATAAGAACGCTCTTCCCTCCGTTGTCGTCGAATATCACCGCAATCACTTAAACATCTATAGCCCAGTAAGGACCATGAAAAGACCAGCACTGCAAATCCGTACGTCGCTTATTGCACCTTCCGCCGGAGTATCGAAGCGGAAAACACCTCGAACGGCCGATCTCACCAGTAAACTGTTGCAAACGCCAAAGAATCCCGTACAGCTATATCTAGAATTGACCGACAAGGCCAGAAAACGGAACTTCAAACTCGATCGATTCTTCGGCCCAAATGAGCTTCGACCACGCATCGATGCATGCACGATTCGAGAAGCCTTCGACCATGGTTTGGCTGGGTGTCTCTCTTCCAAAAGGGTGCTTTCATACTTTTTCCTGTATCTCCTGGAGGTAGGCTCGGCTATTGAAACGTTTTTGATATTAGGAAAACTTCATCGAGGCATTAATCTTCCTGCTCAAGGTCGAACAGTTCGAACATTTCAATTATGTCTCGTTCGACGCGCGCGCCGAAGCTGCATCTCTCCTGTACGACACGTATATTCATCCTGCCGGACTTTTGTATGTCGGGAGCATCACTTCAGCGGTTAGAAAGATCACTAAGGAAATCGTCGCTCGTTGTACAGTAGAAAGATCCGAGTCCATTGCTGTGGCTTTCAATGCTGCCAAACTCCAGGTCTGGGATGTCCTCGAGCAGGTGTTTTCTCACTTTAAAGACGAAAACGGAACTACTCGTGCTCTTCTTAGTAAACATTTTGGTAATACTACTGCTGATCCTCTTCTGACATCTAGAGCCGGAATCCATCTTGTTTGGACCGACGGCTCTGAAAGTTGCCGTGAAGGGAATATTACGGCACATTCAAACAAACTATGGCCCACTATCAAATACTAGTAGTACCAATAGGGAAGAGCTTGCCGCTGGAGAACTTCAAATACTTCCGTTTGACGTCGATCGCACCGAGGCGCGGCTGTCGTTTGAGGACAAACGGGCAGCTATGGTCAAGAGAATTGTGTTTGCTTTTGTCAAGGAATGCTTGGATATGCCGGTGGAGCTAGCAGCGTATAGAATTGAAATCGGTCAGTACTAGTAGTATTAGTAGTACTAGTAGTATCTTGTAGTGTACTAGAAGTAACAACGAATTCATTTTGCAAAAGAATTCGAAGGTAAACTTCTACCTGACTCTTGAAATAGAACTACCTCTTTTGGTGGCTACTCGACTGGAGGATCCACGTGGTAGTACTATATCCCGCGGCGGATAGGATATAGCCAAATACTAATAAGGTAGCGTCGGTACACGCCGATGCCTCAGGTTGAGAGTTCAAACTGCTGAGGACACCAGTATGTCTCGTGGTATGTTAAACGGCTGCCTAATCTGGTAGTTAGTGCTCAGTGCATTTTTAAGGTGA
>Ga0182015_10005679_pt1 | contig 12846 bp, 12 predicted proteins | sample 712P3MmetaG_FD_120478 | JGI IMG/M metagenome (GOLD analysis project Ga0182015, IMG submission 120478) | Permafrost microbial communities from Stordalen Mire, Sweden - 712P3M metaG | ecosystem: Environmental > Terrestrial > Soil > Wetlands > Permafrost | place: Sweden: Stordalen | collected...
CCAGCGCTTCGAACTGGTCTTGCTTGTTCGCGGCGATGTTGAGGTCGCCGTTACCGGTACGGAACGTCCCGGAGGGACTCGCCGTAAAATTGTCATTGCCCATTGCGACCGGCGGCGCATCCGCGATCAGATAGTTACCTGCGATCCATGCGAGCATCGAAACACTGCACTCCAGCATGGAAACGTCGATCGTCTCTCCTTCGCCGGTTGACTTGCGTTTGATTAACGCGGCGAGAATCGCTAACGCGGCGTTGAGGCCCGCCACGGCGTCGGAAATCGGTGGTCCCGCGCGTAACGGTACGGTGTCTTGGTCACCGGTAACGCTCATGATGCCGGCCATCCCTTGAATGATCTGGTCGTATGCCGGCCGGTCGCGCAGGGGCCCGGTTTGGCCAAAGCCCGAAATGCGGCAGTAAATCAGCGAGGGCGCCGATGAGTGAAGGTCAAGCGGACCAACGCCCAAGCGTTCCATGACACCTGGACGGAAGCTCTCGCAAAGTGCGTCTGCCGATTGCGAGAGTTGCTTGAGTATCGCGACGCCGTGCGCGGACTTCAGGTTGAGGGTTAGCGACTTTTTGCCGCCGTTCTGGGAGAGAAATGACGTGCCCATGCCACTGGCCGCCAGTTCAGAATCGGCTCCGAGTACGCGTGCCAGATCGCCGCTGCCGGGGACCTCGACTTTGATGACCTCGGCCCCGAGCAGAGCCAGCTGATATGTTGCCATCGGGCCAGCCAGAACGTTCGTCAGGTCGAGAACACGAATGCCGGCCAACGGTCCGACGTGAGAGACTGGCATTGCATTCATTCTATTGAACAGAATAAGATACTATCATACAGAATATTGAGGCATGAGCGCGGACGCGTGTCAAGTGAGGTGAGGGGAAAATGGCGGAAGACGGAGTCGAGGCGGTCGATCGCGCCTTGACCATACTTGGCGCATTTCGTGAGGGCGCGGATGGCCTTACGCTGCACGAGGTCGCGCAAAGCACGGGCTTTTACAAAAGTACGATTCTGCGGCTGTGCGCTTCGTTGGAGCGCTTCGGTTATCTGCATCGCTCGACCGATGGCCGGTTCCGCCTCGGCGCGGGTTGCCTCCGGCTTGGGTCTATCTACCAGTCGGAGTTCCGGCTCGACCGGTGGATCCGGCCGGCCCTCGAAACGTTGGCAATCCAGACCCACGAAACGGCGTCCTTCTACGTTCGTGAAGGTGAAATGCGGGTCTGTTTGTTCCGGCGAAATTCAACGCGTTCGATTCGCCACAACGTTGAGGAAGGCTCGCGACTGCCACTTGATAGGGGCGCGCCGGGACTAATTCTCCTGGCGTTCGCAGGCGATGCGGGTGCGCGGTTCGTTGACATCCGTCGTAACGGCTATGCCGTGACGCTTGGCGGCCGGGATCCCGATGCGGCCGCGGTCTCGGTACCGGTGTTCGCGTATGGTGGCGTATTGTCGGGCGCTCTCGCGGTGACCGGTCTTCGCACACGCTTCACACCCGAGACGATAGAGAGTATTAGGGACGTCGTCTGCCGCGTTGCGCACGAGGTGAGCGCCCAACTCGGGCAGCGGGCAGGTGAGGCAAGTTGACACGGATTGCGCGGCATGACAGAATTAGATAGAATTTAATTCTGTCTGACAGAATGTAGGGGTAAATGGGGCCTGCGGAGCCGACGGTGCAAGAGGTCGCTGACTGGTGGTCGACTGCGATCATCCAGTCCGACGCCGACTCAATTCGCTTCCGCGGATACTCGCTCGTCGATTTGATGGGCGAACTGTCGTTTCCGGAGTTGATTCTACTTTTAATTCGGGGGGAGTTGCCTCACCCGGCGGAAGCAAAGTTGGTCGAGGCGACGATGCTTGGAATGATCGATCACGGCCCTCATGCGCCGAGCATCGCCGTCGCGCGTATGGCCGCAACCTGTGGCGTTCCGATGAACGGGATCATCGCAAGCGCTATCGGCCTCGCCGGGGATGTGCACGGCGGCGTGGCGCAGCAAGTGATGGACCTTCTCATATCGATCGCAGGCGACGTCGATGCGGGGCTCTCGCCGGACGCAGCGGCTGCGAAACATGTATCGAAAGCGTCCGCATCGGGCGAGCGCATCCCGGGGTTCGGTCACCGCTGGCACCGCGATGAAGATCCGCGCGTGCCGCGGTTGCTGCAGTTCGTACGCGAGGCCATGGACGAGGGCGTTGTCGCCGGTCGTTTTCTCGCCGTTGGCGTCGCGGTCGACCGGCAACTCGCCGCAGCAAAATCGCGCCGATTGCCAATGAACATCGACGGTGCCGCGGCAGTCGTATTCTGCGAACTCGGCTTAGACCCGATTTTTGGACGCGGACTCTTCGTCCTTTCTCGCGCCGCCGGCGCCATGGTACACGCGCATGAGGAATTGCAACAAGGGCGCCACATCAAAGGACCGATACCGCGCTCGATTCCAAATACGTATACCGGCGTACCGTCCCGCCCTTTTGATGCTTCGGCTTGGCGCGCGCTTCGCGGGGCTTTGCGATGAAGCACGTTGAGACGGGCATACACACAGCTCATTTGGCATTGGAGGATCGATCGAAATGACGGATGTTGACAGCCGCCGGGAATTCATGACGACGTGGCATTCCTCGCCGCGACCGCCAATCGAGGCGTGGTCGCTTCGCCGTAAGGCCAATCTCATGGCTTGCGGCAGCAGCACCGATCGCGTGCCCCCCTTTCGTCCGTTCGATCTGCTATCTGCGCCGAATCAACAACTCGTGCTGCTCGAGAACGCCGATCACCGTATCGGTGTCGAAAGCGTCTGCGGGGCTCAGGCCTCCTTCAGGCGACATGTCGATTTCGACACGCTTTATTTTCAATTTGCCGGCAGTACGATGGTCGAAACGGAGTATGGGGCGTACGACATCACGCCGGGGCAGGTTCTCTTCATTCCCGAAGGGATATCCCATCGATCGTCTGGTACGGCCGATAGCCTTCGCTGGTTCCTCTTTGCGAACGAGCCATTTACCGAGTTCATGAGCGAAAGCGAATACACCGGTGAAAGCGAGTTTCGCGTCATTCGCCACGGCGGTCCAAGCTGGAAGATCGCCGCGGGTTCGGAAAAAGCGCCAAGAAGCGGTATTGTGCACGAGCACATGATCTGCTGGGATCATCGAGCGGAAGATGTAACCGTCATAAGGCGCGACTATGAAGATGTTGTCAGCGCGTCGAGCACACACATAAGCGAAAAGCATAGCGGGATCAAGAAGCTTCGGGTCTTCGACATTTTTAAGAGCATCGCCGGTCAGAAGAACGGCATCCCACCAATTTTCCGTTCGCCACACCTTGAATGCAAGACGTACAATATCACGGGCGAACAGTTCGCCTTTCACCGAGCCTTGCGGAGCGAAGAAGTTCGGATTCAATTTCGCGGCGACGCCCAAGACATGTCGGAGATTGAAAATACGCTCGTTCATCCCGGCGAAGTAACGGTGATACCGCGCGGCATCGCACACTCGGTCGTCACCGAGCCGGCAAATTCGCCGCTGTTCCTACGGCTGAACTTCTACAGCAACTTGCGGTGGCAGTACCCCGTTGACTTATCGCAGCACGCATATAACAGCACCTTTGAAACGCAGACGACCGTGCATCACGAGGCTTCTTGGCGTATTGAGTCCGGCCTGGTCGTTCCACAGCCGGCCACGAAATGACCATTAAACGCGGGTTCGCGACTGCCGTGCTTCTCCTGCTAATCGCGTTCGCGACGCAACCGTTGTCGGCCGCGCAACCGATGCAGAAGATAAAACTTACGGTACCGTCAGTCGAAGCGAGCGACACGGCCTATTTCGTGGCCGCGCAGAAGGGCTATTTCGCAGCCGAGGGACTAGATGTCGAGTTCGTCTTTGCGGGCGGCGGTACGGCGACGCCGGCGCTGCTCTCCGGTACGGTGGATGGTAGCGCGTCCGGCGCCGCCGCCTTGACCGCAATCCTACGTGGAGCACCCCTTCGCGTCATTTTAGTGTTTACCGATAGCCCGACGTTCAAGCTCTGGGGTACGTCCGACATCCACACGCTAGCCGACCTCAAGGGGAAGTCGGTCGGCGTTGCAACGCGCGGCGATACGTTTGAAATCGCGACCCGACTGGCCTTAGCGGGCGCCGGCATTCCGCCCGATTCGGTTGGTTTTACGCCCCTCGGTTTCGCGAGCGGAATCGGTGCAGCTATTGAATCGGGAGCGTTGCCGGCCGTGGTGCTCTCGACGGCATCGGCGGTGAAGATGCAAGATCTGGGCCAACTAAAGAAGGCTCACGTCGTAGCTGATTACTACGGTAAGGTCCACATGCCGTGGAACGGGCTTGCCGTCTCTGAGAAGCTCCTTTACGGCGACCCCGCACTGGCCAAGAAGATCGTTCGCGCGATCGTAAAGGGAGCGCGCTATATGAGAGTCTTCAAGAGCGAGGCGGTCGCGATGGTCGGTAAGTATCAGCAAACGACGAATGCGCACGCCACCGCACTCGACTACGACGAACTCGTACGGGCTTTGACGCCGGATCTTACCTCTAAGGACGAGTTTCTCGAGTCCGATCTTGGGGTGCGCGCTGCAATGTTGAACATGCCAAGTGACCAGATTCCACCGCTCGATAAAGTGTACGACTTTGCAATTGTGCGCGCCGTGAATGCCGAGTTAAACGCTAGTCACTGGAAGCCGGTTCGCTGATGGTCGCCCATTCTAGGACGTCTTTCACCGCACCGTGGTGACAGAGTTTTCGTCGAATTTATGGCGACGACATCGTACGCTCATAACGCGTACCGTTGCCGTCGCCGTTTTCTTGCTTGCTTGGGAAGCTTCCGTGCGCTGGGGAGGCATTAGCCCACTCTTTCTCAGCAGTCCGTCAGCCGTTGGCGCACGCTTCGTGCAGGTCTTCGGCAACGGTTCGATTTGGCCAAGCATTAATGCAACGGCGCAGGTCGCCTGGTGGGGCGCGGTGTTCGCAGTGATCGCCGGCGTGCCGGTCGGCGTTATCATGGGACGCTCTCTTTTTGTGCGCGACACGCTCGAACCGTTTATCATCGCGATGTCGTCTGCTCCAATCGTCGCGTTCCTCCCGTTGCTGATCATTTGGCTCGGCATCGGCGCGACGTCGAAGATTGCTCTGGTCTTCATCGGTGCCGTGTTCGTCATCATCATCAACACCGAAGCTGGTGTGCGTCAGATCGATAGTAGGTTAATCGAGACGGCTCGCTCTTTCACGGCTACCGAGTCGGAGATTCTCGTAAAGATCGTGCTGCCCGCTGCGTTACCGTTTATCATCGCCGGCATGCGGCTCGCGATCGCACGCGTATTGATCATGGTCGTGGTGGCCGAGTTCTATGCCGCGACCGTCGGACTCGGCTATATGATCTTTCAAGCCGGTTCGCAGTTCGACACGACGCTGGTCTTCGTCGGCGTTGTCATTTTGGCCGGAACGGGGGTGGTCGCAAATGCGCTCCTGCGCGCGGCGGAGCGCCGCATCGCACCGTGGATGCACACCGAGGGTGCACAGTGATCGAAGTACGAAATGTTAGTCACGCATTCCGTAGCGGCGATGGGAAGACGTCGTTGCAGGTACTGAACGATGTGTCGTTGACGGTTGAGTCGGGGAAATTCGTCTCATTTCTAGGTCCGAGCGGCTGCGGTAAGACGACGCTGTTGAGGATCATGGATGGCCTTTTTCGACCGCAAAGCGGTGAGGTCCGAATTGACGGCGCTGCGGTTCGTAAGCCTGAGGTTGACCGTGCCATGGTGTTTCAAGAGTTCAACCTGCTGCCATGGCGAACGGCCCAAAAGAACATCGAGTTTGCACTCGAGCTGCACGGTGTGCCGCGCGCGGAACGTCGCGCACGTGCTGAGGAGGCTTTGCTGCGGGTAGGGCTCGAGCGATTTGCTAAATACTACCCGCACCAGCTCTCCGGCGGAATGAAGCAAAGGGTGGGGTTGGCGCGCGCCTTAAGTACGAACCCAAAGTATCTCCTTATGGACGAACCGTTTGGCGCACTCGATCCGCTCGTGCGAGAACTGTTACAAATCGACTTGCTAAAATTGCTTGATGAGCAAGAGCGTACGATCGTTTTCGTCACGCATAGTGTTGATGAGGCCGTGTTTCTCTCGGATAAAATCATCGTTTTTCGATCGCATCCCGGCGAAATACTGAGTACGCTGAGCATCGATCTTCCCAAGCACCGTTGGTCCAACGACGAAGAGATCAAAGCGAGTCCTGAATTCGTAGCCTATCGCAAGCAGATTTGGCATCTGCTCAAGGAGCAGTTGCGCCGCGTGGCGTGACGTTGCGACGGGCATTGGCGGATTCGCTACGGAGACGCTGCCGATCGTAACGCAGAACCACGAACCGACTACATACGTCTTCAATCGGGCAATAACCGTAAAAAAAGAAAGGCTGGCCAATCGATGATACAAATAACTGATGCGATACGGCGACTTCTGGAAGTCGCTCTTGAGGACGGTACCCCGTGCCTGGTGGGCACTGCCACTAGCGACGGGAGTCCGCAGATCAGCCCGAAAGGCAGCCTCGCCGTGTTTGACGATGAGACCCTCAGCTACTGGGAAAGAAGTTTCCGAACCAGCTATGAGGCGCTCTCGGAAAATCCGCGCGTGGTCGTCTACTATCGCAATGCTGCTCGCGCCGCCGAGATGCCGTTTCGCGGCGGTGCCGTGCGTTTCCACGGCATAGCGCGCGTTACGACCGACGAAAGCGAACGCGAGCGGGTTTGGCAACTGGGCGGTCGCGCAGAGCAGGAGCGTGATCCTGAGAAAAAGGGCGCCGCCGTTCTTATACGCATCGACCTTGTTGAGGAACTCTCCGGAACTGTTGTCATGAAACGAGCCTAGATCGCGACATCGCGCGGGGAGAACCAATGCGCGCGGTGCGATGAATATATGGCAATGGCCGGACAACCGCTCGACGTGATTTCGAAACGCCTCGGTCATTCGAATATCGCGATCACGGCGGAGCGCTGCTTGTCGGTCTACACCTCGCGAGACGAAGCGGCATCGGAAGCGTTTGCCCACCGCTATGAAAGGAGAGGCGACCCGCTGATTAACAGACCGCGCAGGTCTATCGCACCCGCAAACCAATTGCGGGATTTAATGAGCGCCACCAACGTACGCGCGGACCAAGTCGGCAGCCTTTTGCGGCCCGCCGAACTCATCGAGGCACGAAAGAGGGGCGTTGGTGCCGAGCGCTTGACGGAGATCGAGGATCGTTCGATCGAACGAATCCTCCGAAAGCAGCGCGACATCGGTCTAGAGATCTTCACCGATGGCGAGTTTCGCAGAGGGACCTTCGGCGGCGACTTTGCTGAAGCGGTCGACGGATTCGGGAACGGCGGCGGGATCGTTCGTACGTGGCGCGGCGATCAGGCGCCCCAGGGCAGCAGCTTGCCGGGCGCAATCGTCTCGAAAGTCCGCGCCAAACGGCGCATGACCGCGCACGAGTTGCCGTATTTGCTCGAGCACTGTCCCGGGCCAATCAAGATGACGCTCCCAAGCGCGAATCAGTTCCCGATCAACGCCTTCAAGGTGGGCGTGACGGACGCGGTCTACCCCGATCACTCGGCGCTGTTGTGGGACATCGTTGAAGTGATCAAGGCCGAGATCAAGGGGCTCGCGGATGACGGCGTTACCTACATTCAGATCGACGCGCCGCGTTACAGCTACTATCTCGACCCGAAGTGGCGCGATCATTTGCGGACGACCACGGGCCGCGATCCCGACGTTCTCTTGGACGAGGCGATCGCCGCGGACAACGCGTGCCTACAGGGAGTGCGCCGCGCGGGGCTCACGCTTGCAATCCATCTCTGCCGCGGCAACAATCGGAGTCATTGGTACGCGGAAGGCGGCTACGACGCAATCGCCGAGAACGTGTTTTCGTCGCTCGACGTCGATCGCTTTCTGCTGGAGTACGAGGACGAGCGTTCTGGTTCGTTCGAGCCGCTGCGCTTCATCCCGCAGGGGAAGAGCGTCGTTCTCGGATTGGTCAGTAGCAAGCTGCCGACCCTCGAAGACGCTGACGTGCTCGTGCGAAGAATCGAGGAGGCGTCACAGTACGTTCCGCTCGAGAACTTGGCGCTCAGCCCGCAGTGCGGCTTCGCCTCGGTGCTGGAGGGTAATCTTCTAAGCGAAGAGGAGCAGTGGGCAAAGCTTCGCCTCGTCGTCGATACGGCCCACCGCGTTTGGCAGTAGATCGGGAGAAAACGTCATGAAGCTCCGGGTTCTTGCGCTCATCCTCGCGTCTGCTCTCGCAATTGGCGAACCCGCCTCGGGCCAATCGACACCCGCGCCCTATGAGATCGACGGCATCCTCCCGCTCACCGGTCCGCAAACGTTCAGCGGACGGGCAGAACTGCAGACGTTGCAGATCATCGAAGCCTTCGTGAATAAGGCCGGGGGAATCGGCGGACGTCCCATCCACTTCGTGATCTCGGATGATCAGTCAAGCCCACAAACGACCGTGCAACTGACGAACGAGCTGATCGGAAAGCAAGTTCCCATGATCATGGGAACGTCGTCGACGGCAAACTGCTTGGCCCAGATGCCACTGGTCGCGAAAGACGGACCGGTCACGTATTGCCTCTCGCCAGGGGTGCGGCCACCGGAAGGCAGTTATGTTTTTTCGGCCTCCGTCTTCGCCGCCGATCTGGCGTCCGTGTTCGTTCGCTACTTTCGCTTGCGCGGTTGGAACCGGATCGCTATCATCAGCTCGACCGACGCATCGGGGCAGACGTTCGAGCGGTATTTCGATCAGGCGCTCGAGCAGCCGGAGAATAAGGGCGTCGTCGCCGTCGACCACGAGCATTTCGCTCCGTTGGATCTCTCCGTTGCAGCCCAGCTCGCTCGGATCAAGACGGCGAATCCGCAGGCGATCATCGCTTGGACCACGGGAACGCCGTTCGGAACGGTACTACGCGGCATCAAGGATGCCGGGATCGACATCCCCATCGGTGGCGGCAACGGCAACATGACCTACGCGCAGATGACGCAGTACACGAGCATCTTGCCGAAGCAGTTGTACTTTCCGGGGCAGGCTGGCGTCAACACGCTCTTGGGTACGGGTGCGTGGCGCGCCGCGCAAGTCGCATATTTCAACGCGTTCAAAGCGGCCGGTGCGCGGCCCGATCTCGCCAACAGCCAGGCGTGGGATGCGGCGCTGCTGTACATCGATGCGCTCAAGCACGCCGGCTTGTCGGCGAGCGCAGCGCAAATCCACGCGTACATAGAAGGCTTGCACGATTGGGCAGGCGTCTACGGCGTTTACGATTTTCGTGACGGAAGCCAGCGCGGGATCGGCCAGAATTCGACGATCATGTATACATGGGACGCCGACAAAGCGGACTTTGCCGTCACCAGTAAGCCGGGCGGCTATCTCTAGCCATGGTTGGCCAAGGTCGTCGGCAGCGGGTTCCGGCGTGCTCCTCTCCCGGAGCGACGTCCGTTAGCAGTCGTTCTATTCAATCATCGCGCATGCACTCGCAATAGAAAAATCGGTTTCTATATTTCTAACGCGGGGCCGGTTCCAAACGGGTGGTCAATGTAGAGTCGATGCCATGCCCGTTCGGGGTCGCGTTCCGGGAATCCGGAAAGTAGCAATAAGTCGCGTCGAACGAAAAAGGCGTTTACTCCGTTCAGGTCCGTTCCCAAAAGGGCGTACCCAAGCTGCGTTCCTAGGACAGCCAGCGACGATAAGCTCGCGCCGAAGTAGGTGTCACCACGCCAGCGGTGTGCCGGATTGTACTCCATGACCCATCGCCGCGGTGGCGCAAACGTTGCGTTGTATTCGATCACCACCACTCGCGGGCGATACCAGCCGAGAGCCTTCCACATCCAATAGTCGTTCCCATCAACGTCGATCGAAAGGAGGTCGAGTGAACGCGGCACCGCGTGATCGCGAAAGATTGCTGCAATATTATCGACGTTTACGTAGGCGTTGTGGACGATGACTCGACGGCCGGAATACTGTTGCTTGGCGGCGGCCGCGAACTCAGGATCTCCTTCGATCAAGAGACCTGACCAGTCATAATCGAGCAACAAATGAGCGCTATTGCACTCCACTCCGCTTTCAATTCCAAACTCGGCAACGTAGCGCGACTCAAAGCCGATGCGGAATAGAATCTCCTTGATAATGCCGTCTTCGCCGTTTTGAGAGCGTACGCGCGCATCGAACGCGTTGATGTCTCTGTTCAAAGGGTGTGAAGTAAGCGCACTAGGCGAGCGCTGCGCTTGCGGCCGCGTCGAAAACAATCGTCGCAAAGCTGCCGACTGAAATCGCGACAGACAAAGCAACGGCGCTCTTCACCCCCGGTCGAGGTAACCTGTGGCCTGGAATTTATAGTAGTCGCGGATGCCGGCTGCGAGAACGGCCGCGCGGCGCTGATCATGGGCCATGCGCCCATGATATCGCGCTTTGCGCCCGGCCGTCGTCGATAGCGAATGGCGCCGATCCTATTATGGTAACCGGGGAGAGTTGCTCCGCGCACAGATTTGGCGACTAATCCCAACCCACTGCCCACCGCCACTGCTTACCTCCCACTCGCGCGCGAACGACGCGTCATCGACACGAACGAGCTGCATGCGAGACGGTTGGTACGCAGGGAGCCTGCCCAGCATCTGCAGCGTCCCTTCGAACGTCCAAACGTCCGATGTCCAAGGCTCAGCGGTTCCGGTTTCGCGGAAGCGGTGCACTCCCGGGATGGTCGATGTCCAGGTCCAGAGGCCGCGCGACGCATCGAACGCGTACGTATTCTTGAACTCGCCCCATTGGGGCAATCCGATCACACGCGCCGGTCGATGAAGCTCGACCTCGTTGATCGAACCATCAGGTGCGCGCGTGAACGTCGCTAATCCGTTGCCATTTGTGTCAGGGTCGCGGCAAGACCATGCACCTACGAGCGAATACGCGCTGTCGGAAGTAAGCGGTTCTGCGAGTGCAGGAGACGCGGCCGCCGTTCCAATCAGGAGCAGAACCGCGGCCAAGCATTGAGAGGAGCGCATTGTCAGTTGCATGGACTGCCTCTTTCGGCGAATCTACGTCGACCGACGCTTTCCGTTGGTCGAGGGATCCTGCCATCCGATTTTACTCTAAATCCGAGTTCCGATCCTTGGAAACGGGGACGCTCCGTCACAGGCTTCCCGGCGCCTTGTTAGTCGCTTTGTTGATGACGCCGCTGGCTATCGAGGGGCTCGCGAAACGATCCGATGAGCGCCTGCTTATGGGCTTGGACCTCCGAGACGCCGCTCAGAGGGTTTGTGTGTCTGGGCGGGCGCCCGCGGGTTGGAGCCCAAGCGCGTTCGCTAATGTCCCACTTATCGAACTTGATAAGGCTCAGCTGTCTATCGCGCTATAAACGGACGGCAGCCCCGACGCCGAAGGCGTGCTGAGTGAAGCCCGGTTGGGGCAACAGATTCATCTCGTACTCGGCGTCGAGCACGACGTCGGAAGAGATGGTCCTCTGAACACCGAGGAACGCTCGATTCGACGTTCCCCCAGCCGGACCGGCAGGCGTCGTGATTTGATCTTGCACGAACAACGCGCCGTGCGTTCCGACGGCAAACGAGAAGCCGAATGATGGCTGATACGAAAAAAAACCTTGCGGTCCGCCGCCGGCGTTCGTCCCGGCGTTCCACTGAACGTTCTGCGTTGTCGTTAGACTGACGATCGAGTTCAAGGGAGCCACGAGGCTGTAGCCGACGAGATACGTTGGGATCCCGGCCGAGAACCCATGGGCACCGGACGGATAGCCGGTCGGGACGCTGACGAATATTTCAACGGCGTCCTGCAACCACCGTCGATCGTGCAACTGCCGCTTGAATCCGAGGCCGGCGTCCTGAAGGCCGGCGGCAGGCGCAAACGGGGCGCTGCCGAGATTCGCTCCACTGCGCTGTGAATACACCAAACTCGGCGCGACCACGATCTCGTCGCCCGCAGAGACTCCCCAGCGCAGCAAGGGCTGCGGAAACGTGACGAGCGTGCTGACCCCGGCAGCCGCCCGCGTCATCTCTTGGCGAAACCCGACCTCCAGGACAACCTCGCCCTTCGGAACAACGCACGGCGAACCGTTGACCGTCAGCGTTCGTCCAAGGCCAGGTCGGTCGGCGACCGCCGCGACTCCGCCCTGCCCACACGGGCTGGCCGACGCCGCCGGCGACGGCGGCGGATCGGGTACCGCAATCGCCGCCGCTACGAGCATTACGTGCATCGGATTCATGCTGGACCTATCAGCGTCGATCAACCGCGGGGTTTAGGCGTTATGAGCGTATAAAGGCGAGCAGGTCGGGGTCGATGACGTCCGCATGGACGGTGTGCATGCCGTGCGGATAGCCTTGATAGATCTTCAGCGTGCTGTCCTTGATCAGCTTGGCCTGAAGCAGCGAAGCGTCCTTATACGGCACGATCTGGTCGTCGTCGCCTTGGATGACGAACGTCGGCACTGTGATCGCTTTGAGATCGTCCGTCTGATCGGTCTCCGAGAATGCTTTGATGCCCAGATAGTGGGGCAACGCGCCGCCCTCCATGCCTTGGCGCCACCAATTATCAATAGTTCCCTGCGAAACTTTCGCACCCGGCCGATTGAAACCATAGAACGGACCCGACGCCACGTCAAGATAGAACTGCGCGCGGTTGGCAGCCAACGCGCTGCGGTAGCCGTCGAGCACTTCGATTGGGGTACCGCCGGGATTATTCGCGGTCTTAAGCATGAGAGGTGGAACGGAGCTGATCAGAACAGCTTTCGCGACGCGGCCCTGAGGCTGACCATACTTCGCAACGTAGCGCGCCACTTCGCCGCCGCCGGTCGAATGGCCGATATGGACGGCATTCTTTAGGTCGAGG
>Ga0182015_10005682_pt1 | contig 12844 bp, 11 predicted proteins | sample 712P3MmetaG_FD_120478 | JGI IMG/M metagenome (GOLD analysis project Ga0182015, IMG submission 120478) | Permafrost microbial communities from Stordalen Mire, Sweden - 712P3M metaG | ecosystem: Environmental > Terrestrial > Soil > Wetlands > Permafrost | place: Sweden: Stordalen | collected...
AACCGGTCGGAGAAACGCATCGGATAGCGTCGTAGCAATTGCGAGTAGTATCAGCAGCACGATCCAGATGGCGCTCCGCTCCACGACCGCGACGAATGCCGGACGGCTGTTCCGCAACGTTTCGCTAATCATCGCCATTTCTCGGAGGGTTGGTTGATCAGAATCGCTCCGATCACGATCATGCCTTTGATCAGAATTTGCACGAAGGGCGAGATCTGGAGGAGGTTAAGCGCATTGCTGACAATCCCGAGCACCAGCGCTGCCGCCACCGTACCGATCACCGAGCCGGTTCCGCCTGCGAGCGAGGTGCCGCCGAGCACGACCGCCGCAATAGCATCGAGTTCGTAGCCGGTCCCGGCAAGCGGGAATCCCGTCCCCAGCCTGCCGGCAACGAGAATGGCCGCAAGCCCAGCGCTCAGACCCGACATGACAAAGGCAAAAAGTTTAATACTATCAGCATTGATCCCGCCTCGCCGTGCATTTTCTTCACTGCCACCCACCGCACGAACTTGACGGCCGATTACGGTTCTGGTCAGCAGAAAATTCGCGGCGGCGGTCACCACGCCAAGCACCAGCGCAGCCACTGGAATGCCTCCAAGCTTGCCGTTGGCAAGCCACTCGAACTGCGGCGGCGCCTGGCCGACGCTGCGATCAGTGTAAACGAAGATGATCCCTTGCAAAACGCTCAATAAACCGAACGTCAGGATCAGGGGATGGATGCGCAGCCAATTGTTGAGTGCGCCGGTGATGGCGCCTGCGCCCGCGCCCAAACCAAGAGCTATGGCGAGAATGGCCACGAACCGATCCGAACGCCCGGCGGCCAAGTCACACGTCACCACAACGATCAACCCGAGCAGTTGGCCTACCGTGAGATCGATGAGACCGCAAAGGATGACGACGGTTTGCCCGATTGCGAGGATACCGAGCGCGGCAGACTGCGAAACTACGTTGGCGAGATTCTCACGCGTTGCGAAGTCCGGCACAGCAACGGTCGCGGCGAGCGCAGCAAAGATCAGGACAACAACAATGCCATACTGGCGCGCGCCACGAAGCTGACGGACACGCAAGCTCACGCGATCCGCGCCAGCACATCGGCGCTTAGCACAACCCAACCGAATTTCATCGCAAAGTTCTTCAGGGTAGCCGCATGGAGGTCCTGCGCAAAGGAGGAGACAGCGTCGGCAACAATCGTTGTGCGAAAGCCTCGATGGAACGCCTCGCGGGCGGTCTCCTCGACGCAGATCTGCGTCACGGTGCCCGTAACGAAGAGTGACTCAAAACCGCGGTGATGAAGGATTTCTGCGAGAGGCGTTTCGTGAAATGCACCGTAGCCGTATTTGTCGATAATAACGTCACCGGAAACCGGTTCAAGCTCATCGATCACGTCAGTACATTCGCGCTCCCCTTGGACGTCGATGTACTCGCGCCGATGACCTTCCCAGCAGCATTTTGTAGGCGGCCGGCATTGCGGCGACCAGTTCCACAGCAGGCACGGTTCCATTCGGCTCAAAAATCGAGTATAGACAACAAGACAGTTTCTGGCCCGGAAAGCCTCAAGCAGCGCCAGATGCGGACTGATCGTCGCGCGGGCATCAGGGACTTCGAGCGGAGCGCCGCGCCGCACAAAATCATTCTGCATGTCGACAATAATCAGCGCGGCTTTGCCGAGAACGTCCGGATCCATCAGAGCCCCTAACATCAGCGTCCGTCAGGTGACGTTCCCAGATTAGTTGACATTTTGCGAGCGGACCCTAGTCATGTGAATCTAATATTCGCTGCATAATGTCCGCTCGGCTTTTTGGCAGAAGCGTTTGACGGAGGCGAGAATTTCATCGACGGATTGGTCGCGTTGGCCATAACCTCGCTCCCACTCGCCAGTGAAAACGCGATCCTATAATGAAATGAACTTCGATTCCAGATGACTAGCCTCAAATAACGTTACTAGGCTTCTATCTCTTGGGCAAGTGCACCGTCGCTTGATGGATAGGCATGAGCGACCAAGATCGTCCGGATTTTGGGGCCACGCGGGCCTCTCAGTTTAGAAGAACTACGCAGTCCGACGATCGCCGCGATTGTCTAGTCGAGCTCTCAAGTATTTATCTCGTGCCATCGTCGTCCAGCCACCGATCAAGGTTATCCGTGACGAACGCATCATCGGAAAGATCGGCATGCTCGCGACAGACGCGATTGATCTCCGCCGTCTGACCAGGGCTCAGCCCTTCGTCGGGATCGAGGCACCAGATTCCTTCCAGCAAGCCCTGGCGGCGAAGGATCTCGTGGCAGCCAGCGATGCACCCTCTGAAGTTGTTCACTGCATCGAAAAACGCACTGTTGCAATCGGTCACGCGACTATCGAGTGCAAGGAGATCGGTATCGACACGACCTGCCGCGGACGCTTCTTTGCAACGTTTGAGGACCGCAACAGCAGTGCGAGTCCAAACCGACCAATGCCCGAGGAGGCCGCCACGAAATCGTACGACAATGTCCTTATCCGCCCTCTTCACCACGAACGGTGTCAACAAATCGAGTACGATGTGATCGTCATTGCCGGTATAAAGCGCGACGCGTTCCTCTGCGCCCGCCGCCACAACACCGCGGACGACATCCAGGGTGCCGTAGCGGTCAAACGGGGCGACCTTGATGGCGATTACATTGTCGATGGTCGCGAAGCGAGCCCAGAATCGACTGCCAAGGGCGATCCCACCCACAGCTGGCTGCAGATAGAAGCCCACTAGCGGCATCTCGCGCGCGACCGCAGCGCAATGCTCGATCAGTTGGTCCTCCGATTCTCCCTTCATCGCGGCAAGGCTTAGAAGGCCGGCGTGGTACCCGAGACCTCTCGCGACGGCAGCCTCCTCGCACGCCTGCTTCGTGCCGCCGCACAATCCGGCGATCATCACGAACGGACTCTTTGCCCAATCACGGGCCACCTCAGCAGCGAGGCTTAGCACCGGCTCGTAGAGGCCAGCCTCGCGGATCGCGAACTGTGTGGTATGAACCCCGACTGCAAGCCCTCCCGCCCCTGCATCGATGTAGTAGCGGGCCAGCGCGCGCTGGCGGCGGCGGTCGAGGTGGCGAGACGCGTCGAGCGCCAGCGGGTGCGCCGGAATGACCGCGCCGTTGCGCAGAACCTCCAATACCTCCTCCGGAATATTCGTAAAGTGCAGCCGCATAGCCGATCCTCGATCGCGGGAACGTCATCCAAACTCCGGGCCGGCCGCCACGAAGAGCCTCGCCGGGTCGTCAGGCCGAGTGGACAAGCCGTGCGCCATACGGGTAAACGGCCGCTGCACCGAAAACTTACGCGCCTCAAGCATAGCGGCGATGCTCTGTTGATGATCCGGTACGTCGAGGAACACTGGTCCACCGCCGAGACCAAGCGCAGCCGCAAGCAACTGTTGAGCGCCCTGTGCATCGGCCGCGACGAGTGGCCCGATTTGATCGGCGCGGATACCCTTGCGCCTCACCACGAAACCGGCGTCAGAAACTAGCGTCTGCGTGCCGGAGCGCGCGAGAAAATCACGGATCAGAAACCAACGGCTTGCGCCGAAAGCTGTTGCGTCGAGCGTGATCAACCAATCGACATCTTGCGGACGCGCCGGCCGCAGCGCAGCGCCGCGAGCATTGCCCCCCTCGCCTTGCCAGCGCCGCAATGGAAAGATGTCGACAAAGCCGAGACGCCGATAAACCACCGCGCCGGCTGGCGTCGCGTCCAGCATCGCCGCCCAGTCACGGGCCTCCAGATCGTCGACAGACTCACGGAGCATTCGAGTGGCGATCCCGCGATTGCGGTACCTGGGAGTGACCAAAACCATGGAGACGTAGCCGAGCCGCGGCTCATACGGGAGCGTCGCAGCGGTGGCAATGAGTTCACCTTCGATGAAGATACCCCTCGTTTGGCCGCGGTCAATGAAGAGCGCCCAGTCGTCCGGTGTCTGGTTCCAGCCGGCTTCGACCGAAAGTGCCATGGCGCCCGCAATGTGCACACGCGTCAATCTCTCTGACGCGGCAGCCGGTAAATCAATAACTGCCATCGCGTGCCTCGAAGCGGGTCGGCTTGCCGAGGCTCGGCATGTCGCGCGATATCCAGTCCGACACCCAATTGACCATCGTCTCGATCGGTACAATCGGATAGCCGAACAAATGCATGGCCTTGGCGGTATTGGTCAGCCACGCGGTGGGCGCTTCCGTGCCGACGATGTTCGGCACCCGCCCTAATCGCTTGCCGAACTCCTGCGCCAGCCAGCGGACCGAAACTGTCTCGGGGCCGCTGACGTTAATGGGTGAGGTCGGGGTCGTGACGCGGCGCAATGCGCCTAACGCAAAGGCGTTGGCATCACCCTGCCAGATCACGTTGACGTGGCCCATCGTTACGTCAACGGCCTCGCGAGCCATGACCTTTTGGGCGATGTCGTGAAGCACGCCATACCGCAGATCGATTGCGTAGTTGAGACGAAACAGACGTCCAGGCGTACCGTGCTTGGCCGAATGGTAAGCTATCAAGCGCTCACGACCGACGCAGGAATTGGCGTACTCGCCCGGCGGGGTTAGGCTCGAATCCTCCGTGGAGCCGCCGCTCGCGATATCGACGAACGGATAAACACACCCGGTCGAGAACGCGACGATGCGCGAGCGCGCGAAGGTTTCTGCGACTAAGGCCGGTACGAGGACGTTCATTGCCCATGTCAAAGGCTCGTCCTCGCCGGCTCCGAATTTTCTCCCAGCCATGAAGATCACGTTGGCGAGGTTCGGTAATCGGCCCAGTTCCTTGCGATCGAGCAGATCGCACGCGATGGTCTCGATGCCATGCCGCTCCAGGTATTCCCGGAGGCCATGCTTGCTGAACCGGGCGACCGCAACAATGCGTTTGTCGGGGGCAGCGCGGCGAGCCAGCATCGAAAGCGTCGGCCCCATTTTGCCGCCGGCGCCGAGCACCAGAATATCACCCGAGACCATTGCGAGGTCATCGATGAGATCTTGGCTCGGCCGAGCCATAAATGACTCAAGTTCATCGATGTCGGCGAACCCCTTGGGAAGGGCTGCCCGGTCGATCGACGTGCCGATCATCTACGGATCTCCGGCTCGACCAGATAATAGCACAAGATCTCTTTGATGATCTGTATCAATGCACGGGACTGATCGCAAACGACGATATAGAGAAATACGGAGCCCCCGCTTCGAAATCCAGGGCCATATCATAGCAGTCTCTTACAACTCGGGAAGTTTCGAATTTGAGAAGTCACAGAAGACGCATGGCTATATTGCCGAGACCTCCTTGAGTAAGCATAGGAGCTCGACGAGTGTCGCATCCCGGCGTTATTTAAATGCAATCGTAAGGCGCTCCGCTAGGCGCGCTCTTGACAACTCCCTTGGGCTCTGGCGCACACTGGATCGTCCGACTGAGAGACGTGGTGGTGGCCGCATCACTGCCGTCGATAGCATTTGGGAGCGACAAATGACCACCCGTAGGCTCGGCATTGTAATGTATGGCGTAACCGGGCGCATGGGTCTCAATCAGCACCTGGTGCGTTCGATTGTTGCGATACGCGAACAAGGCGGTGTGTTGCTGCCGAATGGTGACCGGGTGATGCCCGATCCCATTCTTGTTGGCCGCAACGCCGACAAGGTCGCCGCGCTGGCGCGCGAATACGGTATTGAACGGTCCACCAGCGATATCGACGCAGCTTTGAAAAATCGCGACGACGAAGTGTTTTTCGACGCGGCGACGACACAGATGCGCGCGGACCTGTTGACGAAAGCATTTGAGGCCGGCAAACACGTTTACTGCGAAAAGCCGGTAGCCGACAGCCTCGATAAGGCCATCGCCGTCGCTAAGCTCGCAAAATCAAAGAGGCTGAAGGGCGGCGTCGTCCAGGACAAGCTGTTTCTGCCCGGGCTCCGTAAGCTAAGAATGCTGCGCGATGCCGGATTTTTCGGTCGCATGTTTGCGGTGCGCGGTGAGTTCGGCTATTGGGTGTTCGAAGGTGACTGGGGGCAGCCAGCGCAGCGCCCTAGCTGGAATTATCGCAAAGTGGAAGGCGGCGGCATTATCCTCGATATGCTCTGCCACTGGCGATACGTGCTCGACAACCTGTTCGGCAAGGTGCAGGCCGTAAACTGCTTAGGCGCTACCCACATTGCAAAACGTGTGGATGAAAACGGCAAGCCGTATGTTGCCGACGCTGACGACGCTGCATACGCAACGTTTCAGCTCGAGGGCGGTATCGTCGCTCACATAAATTCGTCCTGGGCGGTACGGGTACGTCGCGACGATCTTGTAACCTTCCAAGTCGACGGAACGCACGGATCAGCCGTGGCCGGCCTAACAAAATGCTGGACCCAGCATCGCGTTAATACGCCACGCCCCCTGTGGAATCCGGACGTACCGCAGACGATGAACTTCTATTCGCAGTGGGAAGAAGTTCCGGACAATATCGTCTATGAAAATGGTTTCAAAATTCAATGGGAGGATTTCATCCGGCATGTGGTCGCAGATACGCCGTGGCACCACGAACTTGTTGAAGGCGTCAAAGGCGTACAACTTGCCGAACTTGGATTAAAAAGTTGGGCGGAGCGAAGGTGGGTCGACGTGCCCGACATCAAAATCTAGGGAGAGCTGAAAGTGACGACGATCGCGCTGCCGAGCAAAAACCGCAAGCTCGAGCACTATACTATGAGTGAGCCAATCGGATTTCCGTCAAAGAGTGAGGCTCAGCGATTTAATCGCGTCGCTTACGCGGCAGCACACATCGTTGCCGATCCCCTCGCCGACATCGATACATGGGAGAATGGCGCGGTCGATTGGGAAAAGACCGTTGCGTTTCGGCATTATCTTTGGGACCTCGGTCTCGGCGTCGCCGAAGCCATGGATACAGCGCAGCGGGGCGGCGGGCTCGATTGGGACGGCGCAAAACAGCTGATTACTCATTCCCTGGATGCCGCAAGAGGCCGGCCGGGCGTAAAACTTTGCTGTGGTGTCGGTACGGATCATCTGGATCCGGCCGCCGACGTAAGCATCGACCAAATCATCCGCGCGTACGAAGAGCAGATCGAAACGATTGAAGCGATGGGCGGCAAGCTGGTAATTATGGCAAGCCGCGCACTTGCCCGCGTCGCCAAAGCGCCCGCAGACTACGCGCGTGTCTACGGCCGCATCCTACGGCAGGTGAAAGAACCGGTCATCATTCATTGGCTCGGTGAAATGTTCGATCCAGCGCTCGGCGGTTACTGGGGCTCAACGGATCATGCGGCAGCGATGGAAACCTGCCTTGGCATTATCCACCTTAATGCGGCGAAAATCGACGGCGTGAAGATTTCGCTCCTTTCGAGGGAAAAAGAAATCGAAATGCGCCGAAAATTACCGCCAACGGTCCGCATGTATACTGGCGACGATTTCAACTACACCGAATTGATCGCTGGCGACGAGCACGGCTATTCGGATGCCCTGCTTGGGATTTTTGATGCGATCGCGCCGGCCGCCTCAGCAGGTCTAGCTCGACTGTCTGCTGGCGATTTGCAAGGCTTTTACGGCATTCTGGAGCCGACCGTTCCGCTTGCCCGGCATATCTTTAAGGCCCCTACGCGGTTTTACAAAACCGGCATCGTGTTCCTGGCCTGGCTCAACGGGTTGCAGGAGCATTTCATCATGATCGGCGGGCAGGAAAGCGCTCGATCATTGCTGCATCTCGCCGAGCTGTTCCGACTAGCCGATGAAGCGCGTGTGCTGCATGATCCAGACGGAGCGGCGTTGCGCATGAGCAAGCTCCTCGCTGTACATGGATTGACGTAAGGAACGGCGTCGCCGCCGGACGGCAGATGCGGACATCACGCTTATCCATCAATCTTGCCACGGTCCGTAGGCAATGGAATTTGCGGGAAGCGATTGAAGCTTGCGCGCGCCAAGGCATCACCGCGATTGACCCGTGGCGTGATCAGGTCGCCGCGATTGGCCTTGATGAGTCTGTGCGTGTGATCAATGACAACGGGATGCGTGTGAGCGGCTATTGCCGGGGCGGGATGTTTCCGGCCGCGGACGTTGCTGGGCGACAGGCGGCGATCGATGACAACAAGCGAGCCATCGACGAAGCAGCGGCGTTGAGCGCCGAATGCCTGGTCCTGGTGGTTGGTGGCTTGCCAACAGGCTCGCGCGATATACGCGCCGCGCGGCAAATGGTAGCGGACGGCATAGCTGCCATTCTGTTGCACGCTCGGGCGAGCAACGTTCGGCTCGCGATCGAGCCACTGCATCCTATGTATGCCGCGGACCGCGCCTGCGTAAACACTCTCGCACAGGCCCTCGACCTCTGCGATATTCTGGGTGATGGGGTTGGGGTGGCGATCGATACCTATCATGTCTGGTGGGATCCCGATCTTGAGACCCAGATCGCACGCGCAGGATCGGCCAAACGTATTCTGGCTTACCACATATGTGATTGGCTGGTACCGACGCGCGATATGCTTCTTGATCGAGGCATGATGGGTGATGGAGTGATCGATCTACCGCGCATGAGAAGCCACGTAGAAAAGGCCGGCTACGGTGGGTACATCGAGGTTGAAATTTTTTCCGCGACCAATTGGTGGAATAAGCCCGGCGACGAAGTGCTTCGAACCTGTGTTGAGCGATTTAACTCTGCGTCGTGACAGCGACATGCCGGTCGTGCAACCGACCGTGTTGGAGCTGATCATCAATCTAAAAACCGCTAGATACGCTTTTGGACCTGCTGATTGCAGAACTACTCACACTCCACATTCCCCAGATGAATTTGATGAGAGCCCAAATCAAAATCCGTCCGTCCAGCGGCGAGCCAAATTGGGATGTCAGTGCTGGGCGTCAGTCAGGGTCGGTAGCAGCCGCGCTCGAAGATGCTACTACGCTACGATGTCGAGTGGCATTGAAGAGTGCCGAAAGCAGAAACAACCCGCCGGTTTCCGCCGCCCTGGTCCGTCAAGGAGATCGAGGAAAGCTTCGTCATTCAAGACGCCCACTGGCAACCACTTGTATACCTCTACTTTGATAACGAGCCCGAGCTACGGGGTCATCGACAACAGATCGAAAAATCTGCAGCACTGACAGTGGGCCAGCGTTCACCCTATTCGCTGCCCCCACGCGCGCGCGAGAGGCGGGCGCGCCGGCAGGCCGAGCCGGATCGGCCGCGGCTGCGCCGGGCAGAGCGACCGGCTCGAGCCGCCTGGGCGGCGCAGCGGCTGCTGGTTGACGTCGCCATTTCTGTTTAGCGGAATTGTTGTTCGCAGATTCTGGTTCGGGGCGACGATGGAGGTCGGGGGATCGGGGCGATCGACGATGTGCGCCTTTCGCCGGCGTCCAGCTCGCGATACCACCCTGTCGGACTGTCAGTCGGGCTGTGATATGTGCTTGCCATAGCGTTGCCTCCATTACGTTCTTTCACCCGCAAAGCCGGGACGCTTCCGGATTGTAGCCGACCTAGATCAATCAACTTCGAAATCCACACCCAGCCATCACTCCGCCAGCCATCACTAAATGGGAAGTTTGTAGTCAGAACGGTCCGAGACGCAGGTACGGAGTTCTGCTCCTGGCCCGTTGCGTCACTTAGTGCAACGCAAGCGAATGTCGGCTTTCGGGGGGTGGTCTCAACCGGTCGACGCAACACTTGCATTAAATCTTTCTGCTGGGGTTTCAATTCCCAAGGCTTTATGTGGCCGTTCGTTGAGCTGACGCACCACTTGTTTAGATGGGCTTGTGAGGACACCGACAATCGGCTCTCTTCGGAAATCACTGAATACACTCCGTCTTTCCATCTAGGATAAAGTGTTGCGTCGACCGGTTGAGCCGGCAGGGGCAAAGCTGAAGTCGTCGACGCAAACGACGCTCCTGACCCGAAGCCGTCATTAGCGCCGCGATAGACACCCCGCCCAGTGAGCCATAAAGTCGTTTCGGGCCGGGGCTTCCTTGGGCACCTTCGGCGGTAACTCGTGGAACACAAAAATGCTTGTCACGGCGTCCTGGCTTTCATCGGGTGTGGGCAGCGACTCCGCGTTTCCAACTGCGAGGTTTATTCGCGACCAGCGTTTCAAGTGACGCCCGGCGTATCTGACATACGGCTCAGACATATCGAGCCCGAAGGCTGGAAGCCGCGGCCAGGCCTGCCGGCGCGTCGCATTGGCTGGCCCATCACGTCATTTCGTGGCGACGCAGCAATTTAGTCGCTTTCGGAGCAAAGCGGACAATCAACGAGCCGCGCTTACAAAACCGCATTTATGAGTACGCGCCCTAGGCACATCAGCGAGCTCGCATGATCGGTTGGATACAAAATCCGCGCATGCGAGCGAAATGGTTACATCTGCCAGGATTGCACCATATTGAACCAACAAATTGCCTTTATTGGAATTTCAGAACCAGGCTATGACCGTGTTGAAATGGCTCGTTATTACCACCGTCGTAGGTTATGGCGGCCTGCTGGCGCTGATGTATGTCTTTCAGCGCGCGTTGATGTATTTCCCCGATGCAACACGCACGTTGCCCGCCTTCGCCGGTCTGCCGCAGGCCGAGGAGGTGACCCTCGCCAGCGACGACGGTGAAACGCTGATCGCCTGGTATGTGGCCCCGCACGGCGACAGGTCGATCGTGATCTATTTCCAGGGCAATGCTGGCGCGCTCAACCTGCGCGCCGAGCGCTTCACCTGGCTGACCGCCGACGGCACCGGCCTTCTGGCGCTGTGCTATCGCGGCTATGGAGGCTCTACCGGTAAACCTAGCGAGGCAGGACTCGTCCGCGACGCGCGCGCGGTCTACGACTTCGCCATCGCCCGATATCCGGCCGAGCGCATCGTGCTGTTCAGCGAGTCGCTCGGCGCCGCGGTGGCCATCGCGCTCGCCGCTGACCGCGTGGTCGCAGGCGTGATCCTCGACGCGCCGTTCACGTCCGCCGCAGACGTCGGCGCCGCTGCCTATCCGTTCGCGCCGGTGCGCTGGCTGATGCGGGATACGTTCCGCTCGGACGAGCGCATCGGGCGCGTGTCGGCGCCGATCCTGGCGCTGCACGGCGAGCGCGACCGCGTGGTCCCCATTTCGTTCGGCGAGCGGCTGTTCGCGCTCGCCAGCGAGCCCAAGCGCATGGTCCGCTTCCCGCGAGGTGGCCACGTGAACCTCGACGAGCACGGTGCCGCGAAAGTGGTGAGGGAATTTTTGGCACGGCCGTAGTGTCTCCTGAGAAGGGCGGTCGTCGTCGCAGTCGATATCGTCCCGTCTTGTCAAGATTGCTCGTTTGTAATCCGGCAACAGGATTTTCACGATGACCAGCGACGCCGTGCGGCGTTTTCAGTGTGGGCGCTCGACGTTTATGCACCTTCCGTCAAGGCAGGCTGGCTTTGACGCACGGCTCGCCAGCCTAACGGTACGATTCGGGATCATAAGTGTGACAGAACGGGGCTATGGTGCTAAATTGGTTCCTTAAGCCGGAGGAAGCTCTCATGCTCCAGACGGCATCGCCGCTCATGCTGAAACTTTCGCTATTTCTCATGACTGCTGTCGCTACGCATTTGGTCATGTCATTTGGGCAGACGTTTATGCATTATAAGGTCGCCCACCATCCAATTGGCGGCAAGTTGTTTCGCAACCACATCAACTTCCACCACACCCATTATGCCGACGATCATCTTGTTTCTCCGACGTACCTCGGTGACGAAGGCAACATTACGCCCTACTTTCTTATTCCTGTATTTCTAGTCGGGGGCTGCGCCTATTTCTTAATGCCGCTAGATATTTTTGTGGTCATGGTAGTCGCAAGCGCGGCGTCGTTTTACGCGCACGTCTTTTTCGACAAGGCATATCACGTAGAAGGATCGCGGCTTGAGAGGTTTGCGTGGTTCAGACGCAAGCAGGAACTGCACTTCGTTCATCACCGTCACGCGAATAGCAATTTTGGTGTAATTCACTTCTTCTGGGATAAAATTCTCGGTACCTATCGAAGACCGAATGCGGGTGCATAAAAATCGGACACATGTAAAGCGATTACGCTTTTCGGTAATGGGCTACTCGGAAGCCGCAAATTAGCTCGGCGTTACGCGGGTAAGAAGTATGCTGGAGATTATTCTCGGCGCATTTGTGGTGATTGGTGTCTTCGTCTTTTGGTGCGATGTCACGGATTCATGGAACAATTTGTTCCGACGGTGCAAACACTGGGAAACGCTAGTCCGCGCACTTCTTCCGCTTTATTCAAAATAATCCACTGCCCGCTTTTCGTCCGCCACCCCACCCCGATTGTTGAAGCGTTGCCCCATATGCCCTTAATGCTGTACTTTGCGTATGGTCCCAATTGTCGCTGTTGGAAATGGGACTGCTCATGTGTCCCCCCATATAATTTCCGGACGAACGCACCAGCGCCTCTGGAAAATTTTGCACATTTGGAAAAATCGACTTTTTCAACAGTATCGGCCCTTAGCAGACATTCCCGGCGGGGGTTAGAGAGTCCGCTTCTAACGGCAAAGCGGACGTCTGCCGACCCGTTCACCGCAGCACATAACTCCGAATTATCCTCGTTGAGGCGGGTGGTGGCAGCATGGCGCGCGGCGGCGAATCGCGTAGATAATCGCCATTACGTTTCGTCGATCGTCTGGATTATCCGCCAAAGCCCATGCCCGCACGCCCCTTCCGCGTCGGCCGGTCGTTGACCGGCCTCGGCTTGTTCGCAGTGAGGCCGACCAAACGACGGGAATACATCGTCACCTATTCCGGCCCGTGGATCGGCAACGACGAAGCCGATCGGCTGGAGCGCCGGGGCGCGCGCTACCTGTTCGGAGTCAACAGCGAATGGACCATCAATGGCGCGTCGCGGCGCAATCTCGGCCGCTACGCCAACCATTCGTG
>Ga0182015_10005683_pt1 | contig 12841 bp, 9 predicted proteins | sample 712P3MmetaG_FD_120478 | JGI IMG/M metagenome (GOLD analysis project Ga0182015, IMG submission 120478) | Permafrost microbial communities from Stordalen Mire, Sweden - 712P3M metaG | ecosystem: Environmental > Terrestrial > Soil > Wetlands > Permafrost | place: Sweden: Stordalen | collected...
AAATTCTCGCTGTTACGGCAGAGGCCGCGGGTTCGAGTCCCGTCGTCCCCGCCATTTCCCAAGTTAGTAAAGTCGACAGTGTAAGAAGTTCTTCAGTGGCTCGCGTCTTCAGCGGGAACGGGAGGCGTAGCTGCCGGAGTCAGGCTGGCCTTCACCACAGTTCCCGATATTTCGTCGCCTCGAAAGAATTTTACCTTTCCTTTGGATCCTTCTTTCAAATCTTCGGCCCGCATCTCGGGCATAGCGGCGTACGGCTTGCTGTAGTCATTGGCGGCATTCCAGAACAAGAAGCCGATGCCGCCTTTTTCCTTGGCGGTAGCAACCTGCACTTTGATGTATTCGGGTGAATAGGTCTTGGTGCGCCAACGAAAGGCCTGAAGCCAAGGACGTATAACTACGCCGCTGCCTTTGGTGATCAACTCGAAGCGCTCCATGGATTCGCCGATGAAGTGCTCGGGGGCGTCCCCGGGATGCTCGATGTTATCCATCCCGAAAAAGTGCGAAGGATAGATCATGGGCGAGAGCACATCGCAATACTTCGCCATGCCGACGACGTCCTGTCCCGTGTGCGAAAGATCGACGGGCCGCTGCCAGGCCATCACGCCAAAAACGTCGAGTGAAAACAGCACTCCGGTGGGATGCAGTTCGGCATAGGCTTTTTTCAGGAAGTCGGTGATCACATCGGAACGCTGCCAGGTCGGATGTTCAGTCTGAAATACGAAGCTGGCATCTTTCGGATCGCCTTCGGCAGGGAAGCGGACGTAATCGAATTGAATCTCATCCGCGCCCGACTGTGCGACGAACTTGGCGAGCGCGATGTCAAACGCCTGCACTTTGGGTTGCGAAGGATCGGTCCAGACCAGCTTGCCGTTTTCGCGCCAGGGCTGCTTGTTTTTCTTCGACTGCACGGCAAGTTCGGGATGTTCGACAACCATGCGCTCGTCGCGGAATATGGCGATGCGGGCAATGGCATGCATGTTCTCAGAGTGCAGAAAGTGTACGAACTTCGGCAGGTCGTGAATGTAGACCTGATGCTTGCCGAGCAGCGGATGCTCGAAGGGGATATTCACGCTTCCGTCGGAATCCTTGATGTCGAAGACGACGGCATTGCCGCCAACTTCGTGCCAGTGCCGGATGATGCGAAGTCCATGGTCGCTAGCGGCCATGATGCCGGTGAGATAAATCGCACGGATTTCGAAGTCTTTGACGACCGGCACGGTCTTTTCTACGATCGGCGCGGCGAGAATTCCGGGTATCGTAATCTGCTCGCCCGCCTTTAGTATGTTGCCGGAGCGGTTGCCATTTACAGTGCGGATGGCGTCGGCTAGCTCGGAGTACGTGAGGTACGAAGTATTATGCAAATAATGATGCGCGACCGCCGGAATGCTTTCCCCGCGCTTTGCGGTATAGATCTCGGTTCCGGGGCGAGTTGGAAGTTGCGGAGCAGGAATATCCGCAAGTGTTGCGCTCGTCGGAAGCGTCTCGCCGACCGGTTTGAACTGCGCGGCTTGCGTTGCAGTGGCGACGGCCGGAAGAGGTGGCGCCGTCTGCGACTGGGCGGCCTGAGCCTGAAGTAAAGAGTGGTGCGAGTTCAGCCGCATAGCGGCGACGCCGAATAGAACACACGAAATGGCAGCGATAGTGAGAATAGACGAGCGACGCAAGCAATCCTCCGAGAACGCCCTGATCGCGATGCTATTCCGCGAGTAGCGGACCCGCTAGTTACTAGCGGTCATCTCCCCAGTGGGGGCGACCCGCACGAAGGACTAATTCTAAAGTAGGGGGCCGCATTTCCACTGCGCGCGGCGAGGCAGGATCTGTATCCGGGTTGTGGCCGGTGAGGGTTTTCCAGGTCAGCCGGGGATGAGCCCTCAACGGCCGGGATTGTCCCTTCCCTTGTGCGCAAATTATTTCTCTTGCGGCTCTTTAACTTTCCATCGTGCTCTGTTCTAATCTCGTGGCGCCGTATCTAACTCCAGCGGATGCAAAGCTTTCGTTTCTCCCTGTTCACGCCCGACCGTGGCCAGCCGCTTGCTTATTCTTGAGTACCCGGGACGCACGACCGGCTGGCGGACGGCAGGTTTCCAAGTGACGAAATTTGTCATCTTAGGAAGGTGAGACCGAAGAGGCTGGTTGGGATCCCTGGAAACGCAGGCAAAGGGCCGAGGATATGGCCTGGAAAAGGAATCAACGCCCGGTGCAAGCCGGATAACGACTTTATGAGAACGAACCTCGCAACCGTGCTGGACCCGAACCGCCGCAGCAACGATGCCGGAGAGTTTGAAGCCGCCCTGCGCCGCAAGATTGTCGGCCAGGATCAGGCCATCGAAAAGGTCGCCGAAATCTATCAGATGTTCCTGGCCGGCCTGAATGCCCCGGGGCGTCCGGTGGGCAATCTGCTTTTTCTGGGGCCAACCGGTTCCGGCAAGACGCGCGTTGTCGAAGTCATGGCGGAAGCCTTGTTCGGCGATTCGCGGGCCTGCATCAAGATCGACTGCGCTGAGTTCCAGCACTCGCATGAGATCGCGAAGTTGATCGGTTCGCCTCCGGGATACCTTGGCCATCGCGAGACCCATCCGCTGCTGACACAGGAAGCGTTGAACCAGTGGTTCACCGAGAAACTGAAGCTCTCGATCCTGCTGTTTGACGAAATCGAGAAGGCCAGCGACTCGCTCTGGCAACTTCTGCTGGGGATTTTGGACAAGGCTACGCTTACGCTAGGCGATAATCGCCGCGTCGATCTTTCGCAATGCATCATTATTCTGACCTCGAACCTGGGCGCAAACGAGATGACGAATCTGGTGGATGGCGGCTTTGGGTTCGCCCCCAGGGCGGTGGAAGTCGATAACAATTTCGACGACAAGATTCAGCGTACGGCCGTGGAAGCCGCCCGGCGCAAGTTCACTCCGGAGTTCATGAACCGCATCGACAAGACCGTGGTCTTCAAGACGCTGCGCGACGAGCATCTCTCTCAGATTCTTGAAATTGAACTCGGCATGGTACAGCAACGGGTGCTGATGGCCGCCGGCGCCAACCAGTTCGTTTTCAATTGCACAGCGGGAGTGAAGGAGTTCCTGCTGAAAGAAGGTACGGATCCGCGATACGGGGCCCGCCACCTGAAGCGCGCGATCGAACGCCATCTGGTCTTCCCGCTGGCCAACTTGGTTGCCACCGGACAGGTTAAGCTGGGTGACTTCGTCCGGGTCGATATGGCTTCCGAAACGCAGATGATCTTTGTGAAGGAAGCGGAAAACACCATGGCGCCCATTCTGCTGGAGCGCTACGGAGCCGCGGCCGCCAATATGCCTGCCGCCCGCGCGGCGCGCACCGCCGTCAACAGTCGCCGCGACTTGGGTGCAAGCCCGGTGGCGGAAAGCAAATAGTTCGATCGGATTTTTGCAAACTCGCCAGACCGCATCTCGCGAGCCTCGTGGCGCCGGTAAATCCCGGCGCCATTTTTGTTTGGGAGAGTGTCAGTCCGGTGAGCGATGGTGCCGCCACCGTGCAGCTGCTGATTTCCGCGACTAATGAAAACCCCGGGTTGGTTCTCCCGGGGCTCTCTGCCGCAGCGCCGTACACTTCGGGCTCTTGCGGGAACGTTGGAAGCCATCCACTTCTGTGGTGGCGGGTTCTTGGGCAGAATATCCAAGTAGACGATGGCGTAATGGAAGGCTACGGCGGCCGCCGTGATGGTGGCCAGACTGGCCGCGAATTCCGTCCATTTCGGTACGTAGTAAATACCGGAACTCGCCTGCAGTGCGGTGATTGAGACGTTTAACCGATTGGTGATGAAGCCCATCACGACCACGGCACAGGTCCCGTATAGGTATTGTGGGTTCTGCCGCACCTTCTGCTGGTTCAGCAGGATTACCGGGATGATTACCAGCAAAGCAATTTCCAGCCAGAAGAGCACGGTTTGGCCATGATTTCCGTTTCCGGCACGGCTTCAGAATGCGGCTCGATGAAATATCTGACGCTGAATGACCAGCAAGAACATCAGCAGAACAAACAGGATTGACATAGACCTCCTCTCGGGTTCGAGTCCACCGCTTGATTGCGCGGCGTCTCTTTCGCGCCCGTTGCATCCTTAATTAGTGCACGCGAGGGGCAAATGAGAGGTGCGGCCTGATTTGTTGCAGGACATGGACTTACAAGCTAGAAATCGAAAGGGAGTGGCTGTCCGGGCCACTGCATTTTGCCGCGAACCCAGCGTTTTGCAGGAGCTACTTGACGTTGTGCAACTGTCAACGTGTCTAATCCTTCTGTTTTTCGGTACATTTACAATCAACCGTCCACCGGCTGAGCTTCCATGGCGCTTACGGAGTCTGAGGCGATCGTCCTGCGCACCTATCCGCTGCGCGAAGCTGATCTGCTGGTCACGCTGTTTACGCGTGCCGAGGGAAAAGTGCGCGGCGTGGCGCGGTCAGCGAAGAAGTCGAAGCGGCGTTTTGGCGGAGCGCTGGAACCGATGACTTACGTTCGCGCGTTTTACGACGTCCGTGAACGGCAGGAGCTCGTGCGTCTGGATGCCTGCGAGGTGTTGGAATCTCCCATGGCCACCGAAGTCACCTATGCGCGGGCAGCAGCGCTGGGACACGTGGCCGAGTTGCTGGATGAACTGCTCCCTGACCGCGAAGCGAATGACGCTATCTTCCGCCTGACGCTTTCGGTGCTGCACGCCATGAAAGGCCCCGACGTGTGGATGCCGATCACTTACTTTGAACTGTGGTTGACGCGGCTGGTGGGTTTCCTGCCCGAGTTGACGGAGTGCATTGTCTGCGGCCGCAGCCTGAACGGCAGCCGGGCTTACTTCCACGCGCTTGCCGATGGCTTGATGTGCCCGGACGACAAGCGCTTGGCATCGTCTGAGATTTCAGTCGAATCTCGTACGCTGGCCGCGCAAATGTTCCGCGCACCTGTGGAGAGCTTTGTCGAGATGCCGTGGCCCAAAGCGCTGGGGGCTGACCTGCGCAAGTTTCTGATCCAAATTCTGCAGAGGCATATCGAGAAGAAGCTGGTGACGGCGGGGATGCTGGAGAAGGGCGGGTTTTAGCTTGGCCAGAAGAAAACAAGCGTTCTCTCTCACCCAGGCTGCAAGGCCTGATCATCGCTCTATTCCTCGGCTGGTTTCTGACTGGAATCGGGCGCGAGTGGTGGAGCGAGTACTGGCTACTTAAAGGACGGTCAACAGGGCGTGGCTGTCGTCACAAAAGAACTCTGGACCGGGCACAACGCGGTCGAGTATCGGTACACGGTGAATCGCACCCACTACACCGGTCGATCCGGCCGCAATTACCGAATCGCACAATACAGCCGTGTCCTCGCCGGTGAACAGTCGATCGTTTATTACTCCGCCTCTCATCCCTGGTTGTCTTCTCTGCGCATGCCCGACGTTGTCGGCCAAGGATGGCCAGTAATTCTCCTCGTCCTTTGCTTCGAGTTCTTTGCCGTAATGACAATCATCAATCCCAAGAGCGGGTGGGCGTTCAACTTCAGTGGCAGGAACAAACTCCCAGCGAGAATAGCTCGGGACGGAAGACCGTCCAGGAGCGGTAGCTGACGGCTGACAATCACTTCCTTTACAATCAAACATAGACCTGTTTACTCCCGAACAAGCCTTGAAATCATCCAAGCTCAATTCGTTGACCTTCCAGGAACTCATCCTGCGCCTGCAGGCGTTCTGGGCGGAGCGCGGATGTGTGCTGCAGCAGCCTTATGACGTGGAAGTGGGAGCGGGGACGATGGCTCCGGAGACGTTTCTTCGCGTGTTGGGGCCGAAGCCTTATAAGGTGGCGTATGTGCAGCCTTCGCGGCGTCCGGCGGACGGGCGCTATGGCGAGAATCCCAACCGGCTGTTCAAGCACATGCAGTTGCAGGTGATTCTGAAGCCTCCGCCGGAGAATGTACAGGAGTTGTACCTGGAGTCCCTCGGTGCGATTGGGATCGATCTGCGACAGCACGACATCAAGTTTGAGGAAGACAACTGGGAAGCTCCGACGCTTGGCGCGTGGGGCGTGGGTTGGCAGGTGATGCTCGATGGACTCGAGATCACGCAGTTCACTTATTTCCAGCAGTGTGGCGGCGTGGACTTGTTTCCCATTTCTGCCGAGCTGACGTACGGACTTGAGCGCATCGGCGCATTTTTGCAGGACGTGGATTCGATTTACGACATCGAGTGGGCGCGCGATCCGGAGACGGGGAACGAAGTGAAGTATGGCGATGTGCGGCTAGCGGATGAACTGCAGTTCTCGGTGTACAACTTCGAGACCGCAGATGTGGATAAGGCTTGGAAACACTTCGAACTCTACGAAGGGGAGTGTAAGGGGCTGCTGGAAGGGTACAGAGCTCTGCAGAACGATGAGGGTTTCGGCAGCGCGAATACCCACCTCTCGCAAAGGACGCGAGAAATGGGGCACCCACTTCAAGACTCCGCGAAGTCGCGGTTTCCACTGCTAGCGGCTTACGATCTTTGTCTGAAGTGCTCGCACTTGTTCAACATCCTCGATGCGCGGGGAGCAATTTCCGTAACGGAGCGCGTCGGGGTGATCGCCCGCGTGCGGGCTTTAGCGGTGGGCATCGCCAAGGCATGGGTCGATCAGCAGAAAAGCGAAGTCGCCGCGCCAGAGCAGTCAGACGAGCCTGAGCCTGCGCGGGAACGGAAGCCTCGAACAGAGAAACTGTCGCCGGTAGGTTTGTGAGCTGAAATTCAAAGTTCGGGATGCCGATTCGGGATTTTACACAGGCCGGTGTGACGTGCATCACATCCGGTGCGGCCCAGATTTGAGAAGCTTGTAGGTTTGAAGTCATGCCAGACTTCCTGCTGGAGATCGGGTGCGAAGAGATTCCCGCGCGGATGATTGACGCAGCCTCGCAAGAATTGCGCGAGCGCGTCAGCGCTCTGTTGATCCGGGAACGCCTGGCCGCCAACGAAGTCATTCATTTCGATACGCCCCGGCGATTGGCGGTGATGGCTCATGGAGTTCCTGCGTCGCAACCTGACGCGACGGAACAAATCACCGGACCGTCGGTGAACGTCGCTTATAAGAATGGTGAGCCGACTCAGGCAGCGCATGCGTTTGCCAGGAAAGCTGGCGTGGATGTCTCGCGGCTGGAAAAAATCAGCACGGCGAAGGGCGAATACCTGGCCGCAAGGGTGACCAATAAAGGACGGAGCGCGGCCGAGATTCTGGCAGAGAATCTTCCCAAAGAACTTTCTTCGATCTACTGGCCCAAAAATATGTACTGGCGCAAACCGAGTGAACGGTTCGTGCGTCCGGTGCGTTGGCTGGTGGCGATGCTCGACGGCGATACGGTTCCACTGGAGTTTGACGGAATCCGCGCGGGAAATATTTCGCGCGGACACCGCATTCTGACCGGTCGCGACGTATCAATTCCGCGGGCTGGTTCTGCGTATGTAGATGCGCTGCGGACGGCGAAGGTCCTAGGACGCGGTGAGCGCGAGCAACAGATTCGCAAAGCGCTCGATGCGTGCACTCGTACGATTCCCGGAGCGCGCTGGCGGGAAGACAAGTCCCTCCTCGACAGCGTAGTCAACCTCACCGAATTTCCCTCGGTCATTCTTGGCGGATTCGATCCGCAGTTTTTGGCCCTGCCGGAAGAAGTATTGGTCACGGTGATGCGCGACCACCAGAAATATTTTGCGCTGGAAGATGCGAGCGGCAAGTTGCTGCCCCATTTTCTTGCGGTGCTGAATACTGATCAAGATCCGCAGGGGCTCATCCGTCATGGCAACGAGCGTGTGCTTCGTGCGCGCTTCAACGACGCCCGCTTTTTCTGGCAGACGGATCAGAAGCGGTCGCTGCTGGAGCGCCTGGATTCGCTCAGGAACGTTACTTTCCAGAAAGACCTCGGCAGCTACTACGAAAAAACACGGCGCGTCCAGCGCCTATGCAGTTGGCTGAGCGAAATTCTCAAGCGCTATGGAATGGCTGTGCGCCCCGGCGTGATTCACAAAGCTGCTTGCCTTGCGAAGACGGATTTAACCACCGAACTGGTAAAGGAATTTACCGAACTGCAGGGCGTTGTAGGCGGTCTGTATGCAAGAGTGCAGGAGCTTGATTCCAGCTTGCCAGAAGCCACGCGGCTCGCCATTGCCGACACGATATACGATCACTATAAGCCTGAGTCCACAGAAGATTCCGTGCCGCGGTCGATTGAGAGTGCGGTGCTTTCCATTGGCGACAAGGCGGACACGATCGCGGGCATGTTCTCGTTAGGATTGGTTCCCAGCGGGTCGAAGGATCCGTTCGCGCTCCGGCGGCAAGCGAACGGAATCGTGAAAGTAATCGCGGAGAAAAAACTGCCGTTGCGATTGTCGGATTTGATGCGCGATGCGCGCACCGGATACAAAGGATCGGAAGTGGAGAAGAAATTTGTCGACGACGCGAAGTTTCTGCAGTCAGTATCTACGTTCTTTAACGAGCGTCTTGAGTTTTATTTAAAGGATGTGTGCGGGTACGCCTATGACGTCGTGAAAGCGGTGTTGGCGGCGGATTTTGACGACGTGGTGGATGCGCTAGCACGAGCTGAGGCGGTCAGGCAGGTGATGCACATGCCCGAATTTCAGGCGATTGGTGCCGCTTGCAAGCGCATGCGAAATATTCTGCGGCAGGCTTCAGAGAAGAGCATTGAGCCCGCGGCCAAGTTCGAATACTTGCCGGAGAGTGCGGACGAAGAAAAAAGCCTGATGTCTTATATGGAGAAGACAGGCGGGAAGGTCGAGGAACACCGGAGCAAGAAGGAATATCTGGACGCCTTGCTTCTGTTATCAACGGCCAGGGACCCGGTCGACAAATTTTTCGACAAGGTCAGGGTTATGGTGGAAGATGAAAGAGTCCGAGCGAACAGGCTCGCATTGCTGCGGACCCTGTTGAAACAGTTCTCAACGATCGCGGATTTTTCCGAGATCGTAACCGACGGGAAAGCATAAAGCAGAATATCTCAGGGGCTAAAGCCCCACTCAGAATTGGGAAGTGCTATCGCTGCGCTGAAAGCGCTGCGCCACCCAAAATCAAAACACGCAAAGCGGATCGAAACGAAAATCCCGAAGCAAAGGACTAACAGTCATGGCAACGTTGACCCTCCCAGAAGCCGAAGTTGACGAAACGAAAAACAGCTCAACCAAGTACGTCTACTTTTTCGGCGGCGGTAAAGCCGAAGGCAACGGCAAAATGAAAGACGATCTGGGCGGCAAAGGCGCTGGCCTGGCGGAGATGACGAATGCCGGCCTGCCTGTGCCTCCGGGATTTACCATCCAGACCGAGGCCTGCCGCGAATACATGCGGCACAACGCCGTCTCGAAGGAAGTCGACCGGCAGATGGATGAGGCGCTGGCCAAACTGGAATCCTTGCAGGGTCAGAAGCTCGGCGTCGGCGAGAATCCGTTGCTGGTAAGCGTACGCTCGGGCGCAAAGTTTTCCATGCCGGGCATGATGGATACGATTCTCAACCTTGGATTGAACGACAGGAGCGTTGAGGCGCTGGCCAAGCGCAGCAACAATCCTCGGTTCGCGGCTGATTCCTATCGGCGACTCATTCAGATGTTCGGCAACGTCGTACTCGAGATTCCGAAATCTGCGTTTGACGAAGTGTTCGATGCGAAAAAGAAACAAAAAAAAACCAAGCTCGATACCGATCTGGATGCGAAAGCGTTGAAGGAGGTTATCGAGGAATACAAGAAGGTCGTCAAGAAGCACGCCAAGCGCGAGTTTCCGCAGGACCCGCATGAACAATTGGTGATGGCGCGGGATGCGGTTTTCCGCTCCTGGCAGAACGAGCGTGCCAAGCACTACCGTCGCATCAACAACATCGATGACATGCTCGGCACCGCGGTCAATGTTCAAGCCATGGTGTACGGCAACCTGGGTGATACCAGCGGCACGGGCGTTGGCTTCACGCGCAATCCAGCAACTGGCGCCAAAGAGTTCTACGGTGAATTTCTGATGAACGCGCAGGGCGAGGACGTGGTTTCCGGCGTTCGCACGCCGGTCCCAATCCTAGAGTTGCAGAAGATCATGCCTGATGTCTACAACCAGCTTCGTGAAATTACAGCGCGGCTGGAGAAACATTATCGCGACATGCAGGACTTCGAGTTCACTATTCAGGACGGCAAGCTTTACATGCTGCAGACCCGCAACGGCAAACGCACGGGCCTGGCCGCGGTGCGCGTGGCTATTCAAATGGTAGACGAAGGGTTGATCACGAAAGAGGAAGCGATCTTCCGTGTGGAACCGAATCAGCTCTATGACTTTCTCGTCCCGCGGTTGGACGAGAAGAGCACGAAGGTCGAGGTGCTGGCTACCGGTCTGCCGGCATCGCCAGGTGCGGCGGTCGGGCAAATTGTCTTTACTGCTGAAGAAGCGGTGAAAAAGGCGGGACACGGGGCGACGAAAAATCCTGTGATCCTGGTGCGTGCAGAAACCACTCCCGAAGATATTCAGGGGATGGAAGTGGCTGCTGGCATTCTGACCTCGCGCGGTGGCATGACCAGCCATGCAGCCGTAGTCACGCGCGGCATGGGGAAATGCTGCGTCGCTGGAGCTGGCGATATCGGAGTCGACGAGAATAGGCGCGAGATGCGCGTGAAGGGACTAACCTTCAAGGAGGGCGACTGGATTTCGCTCGACGGCACAACCGGTCGCGTGATCAAGGGAAAACTGAGCACGATTCCTCCAACGGCGGACGATCCCGAACTGCTCAAGCTGATGGGATGGGCGGAACCTTTCCGCAAGATTGGCGTGCGCGCCAATGCCGACATTCCGCGCGATGCCATTCAAGCACGGGCATTTGGCGCCGAGGGCATCGGGCTGTGCCGCACCGAGCACATGTTCTTTGCCGAAGACCGCATTCCTCACATGCAGGCGATGATTCTGGCAAACAATGAAAAGGACCGCCGCGTAGCCCTGAAGAAGTTGCTGCCGATGCAACGTGCTGACTTCATCGGCCTGTTCAAGGCGATGGCAGGTTTGCCCGTAACGATTCGTTTACTTGATCCACCGCTGCATGAGTTCCTGCCCAAACGCGAAGAGTTGATGGTGAAAATCGCGGTCCTCGAAGCCACCAAACCAAAGTCGCCCAAGCTGAAAGAATTGCGGATGTTGTTAGCACGAGTGGAGGAGCTGCACGAGTTCAATCCAATGCTGGGTCATCGCGGATGCCGCTTGGGAATCACCTATCCGGAAATTACCGAGATGCAGGCGCGGGCCATCATCGAAGCAGTGGTCGCTGTCGATAAGGAAGGTATCAAGACCCACGCTGAGGTGATGATCCCACTGATCGGGACCGTGAAAGAAATGGAGAACCAGGGCGCGATCGTCCGGCGTGTGGCGGAAGAAGTGTTCAAGGAAAAGGGAAGGCACGTGCATTATCTGGTAGGCACAATGATCGAACTGCCCCGTGCCTGCCTGGTCGCGGACGAGATTGCGAAGGAAGCGGAGTTCTTTTCCTTCGGCACGAATGACCTGACGCAGACCACGTTCGGCTTCTCACGTGACGACGTCAACAAAGTGTTGCCCACGTATCTGGCAGAAGGAATTCTGAAGCAGGATCCGTTTGCCGCGATCGATCAGGTCGGCGTCGGAGAGCTGGTGAAGATTGGGATCGAACGCGGGCGCAAGACGCGGCCCAAGCTGGAGGTGGGAATCTGCGGCGAACATGGCGGCGAGCCATCGTCGGTGGAGTTCTGCCATAAGGTGGGAATGGACTATGTGTCCTGTTCACCATTCCGCGTTCTGACGGCACGGCTGGCGGCAGCGCAGGCAGGTGCATCGGATAAGCTGAAAGTTGAGGGCGGACGGACGAAATAGCTTCGCCTAAGAAGAACACAGAGCCACGTGATCCTCGCAGGTCGCTGGCTCTGTATTTTTTACTGAACCTTCTGAAGTCGCGCGATCAGTTTCTGTGCCAGACTTTCTTCCGATTCCGACCAGAGCAGGCGGGAGCTAGCCCCACTGTTCTTCTCAACAAGGACTGAGAACTCCACGAGCTTGGCCACGTTGTCGCGAATCTTGGCGCGTGTCTGGTCGCTAAGCTCGGTCTCCGGTTGCAGAAAGAACGAATCTAACCCTAGATCGATTTGGATGTGTCCCGTCTGCTGATAAGCTCCTTCATCAAACTCTTCGCCTTGAATGATGAACTCGACTGCCGCGGGCGCAAGCGCCCAGTTCCCGCTCGACAAGTCAGGTGTCCATAAATCCCATTGAGCTTCAAAAACGTAAGCGTAGTCGTCGTGAATCAATTCGGCCGCGATCAGCGTCGCTTGTCCCGCATCGATTCCGGAAGGAAAACGGCGCTCCAGCACTGTTGCCTCGCTCCATGACACCGGATGCACGGCGAAATAGCTGATTCCTGGACGCTGTGCCGAAGAAGGGAACTGCTGCAGAACGGTGAAGGCATGCGGCAGCATCTCAGGTCCTGAGAAATCGCGGAACCATAGGCTGAGATAAACTGGGTCGGGCACATGGGCTCCGAGCGCTCTAGAAGTCGCGTCTACTAGCGCTCGGCACAATTCTAAATTGTCTGAGGATTCTGCGAAACAGAGCGCCGCATGCGCAACTCCAGGCAAATAACTGACGGCAGCTCGATTCGCGCCTTCGTTAGCGTTGAGCGTTCGCCTGGTGCAATTGTCCCAACCGTGTTTTTGACACGCCTACGACGGCTTGTTACGATCAACTGTTGCCTCAAGCAACCCACCTTACAGCCGTCCCCGTCGTCTAGCCTGGCCTAGGACATCGCCCTTTCACGGCGGTAACACGGGTTCAAATCCCGTCGGGGACGCCAACAAAATCAAGTACTTGCAGGAACCCCAGTTCCCGACGCGGTA
>Ga0182015_10005685_pt1 | contig 12838 bp, 9 predicted proteins | sample 712P3MmetaG_FD_120478 | JGI IMG/M metagenome (GOLD analysis project Ga0182015, IMG submission 120478) | Permafrost microbial communities from Stordalen Mire, Sweden - 712P3M metaG | ecosystem: Environmental > Terrestrial > Soil > Wetlands > Permafrost | place: Sweden: Stordalen | collected...
CGGATCATATCCGCTGGTGAAATGAAAGGCGTGAAACGCCAACTGATCGGTGTCCGCAATCGCGGGCGGGTTCGATGCCGGGGCTTGCCCCGTGGCGGTGGGATTCTGCTGCTGGTTGCTTTCGAGTTGATCGACCTTGGTTTTCAGCTGGTTAACCTCGCCCCTCAGTTCGGCGTTGTCCTGCTGGACCGAGTCGGGTTGAGTGGTGGCATCCGCCAGCGCGCGCGAAACTCCCAGACATGAAATTAAGGCCATTGCGATGACGACAATGTTCTTCCCGACCCGCGGTGTTTCTATTGCGTCACCACTATTTACAGTCATTCTCCCGCCATAACTGGCGGCAGCCGATTGATTTTCCATTGCCTCATTCTCCTCAAATGGACTATTCCGCGCTATTACGATCTATTCCTATCGAAATGGTAGATATGCGAAAAGCCTTCCAATGTCAAAATTACCTTTCGTTTTGCACAGCATCCGCATAAAGTATTTGGAGATAACAAGTAACGAGTTAGGATGGCGGGCTCTGATCAATTCTGACCGGTCTTTTGATACCACTCGATTGCCACATCCCTGATTTCGACCTTCCCAACTCGTCGCCAGCCTTCGCTCAGCAGTCCCCGCGTGCGATGTTCGGGATCGCCCCACGCTTCATGCGCCAGCACCAGTATGATCTGGTCGTATTCCCCGCCCGCCAAACGGGATCTCAGCGGATCGAGATCGCGGTCGTCTAGCGCCCGCCGCATCGTTCGTGGAGGATTCAAGTCAAAAAAATCGGAAGGCACGCCGGTCGCTTCATCCCCGGCGCGATAACGATAGTAATAATCAAAGGGGAGCCGACCGTCATTGGCGATGAAGATGATCAGCCGCCGCCCGGCCGGCAGATTCGAGACTATCTTTGCAATGCCCCGCCAATCCTCTTTCCTGATTTCCTGATGGTAACCGTACAGCGTCAGTCCGTTCAGTAATAGCAATATCAACGCCCCGCACCAGGCCGTTCGCAATCCGCCGCGCGACAGCGGCATTCCCAGCGGAAGCAGGAAAAAAATCGGAAACAGCGTCGCCGATGGCAAAAATAATTTCTCGCCGAACACCGGCGTCCAGATCACGCTGCATATCGCCACGAGCAACAACGGAAAGATCGCCGCAACCAGAAGTCCGATCGCCCCTCTCCGCCGGGCGCTCGTTTGGCCGAGGATCGATGCGAAAGCCGAAGCTGCCAGCAGGCACCCAAGGATGCTCATCGGTATGACGCCGCCGGCGGTGTGGACATGCATTCGCTCCAGCAGGTTTGTCCAGGACCAGAAATTCTTCACGCCCGTCAGTGCGGCAATCGCCGCCGGCAGATCGCCGCGCTTCAGCGGGTCCATCCAGAACGAATGGCGGATCATCTGCATCTGGTCCGGCAGCACCAGCACCGCCCATGGCAGATATAGCAGGGCGGCGATGCCCGTCACCAAAGACATTTCGCAGATCTTTCGTCGCACCGAATGCTCCGACGGCAAGATCAGCCACGCCAGCAGCAATCCCAGCACATAGGGCGCCATCATGTTGTGGGTGTACATCGCTGCCGCCAGGAGAATGGGCAGGAGAAACAACCATCGCCGATTCCGCCGCGCCAGGTGGCGTTGCACGCCATCAAATGCCGCGACGCCGAGCAATCCCATCAAAGCATACGCCCTCGCCTCCCGGGCAAACCAGATTTGCAGATAAGAAAGGCTCATCAACCAGATCGCCGCCGCCACTGCTGCGGGATTGCGCAGCATCCGCCGCGCAATCCCAATAGAAATAAGTATTGTTAATATGCTGAATACAACCGAAAGCGATCGCAGGCCGCTTTCGGATCGGCCGAAGATTTGCGTCCAGCCATGCAGAAGCAGGTAATAAAGTGGCGGGGCAGTATCCGCCCGGATCAGCCGAATGATCTCGGCTGCCGAATGCGACACCATCCACGCGGTATATCCTTCATCAAACCAAAGGCTTTCAGCCCCCAGCCGATAAACACGAAAAAATATCCCCACCGCCACGCCCAGCCACGCCACCGCCCACCAATATCGACTGGCAGTTCGTGCGCCACTTCCACTATTCATGGGCAAGCCCAATCATATTCGACTTCATCGAACCGCCGCAAAAAACCCCGGACCCGCTTGATCCACAAGATGTTCCAATTGAACCTGCAGGTCCCGATACGACGAAAGAATCTCCCGCCCCAGATCGGTCAGCCGCGTCCCACCCCCGCGCTTGCCGCCCGTCGCGGTTTTCACCAGCGGGCGCGGCCAGTAACGGTTCATCGCGTCGATCAGCATCCACGCCCGCCGATAGCTGAATCGCAATCGCCGCGCCGCTTCCGACAGCGACCCGCACGCGGCGATCTGCTCCAGCAGATCCGCACCGGCTTCCGTGAGCGCTGCCGAGCCGGATATTTCCACCCACAGCCGGCCCCGCAGCTTGAACGCCGCGGGCTTGCGATGCTTTTTGGTTTCAGCCGTCACGGGGTTTACTCATCCGGGTCCGTGGAAATGATTACTTCCGTTGCCTTGATCACCGCCACGGCCGTTCGGCCCTTCTTTAATCTCAATCGCCGGGCGGATGACACGCTGATCAGCGAAACGATTTTGTGACCGCCGCCGATGTCGATGACAACCTCCGCCATCACACCGCCCAGCTTGATCGATATCACCTTCCCGGCGAACTGGTTTCTGGCACTCAGCGCCATGGTATTTCCTTTCGGTGTCAAAATGAAAACTCATCGGCCTTCATCGTGAAAATACGCCTGCAGCGGCTTCACTCCCCACCCGCCCGACTGAATCGACTTGATCGCTCGCGTCACCGCGCCGGCGGCGGTGATGGTCGTGAAAATCGGAATCTTATTCAGCACCGACATCGCGCGAATCTTCCCTTCGTCCGTCGCCGGGCCTTTTTTCGTCGGTGTGTTGATGATCATCTGAATCTCGCCGTTCTTGATGTAATCCTTGATGTTCGGCCGGCCCTCCGACAGCTTGGCCACCAGCGTCGCGGGAATATCGGCCCCGCGCAGCGCTTCGTGCGTTCCGGCCGTCGCGATAATCTGAAACCCCATCCCGCTGAGGACCCTGGCGATCGGCAAAATGGCCTGTTGGTCCTCGGTCCGTACGGAAATAAACACGTTGCCGCTCGTCGGCAAAATCGTCCCCGCCGCGATCTGGCTCTTGGCAAACGCATGCGGAAAATCCGCATCAATGCCCATCACTTCCCCCGTCGACCGCATCTCCGGCCCCAGAATAATGTCCACGCCCGGGAATTTACTGAATGGGAAAACAACCTCCTTCACGGAGATATGTTTCGGCGGCACTGGTTCGACGATCCCCAGTTCCGCCAGCGACTTCCCCGCCATCACCTTCGCCGCGATCTTCGCAAACGACTGCCCCTGCGCCTTGGAAACAAATGGCACCGTCCGGCTGGCCCGCGGGTTCACTTCAATCACATAAATTTCGTTGTTCTTGATGGCATACTGAACATTCATCAGCCCACGGACACGCAAGGCTTTGGCCAGCTCGCGAGTTTGCCGCTTCATCTCACCGACGATTTCTTTCGAGAGAGAGTAGGGCGGCAACGAACAGGCGCTATCCCCGCTGTGAATCCCCGCCTCCTCGATGTGTTCCATCACCCCGATGATCATCGCCTGCCCGGCCTCCGATTTCCCCGTCGGATCAAAATCCGCCAGGCAATCCACATCGCATTCAATGGCCGCGTCGAGAAATTTATCCACCAGAATCGGCGCATTGGCTATGGTCGAAGCCTCGACGGCATTGGCCATGTAGTAATTCAACTGATCCTCGTCGGAAACGATCTCCATCGCCCGCCCGCCCAGGACGAAGCTGGGACGGACGAGAACCGGATACCCAATCCGATTGGCAATCTCCCGCGCTTCCGCCACCGATCGGGCGATGCCATTGGCCGGCTGCTTAAGCCCGAGCTTTTGCAGCAGCGCCCGAAACTGCTCGCGATCCCCGGCCGCATCCAGCGATTCCACCGTCGTCCCCAAAATTGGCACACCTGCTTCTTTCAATCCGCGTGCAAGATTTAACGGCGTCTGGCCGCCGAATTGAACGATCAGGCCTTTGACCAGCCCTCCGGACTTGTCAAACGGCCCTCCATTCAACCGCTCGCAAATGTTGAGAATATCTTCATGCGTCAACGGCTCAAAAAACAGCAGATCGCTGGTGTCATAATCCGTGCTGACCGTTTCCGGATTGGAATTAATCATGACCGATTCCAACCCCAATTCCTTCATCGCAAACGCCGCCTGCACGCAGCAATAGTCGAATTCGATTCCCTGGCCGATTCGATTGGGACCGCCGCCGATGATGATGACTTTGGGTTTATCGGTGAGCCGGATTTCGTCTTCGGAGACGGATTTACCGTTGACCGTAAAAGGCGTCTCGTAGGTTGAATAATAATATGGTGTTGACGCTTCGAATTCAGCGGCGCATGTATCGACCAGCTTATAAGTGGGGCGAACTCGAAGATGATGTTCGCGAAATCGGCGATAATCCGCGGCGGAATGTCCCGTTATGTGACCCAGTTGAAAATCGCTGTAACCAAAAGCTTTCGCGCGACGCAATTTGGTGGCCATTTCTTCATTCAAGTCATCTTTTTCTTGCGCAGACATGTTTAGGACTTCGCGTGCCACAGATTTCATGTCAGGTTCCACGTCGCCTTCAGAAGCTCGTGGCTGGGAGATTAATTCATTTTCAAAATCCACCAGTTCCTTCATCTGCGCCAAAAACCAAGGATCGATCTTCGTCAATTCATGAACCCGCTCGATGCTCCACCCCATCTTCATCGCATACCGAATATAATACAGCCGCCCCTGACTCGGCACCGCCAGCTTCCGCCGCAGCTTTTCTTCCGGAATCGGCCAATCCGTGGCACGGGCGTCCCGCCCGTGTTCCTCGATCACGGGCGGGACGCCCGTGCCACGCGTGCTGCTAAGCCATTTATCATTCTGATCCAGCCCAAACCCAAAACGCTTCACTTCCAGGCTCCGAATCCCTTTTTGCAGCGCTTCCTTAAACGTCCGGCCAATCGCCATCGCCTCCCCGACGCTTTTCATCTGCGTCGTCAGCGTTTCATCCGCATCCGGAAATTTCTCAAACGTCCACCGCGGAATTTTGATGACGCAATAATCAATCGTCGGCTCAAAACACGCGGATGTGTAATATTCCCAACCCTCATCCTTGTTCTTCTTGCTCGTGATATAGTTCGGCAACTCATCCAGCGTATATCCCACCGCCAGTTTCGCCGCCAGCTTCGCGATCGGATATCCCGTCGCCTTCGATGCCAGTGCCGACGACCGCGACACCCGCGGATTCATTTCCACGACGATCATCTCCCCATTCGCCGGGTTCACCGCAAACTGAATATTGCTTCCCCCCGTCTCCACGCCCACGGCGCGAATAACCGCAATGCTCGCATCGCGCATCCGCTGATATTCCTTGTCCGTCAGCGTCTGAATCGGCGCGACCGTAATGCTGTCGCCGGTATGAACGCCCATCGGATCGACGTTTTCGATGGAGCAGATGATGACGACGTTGTCGCTCTTGTCGCGCATCACCTCCATCTCGAATTCTTTCCAGCCGATCACGGATTCCTCGATGAGAACCTCGGTGACCGGGCTGGCGTCGAGCCCGCGCTGAACCGCCCCGTCGAATTCCTCGACGTTGTACGCGATCCCGCCGCCCGTGCCGCCGAGCGTGAAAGCGGGGCGGATGATCAGCGGCAAGCCGATATTCTCCAGCACCTTCTTTGCCTCATCCAGTGAATGGACGACCCCGCTTCGCGGCACCTTCAAGCCGATCTTGATCATGAGGTCCTTGAATACCTGCCGGTCTTCCCCGCGGAAGATCGCTTGCCGGTTGGCCCCGATCATCTGCACGCCATACCGGGTGAAGATGCCTTTGTCATAACACGACATCGCCGTGTTCAACCCCGTTTGTCCCCCCAGCGTCGGCAAAACCGCGTCGATCGGCACCGGCCCGTGCGATTCCCGCTCCAAAATCTTCTCAACCGCCTCCGGCGTGATCGGCTCGATATACGTCGCGTCCGCAAATTCCGGATCGGTCATGATCGTCGCCGGATTGCTGTTAATCAGAACGATGCGATATCCCTCTTCCTTCAGCGCCCGGCACGCCTGCACTCCTGAATAATCAAACTCGCAACCCTGCCCGATCACGATCGGGCCTGAGCCGATGATGAGGATGGATCGGATGTCGGAGCGTTTTGGCATTTCGGCTAATCTTCCGGGGGCAAAATTCGGGGTAATCTACAGAGACGCACGGTGGTTTTCCAATCGACGTAAAGACGTGGGATTGCCATCCCGCGGTCTTCCCCTCCCGGTCCCGAACCCTGGTGTTGGCCCCCCGGCATGACCAGCGACTATAATCTCCCCATTTCCTGCAACGGGCAAATAGGAGAACGCATGATTAATCTAGCGCTGGTTGGCTGCGGGAACATGGGCCGGTCGCACGCGGAGGAACTTGTGAACCTTCCGGACGTCAAAGTCACTGCGCTGGTCGATCCGATTCCCGCCAGAACGGCGGATATCCGCGCGCGATTTTTTCAGAAGGCGAAAGAGTTTACATCAATGGAATCGCTGCTGGCCGACAAACGGATCAAGCTCGACGCCGTCAGCATTATCACGCCGCATACCCTCCATTTTTCCCAGGCGAAGTCGGCGCTGGAGCATGGCTTGCACGTGCTGGTCGAAAAACCGATGGTCACCAATTCCCGCGATGCCCGCGCATTATGGCGAACCGTCAAATCCACCGGCAAAATCCTGGCGATCGCCTATCAATCCTCCTACACCGAGGAATTCGCCTATCTGGCAAGCCTGCGCGACTCCGGCAAACTTGGAAAGGTGCAACTGATCACCGGCTGGGTGAGCCAGAACTGGCTTAAGAACACAACAAATACCTGGAGGCAGGACCCAGCCCTGTCCGGTGGCGGGCAGATGTTCGACACTGGCGCGCATCTTTTCAACGCGGTCATGTGGCTTATGAACGATCCGGTCGTCGAGGCCGCCTGCTTCTACGACTCCTGCTCGACGCGCGTTGACATCAACGGCGTGGCAATCGCCAAATTCCAAAATGGCGCCCTGGCCAATTTCTCAATCGGCGGCAATTGCCCCACGTTTCACACGGACATTCAGATTCAAACCGATAAGCTTCTCATTCTTACCGACCAATATGGAAAAAAGCTGGAGATATTCGACCCGGACGGCAAGCCAATGGATCGGCCCGTGAAATCTGAAAAGCATTCTTCCACGACGCCGCATCGGAATTTCCTGAACGCCATCAAGGGGCGCGAACCGGTGCGGGCGGGCGTGCGCTATGGCGTGCTACTGACGGCCCTCATGGACGCGCTCTACGAATCGGCAAATCATCAGCGCGTCGTGCGAATCAAACCGGTGCCGAAGGACATTGCCGTGTAGAATAGCGGGAGAGACTTTCATGAATATTCGAGGGACAATGAAACCGCGACTGGCGTGGTTAAGCATCTTGGCGATCGCCTTGTCCCACGCCGTTCTTGCAGATAGCCCGGCCACGCAACCCGCCACCCGGCCCACGCCGCAGGTTCTTGCGCTGGTGAACGATCTGACCAGCGATCAGTTCGCCACCCGGCAGAAAGCGCAGCAAGACCTTGAGCAGATGGGCCAGCCGGTTCTCGCCCAGTTGCAGGCGATTCTCGACGGTCCACTCAGCGATGAAGCCCGCACCCGGGTTCGGACAGCCATGCGGCGGATTTCCGACCAGCGGCAATTCGGCGCTTCCGTCATCACCATCCATTGCACGGATGCGCCGCTCGCGGGCGTTCTTGAGGATTTCGCCCGGCAAGCGAGCGCCGAGATGGGCGTCCATCGACCCGAAATCCTCCAGTATCTCCAGCCGCGGAAAATCACATTAAATCTGGAGCGCGCCGATTTCTGGACCGCGCTGCAGGCGGTCGAAGATGCCAGCGGCCTCCACCTGCGCCCTGACAGTGACGGCCAAATGATTCTCGACCCAATGATGGGATTCTGGATGGGGCAGATGGGCGATCGCACCCGCGCCCGAATCGCCGGGCCGTGCCTTGTTGCTCCGCTGGCGATTCAATGGTCCATGCAATACGCGAACAACATGTCCAACCTTAACCTTCAACTGATGGCGACGATCGAGCCCAAGCTGCGCGTGGTCGGCGGATTCCAATCCAACTGGCTGCGGGAATGCGTTGACGACAAGGGTCATTCACTGATTTCACCCAATCCGCAGATGGGTGGAATCTTTTCGTCCGGGCCGCAGCAATGGATGAGATCTCTCAATGCGAACCTCCGTGTGGTTCCGGGAATGGGCACAAAAATCGCCCGCCTCAAAGGCGAACTGGATTTCCAGGTCCAGACAAAGTCGGAAATCATCATTGTTGATAACATTCTCTCGGCCCATAACGTCAGCAGAAAAGTCGCCGGCAGCGTCATTACCATCCAGCAGCTTCAAACCCAGGGAGCGCAATATCAACTGCACGTCTCCATCTCCGGCCCTTTAGGCGTTCCCAATTCGCAATTCTTTCAAAACGCGATGAATTCGGAGTTTCAGATTCTGGATGATAACAATCAACAATATCAGCAGATGGGCGGCGGGCAGAATATTGACGGCAACGGACAAGTCGGACTCGTTTTGTACTATATGGCCAACGGCGGCTGGCGGCCCCCAAACTCTCCGCCGATGGGGCCTCCGAGAAAACTTCGCTGCGAGGTCACCACCGAAACCCGGCCGATGACCGAGCGTTTCGAATTGGACGATCTCCCACTTCTCCAGGCTCCCGACGGGGGAAATTAATGCCTGCATCGCCGCCGCGCCCCAAATTAATTTCCCCCTCCCCTTGTACCCAGGGGGAGGGCAGGGGTGGGGGCCGAAACCCGATGCCCCTCCGCATCATTCTCGGCTTGTCAATTCTCTTTCTCGCCGGCGCTACCCCGCCGGCCACCACCCAACCCATCACCACCCAGCGCTCCGACTCGTTACAACAACTCATCGCGCAGCTCGACGCGCCGGAGTTTGGCGTCCGTGAACTCGCCGAGGAAAAATTATCCGCCATGGGCTCGGCCATCGCTCCGCGTCTTCAGCAGGCACTTCATTCCAATCTTTCCGACGAAGCCAAGGCCCGCCTGAACGATGTGCTCTCCCGTCTTGAGGAGGCGATGGCCCTCCATGCCACGGTCACCATGCACTACGCCAATGCTCCCGTGCAGAAGATACTCGAGGATTTTGCGGCTCAGTCGGGCGGAGACCTGGGAATCAGCGACCCGTCCGTCCAGACATTTACCCGGGGCCGGATCGCCAGCGTCGATCTCGACAATGCCGGCTTCTGGCAAGCCCTTCGCGTTGTCAGCGATGCCAGCCGGTTGACGCCCTGGATCGGACAATCCGGACTCACGCTGACCCCCGAAATGGGTCGACCCGTCATGCAGATCGACTTTGCCAGCCCCTACGCCCAGTCCAGCGGCGGTTTTTTTATTATTCCCCGCGTTTGTCAGGAATTGCGCGCGGTTAATTACGATGGAAATCAGCACACCGGTTCCATGACGCTCAATCTGGATGTCGTTCCCGAACCCAAGCTTCATGTTCTCAGCGCGATGGGCATGGATTGGATGAAAGAATGCGTCGACGACAAAGGCAATTCACTGATCGCGCCGGGTTTTAATCGCCGAATCATCTCTCCCCGATTTTTCAACATGCGAGGCCCGCGGCAACTGTTCTGGCCTCTTTACGCCAACCTGCGGGATATCCCCGGAATGGGAACCAAAATCGCTCGTCTCCGCGGCGAGCTGACCGTTGTCGTCCGCACGCGCAGCCAGGTCTTTGAAATCGACGACATCACGCATGCACGCGGCGTGGTTAAATCCGACGGCGAGATGGATGTCACCGTGGCCGGCTGCTCGAAAATGAATTTGAACTACCGGATCGACCTGTCCTGCAGCGGGATCGGAATAAACCCGGGCGATTCATCGGTCCAGGACCTCATCAGTTCCATCCGGCTCATGGACGATCAGGGCAAAATTATTCCGTCCCAATCCGTGAATTTCCAGCCCTCAATAAATAACGGCGTCGGCCGCCCCCAAACCGTCAACCTGATGGTCATCTTCCAGCCAAGTCAAAACACGCCCGCCAGGCTCCAATGGGAAAAAACTCTCGAGCAAAAAAAACTGTCGGTTCCGTTTGAGTTGCACGATCTTCCGTTGCCCTGATCTTTCACGCGAGCTGCTCAACGCTGACGCGCTTCCCCGTCTTCGCCGACTCGATCGCCGCAAAAACCATCGCCAGGCTTTTAATGTTATCGTGGCATTCCCCCTGCGGCGTCTGCCCCGTGCGAAGCGCCTGCACAAATTCCCGCAGCGAACCGGCGATGCCGCCGGCCAAGTTGGGCTCGGCCTTCACCGAAATCTTTTCCGTAGCCCGCATGAACCCATCGCTTCCCGTCACCCGGTTCGCCACCGGATCGTTTTCGCCGTCCCACGATGCCGCCCCCAGCGAACCGAATGCCCGCCATTGCGATTGCCAGCTTGTGTTCAACCCCTGCGCGCACCAGCTTCCATTGTAAATATATTGCAACCCGCCGGTCATCTCGAAAAGGGCGGTCGCGCTGGCATCGCCCTTGAACCAGCTCCATGCGGGGTTGGACTCCCGGCAATAGACCGCAACCGGATCGCGGCCGCTGATCTGCCGGGCGCTGTCGAAGGTGTGGATCGCCATATCCAGCAGCAGCGGGCTATGCATCTCCTCGCGAAATCCGCCGAAATGCGGGCCGAGAAAAAAATCGCTGCAAAGGATTCCGATCTCCCCGGCATGCTCGCGAATCGCTTCGCCGAACGCCAGCGCCCGCGCATCGTACCGCCGGCTTTGGCTCACCATGTAAAGCTTTCCGGCCCGCTCCGCCGCCGCCACCATTTCCCGCGCCGCCGCCATCGAATCCGCCATCGGTTTTTCACCCAGGACGGGAATACCCGCTTGCAGCGCCGCCAGCGTCACCTCGCGATGCGATTCAGGAATGGTGACATCCACCATAAAATCCGGCCGAATCTCCGACAGCGCCTTTCCCAAATCGTCGAATGGCGTGACTCCTTTGAGTTGAAGTGTTTCGATCGCTTCGCCCGCCGTCCCGGCGCGAATGTCGATCCAGCCGGCCGTCTCAACCTCATCAAAGTCCCGCAGGTTTTTGGCCCACGTCTTTCCCATTCCCCCCGCGCCAACCAGCAATACTTTTAATCGAGCCATCTGGTTTATGGTTGTGTGCTCGGCTCCGTCACCGGCTGTGTCGCCAGTTCCCGAAGTTCCTGTTCCGCCGGCCGCGTCGTCGACAATACGGTTGCGTAACTCAGCTTCCCCGCCGTTCGAAGCAGGTTGAAATACGCCGTCTTCTGCGCGAACTGCTCGCTGGTCAACTGAAGCTGCGTGGACAGCAGCGTCGCCTGCGCTTGCAAAACATTCAGATAGGTTCCGCCGCCGTTCTTGTAGAGCATTTCCGAAAGATAATATTCGTCGCGGGCGGCAACCACCTGAATTTCCAGCTCGCGCAGCTCACGATGGGCCAGATCGAGATTCACATACGCAATCCGCACGTTCTGGTCGATCTCCCGTTTTAACTGCTCCTGCGTCAAGGCCACGGAACGATATTGCGACCACGCCTGCCGAACTTCCGCGTGAATCAAACCGCCCGTGAAAATCGGAACGTTGAAGTTAAGTAGTGTGTTCCACAGCGTGCCCGGCTGAAACCCCTGGGCGTAAATGCTATATCCGGTGGTCAATCCAAAAGTGGGATAATACTGGCCGAAAACCACTTCCACGTTATATCTCGCCGCGCGAACCGCCGCGTCAGCCGCGATCAGGTCCTGCCGGGCCGACTCCGCTGCTCCGATCCATTGATCCACGTCCACAACCGTTTCCGGCGCTTGAAAATCATCGCGCAGCGGATTGTCGCGGATTGGAGCGTCCACAAGGAACGCCAGCATCGCCCGCGCGGTTTGCACATTCGCCTGTGCCTCCAGCAGCGACACGCGCGTCTCTGAAGCCTGTGATTCCGCCTGCGACACATCCAGCCTTCGCGCCGCTCCCACCTCGAATTGCTGCTGAAGCGTCCGGACGTTCTCATCCTGCGCCTTCAGCGAATTGGACAGCACATCGACCGATTGTTCGCCCGTGAGAACCTGGTAATACGTTTGGGCCACGTCCAAAAGCACCGTTTGCTCGCCGTCCAGAACCAATTGCTTCGTCTGCTCGATGGTCTGATCCGCCGACTTCAGGCTGTAGTAATCCCGGAACCCGTTGAACAAATTCCATTGCCCCGGCACCGTCGCATCCAAGCTCTGCGAATGCCGCGGAAATACCGCGCCGGCGCTTTGATAGGTCCAACCGGCCGAAAAATTGACTTGCGGCAGAAAATTCGCGAACGCCTTGTCCTTGTCGATCAGCGCTAGCAGATAGTTTTCCCCCAGCAACGAAAGCTGCTCTTCATTCTGCACCGCCAGGCGGAGAGCATCGGTCAGCGTCAGCACCTTGTCCGGCGCGATCCGCACCACCGCCGGTTTGTTGCCGTCGATCACCTTGCGATACGTCGCGACATCTTTCTTTTGATCGACGCAGCCCGCTGCCACCAAACAAGCCAGCGCGACCAAGCCCTGAATTGAACGCGATCCCCAAGCCCTTTTACTCATAACGCAGCGCCTCGATCGGATCCAGCTTCGCCGCGCGGGTGGCGGGATAAAATCCGAAAAATATCCCCACCGCCGCCGAGAACACCATTGCCATCGCTACGCTGTAAAAACGCACGA
>Ga0182015_10005688_pt1 | contig 12837 bp, 13 predicted proteins | sample 712P3MmetaG_FD_120478 | JGI IMG/M metagenome (GOLD analysis project Ga0182015, IMG submission 120478) | Permafrost microbial communities from Stordalen Mire, Sweden - 712P3M metaG | ecosystem: Environmental > Terrestrial > Soil > Wetlands > Permafrost | place: Sweden: Stordalen | collected...
AGCGGCGCTGATTTTGCACGTCAGCGACATTTCCAATCCACATCACGACGAGCTTGATGATGAAGTACACAAGATTCTGGCGGAACTGGGCGTGGCGGACCGGCCGATCCTGCGGGTGCTCAATAAAGTGGACCAGCTTTCGGGCGAACAACGCGAAGCGTTGAATGGGAACGGCAGCGGACTCGCAAAGCAGAATGATGGACCGGTGCTGGTTTCGGCGCTGACCGCTGAAGGGATCGAAGAGTTGCTGCGGCGAATCGATGTGGCGCTGCCGCTTGATCCGGTGGTGGCGCTTTCGCTGCGCCTGCCCTTGGCGCAAGGGCGAACGTTGGCGCTAATTCATGCGCTTGGAAGGGTGCTGCGGTCAGAAGTCGAGGATCAGGATATGCTGCTGGACGCCGAAGTGCCGGTTTCTATCTCGCGCCGCTTACGGTTGAACGACTACGTAGTGGAAGGAACATCCAAGCTCGCTCTGACGTAGATATAGGAGAGGAAAGACATCGTGGCCGCTTTTCTGCTGTGGATCATACTTTTTATCCTGTGCTGGCCGCTGGCGATACTGGCGCTGGTGGCGTATCCGTTCGTGTGGTTGATTTCGCTGCCGTTTCGGATCATCGGCATCACACTGCACGGAGTTTTTGGTTTGCTGAGTGCTATTTTGCTGTTGCCGGTGCGATTGCTGCGCGGCCCAAGCGCGATTTGAATGCCGGAGACGGGCCGAGAGTAACTTCGCGGTTAACCTGCTGAAACCAGCGTTGTCCAAGAAGGGTAAGAGTCCCTGCCGATAGATATTCCCGCCAAAATGCGAGGTTTACCGCTTGTGGAAAAGTTTGTGGGAAACGTAATTCGCACTTTACTGCAATTTGCTCGATTCTCGAAGGTTCGGCGCACCTCCAGTATTGAACCATATTAAGTGCAATAATGTCATAGACATAGCAGGAATGCGGCGTAGGTGTGGTGAAAGTCCGCGTTTGGACTACAGACGCTTGTAAACTACACATTTGCACAGATTTGAAGGTCAAATGGTTACGAAAGAGTACAGCCAGCAAAATATCGGATGCATATAAATTGTTGAGCGCAGGGTACCTAAGTTGGCAACGCGAGGCGTTGACGCGTCCGTAGCGCAAGACTATAGTGAAACGGCAGTGGCCGCAGCCGGGTGGCGGCGGTCTTCATCCCGTATGCGCGTATGAATCTTCCCAACTCACTGACGTTGTTACGCATTTTCTTTGTGCCGGTCCTGATTGTCATCCTGCTAACGCGCAGCCCGAATATTGAGTTGTGGGGATTCCCGATGAATTTTGAATTCTGGGGAGTCCTGATTCTGTTGCTGGCTGCAGCGACGGATTGGGCAGATGGATATGTGGCGCGACGGCGGCTGCAGGTGACGACGCTGGGAATTCTGCTGGATCCGATCGCCGATAAGTTATTGATTTCTGCAGCTTTCGTTTCGCTGGTGGACATGCAACTGGTTCCGGCGTGGATGGTGGTGATCATCATTGGACGAGAGTTCACGGTTTTGGGACTGCGGAATATTGCGTTGGCCGAAGGGTTCACCATTGAAGCTTCAGTGCTGGGCAAAACAAAAATGGTTTTGCAAGTGTGTGCCGTGGCGGTGGTTATCGCGGGCGCCCGGCACCCTGCCCTGAAGCCGCTGGCGATGCTGCTTCTGTGGCTGGTGGTGGTGAGCGCTCTGACGTCGGCAGCGCAATATTTCTTGCGTTTCTGGGGACACGTGGACGACCGTATCAAACAGCGCCGGCGACTGAGAATGCTGGAAGGCCGGAAAAAGTCTCAGGATGCTGTACCTCTCTGAAGCCGACCATCAGAACCTGCTGCTACTTGCCCGCAAAGCAATTGTGGAAGCTGTGACCCGCCGAAAACTTCCAGAGGACACCCCACACGAGGGAGTATTTGGTTTGCGGCGAGGTGTGTTTGTAACCCTGCACATTGGCGGGGAATTGCGAGGGTGCATAGGAACAACGGAAGGGGACGAAGCGCTGGGGGATGCTATCGTGCGGTGCGCGGCCAGCGCGGCATTGCAGGACCCGCGTTTCCCAGCGGTGCGGACAGATGAGCTTGACCAGCTTCAATTGGAAGTGTCACTACTGTCGCCACTCATGCCGATCCAAGCGGACGAAATTAAGATCGGGCGCCACGGGCTGGCGATTTCTGACGAAGGTCATCGCGGGTTGTTGTTGCCGCAAGTAGCGGTCGAACATCACTTAAGCAGGGAAGAATTTCTGGGAGAGACTTGCCGCAAAGCGGGATTACCGCGGGAGGCGTGGAGATGGCCTGCCACACGGATTGAAGGATTTACCTGCGAAGTAATTTCGGAAGCCAAGAAGGACGGCGAAGAGTAGCAAAGCGGGCTAGGCGCCGGAAATAAAAAGCCCGCTGGAGAAGCGCAGCGGGCGACGAGCTTGTGTTCGGGCGGCGAGTGGAGGGCTATTCGAGCTCCACGTAATCGCCGGTGTAGATGTCGATCGTGCTGTAGGTGATGAGCATGGTGGAGGAATTTGGTCCCACGTTGATCACGATACCTTCACCAAGCACTTCACGAGGCAGATCTTTCCAGCTGTACTTCTCGTGGGCGCTGCCAAAGCCGTACATTTCGTATTGAAAGTCTTTGGTTTGGACTACGGTTTCGGCGCGGGTGCCTTCATAGCGGAAGATTCGGAAATAATCCCCGGTGCGAACGCTTTGATTGCTACCAAGGTTTACGTAGGCGGTAGTGCCTCTGCCCAACATTTGGGCATAGTCGACGGCGGCAACTACCATGGCAACGCGCTTGCCGCTCGGGGGTGCGAAGTGATCGAAGCTGGCAGCGTCCTTGAAGGGCGGGCTAGGACGTTCCACCCAAGGGCGCACGATATCGCCGCGCTGCAGATAGCCACATGAAAAACCAACCTGAGCGATGGAAACGTTGGGCTGCACATTCACAACACGAATCTGTCCGGCATCGAGATACAACTGGCCCATCGCCTTGATTAATTTGTGTTGCCATTTGAACCAGGGCACTTCCAAGGGGTCTTTATCGGGACGAACCACGTCAAAACGGTCGCCGACCTGGACACCCTTGTCGCGCCCGCGGTTGATGTAGACATAGTCGCCGTGCGTGAAAGTGATTTTGATGTTGGACTGTTCGCCGGAGATCACCCGAATGTCGTCCGGAACCTTATCGCTGACGAAGCCAGAGCAATTGATGTTGGTGTAGTCGGGCGAGTTTGTGGCTGCGCCGGCAACGGCGACATTCTGCGCCGAAGTAACGGCCGCTCCGAAAAACAGGAAGAAAGTCAGTCCAGCTAGCTTAGCGCGCATTCCAAGACTCCTTCGAAAACACGTCCTATTGCCGTGCGGAACTTTTCTTAAGCGAAAGTAGCAGGGGCTATAGACGGCGTCAACAAAATGGCCGAGGTTGCTTTACAAGTTTGATACGGCATACTACAAGCCGTGTTTTCAATGGCATGCGAGGGGCAGCGAGCCTGATGGGCGTATTTGGTACAGGCAGGGGGCGTATCTGCGCGGTGACGGCGGCCGCAACGGCTGCTGAAATGAGCCGGCAGATGCGAATGGCCTGGCGAGAGACGCCTACCGTGGAGCTGCGGCTGGACTGGTTAGAGAGCGATGGGGAGCGAGCGAAGCTGTTGCGCTGGTTGAAAAAGCAAAAGCGCAAGGGTGCGGTGTCGATGGCGACGTGCCGGCGCGTGGAAGCTGGGGGAAAGTTCAAGGGCTCCATTGAAGCGGAATTGTTCTGGCTGATGCAGGCGCGAGAAGTCGGTTGCGAGTGGTGCGATGTGGAAGTGGAAACGTTGCGAGAGTTGCCGGGAAAAACGGTGAGGACCTATCCAGTATCGTCGCGAGTGCTGCTGTCGGTGCATGACTTTGAACGGACGCCGGCACTGCCACGAAAGATCAAGGTGCCGAGCCATGGCGATGTGGACGCCATGAAGATTGCGGCTTATGCGCGGACGATTGGCGATAGCGTGAGGCTGGTAGCGCTGGCGGGGCGGTCGAAAAATTTCGTGGCGGTGCCGATGGGAGAAACGGGACTGCCGGCACGAATCCTGGCGTTGCGCGAAGGCAGCGCATTGGCGTACGCGCCCGTCGGCGAGGTTACGGCGCCGGGACAGGTCTCGTTGCGGGAGATGGTGCACCTTTACCGCGCGCACGAATTGACGCGGCGAACCGAGGTGTACGGAGTCATTGGGAATCCGGTGGGGCATTCACTATCTCCGGTGATGCACAACACGGGATTTATTGCACGCGGCGTAGACGCCGTGTATCTGCCGTTTCTGGTGCACCAAGTGAAGGATTTTATTGAGGCAATTGAGCCACTCGGAATTCGAGGATTCAGCATTACGCAACCTCATAAGCAGACAATGCTGAAATATTTGAAGGAGTGCGATGCGCTGGCCGCGGAGATTGGCGCGGTGAATACCGTGGTGGTGCGGCGGGACGGGTCGCTGGCGGGCAGTAACACGGATTATGTGGGTGTGATTCGCGCGCTGGAGACAAAAATGCGGCTGCGCGGGAGCCGCGTGCTGATTTTTGGCGCAGGCGGGGCGGCACGAGCTGCGGCGTTCGCGGTGGCGCGGTCGGGCGCAGCGGTAGCCATCTGCGCACGACGAGAAACGCAGGCGAAGGAATTGGCGCGTGCGGTGGGTGGCGAAGTTATTCCGCGGAGAGCGCTGCGCACGGAAAGGTTCGATGCGATTTTGAACGCGACGCCGGTGGGCATGCATCCGCACAGCGACGTTTCTCCGCTTTTGGCGAGCGAGTTACACTGTCGCCTCGTGATGGACTTGATCAGCCGGCCGCTGCGGACAAAACTTCTGGAAATTGCGGCAAAAAAGAGAATTTCGACCGTTTCGGGGATCGAAATGTTTCTGCCGCAGGGCGTTGCGCAGTGGGAACTGTGGACCGGCAAAAAGGCGCCTGAAACGGAGATGCGGCGGGCGGTGATGGGCGCGTTGCGCGCCATGAAATATGGCGGGAAAAGATCCGGGCGGAGCCGCGCATGATTCAGCCGGACTTTCGCGAATTCCAGCGACTGGCTAAGCAGGGGAACCTTGTTCCGGTTTACGACGTGTTTTCCGCGGATCTGCTGACGCCGGTCAGCGCGTATTTGCGAATCGCGCAGGGCGCACGCTACTCATTTTTGCTGGAGAGCGTGGAGGGTGGGGAGAAAATCGCGCGATACACGTTTGCCGGCGCCAACCCGGAAGAAGTGTTTCGTTATGCAAATGGCGCGTGCGTGCTGGAAGGCCGTAACCGGCTGGTGTGGGAAGAGCGCGACCCGGTCAGTTTTCTGCGGCAACGGATGGAGAAATTTCGCCCGGTGCGTTTGCCGGGGTTGCCGCCGCTGGTGGCAGGGGCGATCGGCTACTTCAGCTATGACATGGTGCGCCTGATCGAGCGATTGCCGAAAAGATTGCGGGATGAGATCGGACTGTACGACGCAGTGCTGATGTTTTATCACGGGATTCTGGCGTTCGATCACGTGCAGCATCGGTTGTGGATCGTGCGCAATGTGTTTACCGAGGGCGAAGGGACGCTGCGTGCGAAATACAATGCGGCGGTGCGGGAAATCAAGCGCACGCGGGCATTGCTGCTACGACCAGCCGCGGCCGAGCAGGGGCGAAAAGCTTCCAAGAAAAAAGCGCGGCCTTTGACGGTGACTTCCAATTTTCGCAGATCGGAATACCTGGAGGCAGTGCGCAAGGCCAAGGCGTATATACGCGCGGGGGACATTTTTCAGGTTGTGATCAGCCAGCGATTTTCGGTGAAGGTACAAGCCGATCCATTTGAGATTTACCGCGAATTGCGGGCGCTCAATCCTTCTCCGTACCTGTTTTACCTGCACATGAATGATGTGGATGTGGTGGGCAGCTCGCCGGAAATGCTGGTGAAGGTGCAGGGACGTGAGGTGTTTTACCGGCCGATCGCGGGGACGTTGCCGCGCGGAAAAGATGAGGCGGAGGATCAGCGCTTCGAAAAACAAATGCTGGCCAGCGAGAAGGAGCGCGCGGAGCACGTGATGCTGGTGGACCTGGGGCGCAACGACCTGGGGCGCGTGTGCGAATACGGTAGCGTAAAAGTGGAACAACTTATGGCTGTGGAGCGGTTTTCACACGTGATGCACCTGGTATCGAGTTTGCGGGGGCGGTTGCGGGAAGATGTGGATTGTTTTGATGCGCTGATGGCGTGCTTTCCCGCGGGGACGGTTTCGGGGGCGCCGAAAGTGCGGGCGATGGAGATTATTGAAGAACTAGAACGCACGCGACGCGGGATTTATTCTGGAGGAGTGCTTTATCTGGATTTCGCGGGGAATCTCGATTCGTGCATCGCGCTGCGAACGATGGTGATCAAGAACGGAGTGGCGTACGTGCAAGCTGGAGGAGGGCTGGTTGCGGATTCCACGCCTATTGGTGAATATCAGGAGACGCTGAACAAGGCTGGCGCGTCGCTGGCGGCGCTGCGGGGCGCGCATCAAAACCGGGACGGAACCGTGCCCACGAGGACGCGGCGAAAAAAGACTGCGGTTCGGAAAAGCAGGAGCAGAAATTGATTTTGTTGCTGGATAACTACGACTCGTTTACCTATAACCTCGCGCAATATCTGGGCGAACTGGGATGCGAGGTAGAGGTGCATCGCAACGACAAGATCAGTGTCGAGGAGATTGTGCGCCGCAAGCCGGAACGTATTGTGATTTCGCCGGGGCCGTGTACTCCGCAAGAGGCGGGAATTTCGGTGGAACTGATTGAGCGATTGGCTGGGAAGTTTCCGATTTTGGGTGTGTGCCTGGGACACCAGGCGATTGGCGCGGCGTTTGGCGGGAAGATCAAGCGGGCGCCAAAATTGTTTCACGGGAAGACCAGCGAGATTCACCACGACGGCAAAGGCGTTTTTCGGAAGCTTGATGATCCGTTTACGGCGACGCGGTATCACTCTTTGATTGTGGAGCGGAAAACGTTGCCGCGGGAATTGACCATAACGGCAGAGACGGATGATGGCGTGATCATGGGATTGCGGCATAAGAAGTACAAGATTGAAGGGGTGCAGTTTCATCCCGAGTCGGTGTTGACGGATTCGGGGAAGGAATTGTTGAAGAATTTTTTGGCGATGTAGCTACCAGGTGAGGTCGGCGAGGATGGCGCCGTAGATTTCCATGCCGCGCCAGAGGTGGCCGAGGCGAAGATTTTCATCGGAGCTGTGCTGGTGATTGTCGTAGTTGACGATGGGCACGCCGATCCAGGGGATTTGCAAATTTTCGAAAATGTACATGGGGACACTGCCACCCAGAGTGGGGGCAACAACGGTTTCGTTGCTGGTGGCGGCCTGGACCACTTGGATGAGGGTCTGCGACACGGGAAGCTCCATCGAGGTGCGTGATGCGGGATAGTTGAAGGGGTCTTTCGCTACGCGAGCGATTTGGGGATGAGCGAGACGCTCTTCTTTGGTGGGTTCGCCGGCGGTTACATAAAAACCCTGTTTGGTTATGTGAGTGACGACTTGTTCAAATTTTCTGTCCGGTTCTTCGCCTTTTACCAAGCGAACATCCATGGCCGCGATGGCTTTTTCAGGAATTACGTTTTGCGCCTGCTCGCCAACGTAGGCGCTACGCAGCCCGCGAATGTTCAGTGAAGGAAATTGCAACAGCTCGACCAGGCGCTGGCCGCCGCCTTCGGGCCTGGCAAACTGAAGTTCGCGCTCGAGTTCGGCGTCATTATCGGGCATGGCGGCGAGGGCAGTTTTTGCGGTAGCGCTCAGCGGGTCGATATCGTCGTAGAAACCATCAATCAAAACTTTTCCATCGTCGGATTTCATGGAAGCGAGAAGGCGCGCGAGGGAAAAGGCAGGATTGGGCGCCCAGTTGCCGTAGTGACCGCTGTGGAGTGCGCGAATAGCTCCATAGGTGGTGATCTGGAAACCCAGAATGCCGCGATTGCCGAAGAAAACCAGGGGGCGGCCGCTTTGATGAACGGGGCCGTCGCCGGTGAGGAGCACATCGGCGTCCAGCAAATTGCGATGAAGAAGGAGGATGCGCTCGAGATTGGGCGAGCCGTCTTCTTCTTCGCCTTCGAGAATTAATTTCAAATTGACGGCCAGCGGAATATTTTTGGCGCGCAAGGCATCGAGAGCGGCGAGAAGCGCCACGATGGGGGATTTGTCGTCGGAAGAGGAACGGGCATAGAGGCGCCAGTCGTCGTTATAGATGGCGGGATGCTGCGGGCTATTGGCGGGAAAAGGGATGCGCTGGCCGCCGGTCTCGAGCGGGCCGGAGCGCAGGGCAGGTTCGAAGGGCTTGCCGTCGGTCCAGGCGGCGGGATCGACCGGCTGGCCGTCGTAGTGGGCGTAGAAAATTACGGTGCGTTTTGCGTTCAAGGTGGTGAGTTTGCCAAAGACGACCGGGCCGCGTCCGGCGATGGGTAGAAGATGGGTTTCGATGCCGCGAGCTTCGAGCATGGCGACGAGGTGCTGTGCGTTTTTCTGGATGTTGACGGTGTCGCTGGCGACGTTGGGGATGGAGAGAAATTCGGTGAGTTCGCGCATGATGCGATCTTCGTTGTTCATGCGATAGTCGCGAACTTCCTGGGCGACCTGCTCGGGCTTGAGTTGTTTGGGCGGCTCGGATTGTAGCGGGATCCGCTGGGCGAACGCGGGCCCAGCACAAGCAGCGACGACGAAAAGGCCGAGCAGTATTGTGTACATTTTAGCTGACGAGGGTGCGGTGACGGTCTTCGATGGGCGAGAGCTCCGTTGTGCAGAGAAATTCAATTGGTGAACGCGACCAGCGCAGCCAGCTTTTGTTTTGCTAACCCGGAGGAGATGGCGTTGGCAGCTAAGTGCGCACCATCGGGAAAATCGGCGGCGATACCGGAGACGACGAGGGCTGCAGCAGCATTGATTACGGTGATATCACGACGCGGGGCAGGGTCGCCATTCAGAACACCACGGATCAGCGCGGCATTTTCTGCGGCCGTGCCACCGCTCAGGCTGTCGCTGGAAGTGCGCGAGATGCCGAAATCTTCGGGTTTAAGGATGAGGCGACGGATTTTGCCGTCGCGGACTTCGGCGGCGAGGGTTTCGGCGCTCAGCGAAATTTCATCGAGGCCATCGGCGCCGTGGACTACCAAGGCGCGCTGCACACCAAGCTCAGCGAGGGTGGAGGCCATAAGGTCGATGACCTCCGGGGAGTAAACGCCAACAAGCTGGGAATGTGCTCCCGCGGGATTGGTTAACGGACCAAGCAGATTGAAGGCCGTGCGTGTGCCGATTTGTTTGCGTGCGGCGATGGCGTGCCGGGTTGCAGAATGGGCCGCGGGAGCAAACAAAAATCCGAGGCCGAGTTCACGGATAGCCTCGCCGCAGCGTTGGAGAGGAATATCGACGCGCACGCCGAGGGCTTCGAGTACGTCGGCAGAGCCGCAGCGCGAACTGGAGGCGCGGTTGCCGTGTTTTGCTACATAGGCGCCGGCGGCCGAGGCGACGATGGCGGCGGCAGTGGAAATGTTAAAGGTGTCGCAGCCGTCTCCGCCGGTGCCGCAGGTGTCGACCAGATGCGGAGGGCTAAGGCGGTCGTCGGAGAAGACGCGCGCAGCGTGGCGGCGCATGACGGTGGCAAAACCGGCGAGCTCCTGGGGCTGAATGGGCCTCGAGTTCATGCCACGAAGGAGACTGACAATTTTGGAAGTTTCGACGCGGCCGGACAGAATTTCTTCCATGGCTTCTTCAGCTTCGGCGCGCGTTAGAACCTCTCCATCTTCAACGCGCTGCATCAGTGAAGGCGGCATGGCATCCTTGCTCCGTCTGAGCCTTCCGGTTAAACTTTACTGTTCACGAACGCAAAATTCTATCACTGATGGGAACTCGATGAAGATTCACGAGTATCAGGCGAAAGCCATTCTGGCGCGCTATGGAGTGGCCATACCGCGCGGGGAAGTGGCTTATCGCAAGGAAGAGGCGCGCGGGACGGCGCAGCGCCTGAAGTCCAACCTGGTGGTGGTGAAGGCGCAAATCCACGCGGGCGGTCGCGGAAAAGCCGGGGGCGTGAAACTGGCGCGGTCGGCGGACGAGGCTGCAGAAATCGCCAGTGAAATTCTGGGAATGAACCTGGTGACGCTGCAAACCGGGCCGGGCGGGCGAATCGTCAAGAGGCTGCTGATCGAAGAGGGGCTGGACATCAAGCGCGAGCTTTACCTGGGCTTGCTGGTGGACCGGACTACCGGGAAAGTCATCTTCATGGCCAGCACGGCGGGCGGGATGGAAATCGAGGAAGTGGCCAAAGACAATCCCGCGGCGATTATGCGGGAAGTGATTCAGCCGGTGGTGGGGTTGCAACCGTACCAGGCGCGGAAATTGGCGTTCGGGCTGGGGTTGCCCATGGACGCGGTGAATAACGCAGTGCCATTTCTACTGGCGCTGTATAAGGCGTTCGTGGATACGGACGCGTCGATGCTGGAGATTAATCCCTGCGTGTTGACGGGCGACAGCCGGCTGGTGGCGCTGGACGCGAAGATGACCATCGATGACAACGCGTTGTTCCGTCACAAGGAGCTGCGCGAGCTGCGGGACCTCGATGAGGAAGATCCGCTGGAAGTGGAAGCTTCGAAGTACGGGCTGAACTACATCAAGCTGGATGGCAGCGTGGCGTGCATGGTGAACGGCGCAGGTTTGGCGATGGCCACCATGGACATCATCAAGTATGCGGGCGGATCGCCGGCGAATTTTCTGGACGTGGGCGGAGGGGCTTCGGCGGACCAGGTGAAGAATGCATTTGGGATCTTAATGGCCGATCCGGCGGTGAAGGCGGTATTCATCAATATTTTCGGCGGGATTTTGCGGTGCGATGTGCTGGCGACCGGAGTGGTAGCGGCGGCGAAAGACCTGCAGCTGAAGGTGCCGGTGGTGGTACGCATGGAAGGGACCAACGTGGAGCTGGGGCAGAAAATTCTGCGCGACAGCGGACTGAATTTTACGATTGCGGACGGGATGAAGGATGGGGCACAAAAAGTAGTGGCGCTGGCGGCGGGTGCGCGATGAGCGTACTGGTGAATGAGAAAACGCGACTGCTGGTGCAGGGGTTTACGGGCCGCGAAGGCACGTTTCACGCGCAGCAGATGATTGAATACGGGACGGTGGTGGTGGGTGGAGTCACGCCGGGAAAAGGCGGCACGAAGCATCTGGAGCGGCCGGTCTTCAACACTGTGGGCGATGCGGTGAAAGAGACGGGGGCCAATGCTTCGGTGATTTTTGTGCCGCCGCCTTTTGCTGCGGACGCGATTCTGGAAGCGGCGGACTCGGAGATTCCGTTGGTGATTTGCATCACGGAGGGCATCCCGGTGCTGGATATGGTGCGCGTGGCGGCGGTGGTGGATTTCAAGGAGACGCGGCTGATCGGGCCGAACTGCCCGGGAGTCATTTCGCCGGGGAAATGCAAAATCGGGATTATGCCGGGACGGATTCACAAGCAGGGGCATGTCGGCGTGGTGAGCCGCAGCGGGACTTTGACCTACGAGGCGGTGGATCAGTTGACGCGGCTGGGGATCGGACAGTCCACGTGCATCGGGATTGGCGGAGATCCGATTATCGGGACGTCGTTTCTGGATGCGATGCAGCTATTCAATGAAGACGCCGATACGCACGCGATTATTTTGATTGGGGAAATCGGCGGAGATGCGGAAGAGCGCGCATCGGCGTGGATCAAAACAAATGTGAAGAAACCGGTGGTGGGATTTATCGCCGGGCAGACCGCGCCTCCGGGACGACGCATGGGCCACGCGGGAGCCATTATCAGCGGCGGGCAAGGGACGGCGAAAGACAAGTACGCGGCAATGAGCGCCGCGGGGATTCGTTGCGTGGAAACGCCGGCGGACTTGGGGTCCACGGTGGCTGCCGCTCTGAAGTAGCAAAATTCTAACTTACAAATTATTTCTTAACATTCTTTTAAATGGAGGATTTTCGTGGCACTGGAACGGACATTTGCAATTATCAAGCCGGATGCGGTGAGCAAGGGTCAGCAGGGAGAAATACTTTCGCGCATAAATAAAGCGGGATTCAAGATCGTGGCGATCAAAACAATGCGGCTGACGAAGGATGAGGCGGGAGGATTTTATGCGGTGCATAAAGAGCGGCCTTTTTTTGGGGAGCTCACGGAGTTCATGAGTTCGGGGAAAATTGTGGCGCTGGTGCTGGAAGCGGATGGCGCGATTGCGAAGTGGCGGGACACCATGGGGGCCACGGATCCCAAAAAAGCAGCGCCCGGGACGATTCGACACGATCTGGGGACCAGCATCGGGAATAATTGCAGTCACGGGTCCGACGCTCCGGAGACGGCGGCATTTGAGATCGGGTATTTCTTTGCGGGACACGAGCTGATTTAGATTCGGGCGGGACTTTCTGACGGATGCGATGCGTGAGCTTGGGCGGGCACTGCTGGTTTTTGGTGGCGTGGCGGTAGTTGTGGGCGCGTTCCTGTTTTTCAGCGGGCGATTGCCGCTGAGGCTGGGACGTTTGCCCGGGGATGTGGTGCATCGCGGGGAACACACCACTTTTTATTTTCCGATTGTTACGTGTTTGCTGCTCAGTGTTGGCCTGTCGTTAATTTTTTGGATTTTCTCGCAATTCCGGCGCTAGCCTCCCGGCAGCATTAAATTCCCACACCTAAAAGCGGTGGGTGCGGCACCCGACGACAAGAAAAATCAAACCGCAATTTTTAAAACGAAGTGTGGGAGCGCGGCTTCAAGCCTGCGTGGCGCTGCAAACTGCGTGTTCGCGTCAGGTGTGATAAGGTGCGGAACTTCAATGATGCCTGCGGAACTTCAATGATGCCTG